>ERZ773063.37-NODE-37-length-98635-cov-4.431558_pt1 | contig 98635 bp, 83 predicted proteins | sample MGYA00580625_ERZ773063 | MGnify/ENA primary metagenome ERZ773063 (study PRJEB29015, sample SAMEA2738022) | human oral metagenome | biome: human oral; feature: human-associated habitat; material: dental | place: China | collected 2042 ... | reverse complement strand
TCGAGTTCGACATCGTCGGGAAGTACCTCTGCAAGATGAACGAATACAGCCTCTAGCCCCTCAGACTCATGCGGTCTCGTACGCTATGGCTACTACTCTGCACCCTCACCCTTAGTCTCCTCTCGGAGCTAAGGGCTGAGGGTGCTCCTCTTCTACCCACAGAGCCTCAGCTCGGTGCGGTGACGATGCGCCTCGTCGGGCGGAGTACTGCGGAGCGTCCCCGCTTCCACTACCTCACCCTTGGCTCCTCAGAGCGTCTCCAGCTCAGCTTCGACCTTATAGCGGGTCAGGAGGCACGGCTCTGCTACCGCATCCGCCACTATGATGCCGACTGGAGCCCCTCCTCGCTCCTTCCCGTAGAATATATTTCGGGCTTCGATGGCGCAGAGCTGGAGCTCCCCACGCCGAGCTCAGGGACGCTCGTCCCCTATGATCACTACACGCTCACCCTCCCCAATGAGCAGACCCAGCTCAAGCGATCGGGGAACTACCGCATCACCATCTATGACCCAGCCTCGCCCGAGGTAGCTCTCCTGGAAGTCCCCTTCGCTGTGGTCTCCCCCACCCTCAGCCTCTCGGCCAGCGTCTCGGGTGAGGCTTGGCATGACCTACAGGTACAGGCGCCCTCGGGCCTATCCACGAGGCTAGACCAAGAGCTACGCATCGTCGTCCTACAGAATGCCCGCTGGGATAACGCTGTGACCCTCACCTCCCCCTCGAGCTACCTACAGGGACGGCTGAGCTACAAAGGGCCTCAGGGGGCGCTCTTCCTTGGAGGCAATACCTACGCCAAGCTCGAGCACCTCTCCGACCGCATCCGAGGGCTAGGGGTAGCTGACAGCCGTCCTACGGATGAGGGCTATGCGCTCCTACTCTACCCTCAGCGAAATAGATCCCTCCTTCCCTACAGCTATGAGCAGAGCTTCCAGGGAATACAGATCATCCGCTCGGACATGAGCGCTAGCCCCGAGACCGAGGGGGACTATCACTGGGTCACCTTCACCCTAGAGAGCCCTCGTCTCGAGGGTGGTCGGGTAGTCCTCGAGGGTGAGGCGTTCCGCTACCGCTCGCTCGAGGAGCGTACCCTACGCTACGACGAAGCCACTCAGAGCTACACGACGACTCTTCCCCTGAAGGTCGGCTATCAGGAGTATCAGTACCTCTTCCTTCCCGAGAGCTCGTCGACCCTCCTCTCCGCCCCCACCGTCGGAGATCACTGGGAGACGAAGAACTACTACACCCTCCTAGCCTATTACCGCTCCCCCTCCGACCGAGCCGATCAGCTGCTCGGGGTGCTGGAGTTCTAGTGTCAATCATAGCCCATTATCTATCCTCACACCGAGCGTCTAGGCTTAGCTCTTCGAAGCGAGCCTAGACGCTCCTCTTTCATGAAGGATGACGGCTCAAAAAGCCCCCCATACATGGGTCGCTCGAGGGACCCATTCATGGGGTACCGCACCGACCCATTCATGGGTCCCTCGGGCGACCCATGAATGGGGGCATCCAGAGGAGAGGTAGAGATACCAGCATCGAGGCATATTAGCGGGGTAGATTGGGCAGACTTCGGGGGCTTTAGTATCTTTGCATCCAAGATGAAGCATATACGTAACTTTTGCATAATAGCCCATATTGACCATGGGAAGAGTACGCTAGCTGACCGCCTACTCGAGACGACACAGACGGTCTCGGGGAAGGACCTTCAGGAGCAGGTACTCGACAATATGGATCTCGAGCGTGAGCGAGGGATCACCATCAAGAGCCACGCTATCCAGATGAACTACCAGCTGGATGGTGCGGACTATGTCCTGAACCTCATCGACACCCCAGGGCACGTAGACTTCTCCTACGAGGTCTCCCGCTCTATCGCCGCCTGCGAAGGGGCACTACTCATCGTCGACGCAGCTCAGGGCATCCAAGCTCAGACCATCTCCAACCTCTACATGGCGCTCGAGCATGATCTAGAGATCATCCCCGTGATCAACAAGGTGGACCTTCCAAGTGCTATGCCTGAGGAAGTCGAAGATCAGATCATCGAGCTTCTTGGCTGTAAGCGTGAGGAGATCATCCGAGCTAGTGGCAAGACGGGGATAGGTGTCGACGACATCCTCCGTGCGATCGTCGAGCGTATCCCTGCGCCCAAGGGTGACCCTGAGGCTCCACTGCAGTGCTTGATCTTCGACTCCGTCTTCAACCCCTTCCGTGGGATCATCGCCTACTTCAAGGTCGTCAATGGTCGTATCCGCAAGGGGGACCATGTGAAGTTCATCGCCACAGGTAAGGAGTATGATGCTGACGAAGTCGGTGTCCTCCGCCTCGACATGGAGCCCCGCAAGGAGATCTCTACAGGCGACGTCGGCTACATCATCTCTGGGATCAAGACCAGCCGTGAGGTCAAGGTCGGTGATACCATCACACACGTCGATGGCGGAGCCAAGGCCGCTATTGCGGGCTTTGAGGAAGTCAAGCCCATGGTCTTCGCAGGGCTCTACCCTATCGAGAGCGAAGACTTCGAGAACCTCCGTGCTTCACTAGAGAAGCTCCAGCTCAATGATGCCTCGCTGACCTTCCAGCCCGAGAGCTCCATCGCTCTGGGCTTTGGCTTCCGCTGTGGCTTCCTAGGTCTCCTGCACATGGAGATCATCCAGGAGCGTCTCGACCGAGAGTTTGGGATGAATGTCATCACCACTGTGCCCAACGTATCCTACAAGGTCTATGACAAGAAGGGCGAATGCAAGGAGGTACACAACCCCTCGGGACTACCCGACATCACCTCGATCGATCACATCGAAGAGCCCTATATCAGAGCCTCGGTGATCACCAATACAGCCTATATCGGCCCCATCATGACCCTCTGCCTCGGCAAGCGAGGTCAGCTGATCAAGCAGGAGTACATCTCGGGCGACCGTATTGAGATCTTCTTTGACCTCCCACTTGGGGAGATCGTCATCGACTTCTACGACAAGCTCAAGAGTGTCTCCAAGGGCTATGCTTCCTTCGACTACCACCTCAGCGACTTCCGTCCCTCGAAGCTCGTCAAGCTCGATATCCTCCTCAATGGAGACCCCGTGGATGCGCTCTCGACACTGACGCACGTAGACAATAGTGTAGCCTTCGGTCGTCGCATGTGTGAGAAGCTCAAGGAGCTCATCCCTCGCCAGCAGTTCGACATCGCTATCCAAGCCGCTATCGGGGCTAAGGTCATCGCCCGTGAGACGATCAAGGCCGTGCGCAAGGACGTGACGGCTAAGTGTTACGGGGGCGACGTATCCCGTAAGCGTAAGCTCCTCGAGAAGCAGAAGGAGGGGAAGAAGCGTATGAAGCAGATCGGTACAGTAGAGGTCCCTCAGAAGGCCTTCCTCGCTGTCCTCAAGCTCGACTAACAACCCCCGTCCCCTATGCCGACCACCAAGCAAACCAAGCGAAGCCCTAAGAAGCCTCAGCCCGTCGTACCTATGGAGCTCGATGGGCGTATACCCCCTCAAGCCCCGGACTTCGAGGAGGCTGTACTCGGTGCTATCCTGCTGGAGAAGGATGCCTATGCTCGTGTCAGCGAGAAGATCCGTCCTGAGACCTTCTATGTCAAGGCGCATGAGCTGATCTATACCGCCATGGTCACGCTGGCCATGGCACAGCAACCCATCGACATGCTCACCGTCACCGAGGAGCTTCGTCGCATGGGGGTACTCGAGGAGGTAGGTGATGCTTCGTACATCGCTGGCCTCACGACCAAGGTCATGTCTACGGGTAGCCTAGAGGCACACGCAGACATCCTGTACAACAAGGCCCTCAGTCGCCGTCTCATCGGCATGGCTTCCACTACACTCAAGGGGGCCTACGATGATATCATCGACATCCAAGAGCAGATCCAGCAGGCCGAGGGCTCACTCTTCGAGATCGCACAGCAGAACTCTACCCGAGACTTCGTACCCATCAATCCGCTGGTCAAGGGGGCGATCAATGAGATGCAGGTCGCCGCTAATCGCGAGGAGGGGATCAGTGGTCTCACCACAGGCTTCCCCGACATCGACCAGATGACCTCGGGCTGGCAGAACTCCGACCTCATCATCATCGCTGCTCGTCCTGCTATGGGTAAGACGGCCTTCGTCGTCTCCATGGCTAAGTACATGGCCGTAGACCATGGGATCCCCGTGGCGCTCTTCAACCTCGAAATGAGTGCCGTCCAGCTCGTCAAGCGTTTCCTCTCCAATGTCTGTGAGATCGATGGGCAGAAGATCAAGAGCGGACGGCTCAGTGAGGAGGAGTGGACACGACTCAACAATCGTATCGGGACGCTCGAGGGTGCTCCCCTCTACATCAATGATACGCCCTCCCTATCGGTCTTCGAACTTCGTACCAAGGCACGACGTCTGGTGCGTGAGCATCAGGTCAAGATCATCATCATCGACTACCTCCAGCTGATGAATGCTAGCGGGATGAGCTTCGGCAACCGTGAGCAGGAGGTCAGTACGATCTCCCGATCTCTGAAGATGCTCGCCAAGGAGCTCAACATCCCCATCATCGCTCTCTCACAGCTCAACCGTGGCGTGGAGAATCGTGTGCAGGGAGGTGATGCTAATAGCAAGCGCCCTCAGCTCTCTGACCTCCGTGAGTCGGGAGCTATCGAGCAGGACGCTGACATCGTATGCTTCATCCATCGCCCCGAGTACTACAAGATCACAGTAGACCCCGAGTCTGGCGAATCCCTCCGTGGTGTAGGCGAATTCATCATCGCCAAGCATCGTAACGGGCCCGTAGGAGATGTGCGCCTTGCCTTCAAGGCAGACTACGCTCGCTTTGCCCCTAAAGGTGAGCTTGCACAGCTTACTCAGGAGGAAGGCACTCCTCGTGGAGGTCGCCTTGGTAGAGCGGCTAAGGCATTAGCTCCCCAGCCCGCTGGTACTTCCTCCCCCACCGAACAGATCGACCCGCTGAGTGGCCCTATACAGCGCAACGATCCCCCATTCTAACTTTCATACCATCTGATCACCACCATGCGATCGCTCCATCCGGACTATCAGCTCCGTGTAGAGAAGCTCCAACAGCTCCTCAGTCGACAGGGGATAGAAGCCCTCGTCGTCGCCTCTAATGTCGGCCTCCTCTACCTCTCTGGGCAGGTCTTCTCTGGACTCATATTCATCCCTCAGAGGGGAGAGGCGCAGTTCTTCGTGCGTCGCCCTCAGACGGAGCCCGAGACGGAGACGCTCCACCACATCCGCAAAATAGAGCAGCTCACCGACTACATCGATACCGCTAAGATCGCCTCTGTAGCCCTTGAGCTCGATGAGCAGAGCTATGGGGACATCCAGCGTCAGAAGAAGCTCCTCCCCGCAGCCGAACTACATAATGGCACAGCCCTCCTACGTGAGGCCCGTATGGTGAAGACCCCGCTGGAGATCGAGCAGATACGCAAGGGTGCTCAGCATCATATCGCTACCTACGCTGTGATCCCATCGCTCTACCATGAAGGGATGACCGACCGAGATCTACAGATCGAGATCGAGCGGGAGATGCGTCGTCGAGGGTCGATCGGTCTCTTCCGTTGCTTCGGCTCGGCGATGGAGATCTTCATGGGGAGTCTCCTCACGGGAGATAATGCAGGAGCTCCTTCGCCCTATGACTTCGCTCTAGGAGGAGCTGGCTCAGAGGCTCTTCCCCTAGGGGCTAATGGCACTCCCCTACGCCCTGGGATGGCCGTCATGATCGACATGGCGGGGAACTACGGCGTCTATTGCTCCGACATGACCCGCACCTATTCGATCGGAGAGCTCCCCGAGGAGGCTTATCGCCTACACGAGCTTAGCCGACGGATGCATCGTGAGATCATCCAGCAGGCAGGTCCAGGTACCTCCTGCGCCAGTATCTATAATGACTGCCTCACCGCTGTCAAGGAGGCTGGTGCTGAGCCGTACTTCATGGGCACGGAGCTACAGGCACAGTTCGTAGGGCATGGGTTAGGACTACAGATCAATGAGCTCCCCGTCCTCATGGGACGAAGCAAGGACACGCTCCAGCCGGGGATGGTCGTAGCCTTCGAGCCTAAGTTCGTCCTCCCTCATATCGGTGCCGTAGGGATAGAGAATACCTATCTCGTCACTGAGACGGGGATCGAGAACCTCACCCCTGCCCCCGAGGAGATCATCGACCTCTCCAAGCACTAAGGACGACGATGAAGCGAATAGCACTCTATGCTGGGTCCTTTGACCCCTTCACCCGAGGGCATGCCGACATCGTAGCTCGAGGGCTCGACCTCTTCGATGAGGTCATCGTCGCCATCGGTACGAATGAGTCGAAGCGCAACCTCTTCACTGCCGAGGAGCGCCTGGAGCAGATCTCCCGCTTCTACGCCCATGAGCCTCGTGTCCGGGTCGTCACCTACACGGGGCTGACCGTCTCCCTAGCACAGGAGCTCCAGGTACAGGCACTCCTACGTGGCGTGCGTAGTAGCACGGACATGGAGTACGAGCGTACCCTGGCGGACCTGAATCGCCATATAGCGGATATGGAGACAGTTCTCCTGCCCGCCTCCCAGCGATTTACCCATATCAGTTCGACGGTAGTACGTGAGCTCCTCCACTATGGGGGAGACGTCTCCGCCTTCCTTCCCGAGGGCTTCTCTCTGGAGGTCAGTAGCCCTCACCCCTCCACCACCCAAGCCTAGCCTATGTCCGACTGGAAGAAGCGCCTCGGCGTGCTCTACAGCACGAACCCCGACTACGAGTACACGACCGAGAGCGAGGAGGAGCTCCCTACCCTCGCCCCCGAGCATCAGAAGCTCCGCCTCTCCCTCTCCCGTAAGCAGCGTGGAGGCAAGGAGGTTACCCTCGTCACGGGCTTTGTCGGGGCGACAGCCGATCTAGAGGCTCTGGGCAAGACCCTGCGTCAGCGCTGTGGCGTCGGTGGCTCTGCCAAGGACGGTGAGATCATCATCCAGGGCGACCAGCGCCCCAAGCTCCTCACCATCCTCCATAGCCTCGGCTATCGACAGGCGAAGTAACTCCCCCTCCATCCCCCAGACTAGATCCTATACTGGGGTATCCCATTCCTACTCGAGCCCGAGCCTCCTAGTCCCAAGCTAGAGGGCTCGGGCTTGCTCCATCCTACCTATATATGTACCCGCACGAGGAGACAGCACGCTAGAGCTCCCCCACCCACCACCACTAGGATCGAGTACACCCCATCATCCCTCCACCCCCTTCTCCACCTTAGTTAAGGACCATTAGCGACACATTAGGACACAAACGGCACTTTTAGGACTCCGCCCCCAGATCACCCCACTACCTTTGTCCCAGGGAAAAGGCAAGAGCGCTACTTCCCATTCTTTACTAACTCTAACTCTTTATTGTAATCTATTATGGCACTAAGATTCAAGATCGCCAAGCGTAAGCTTTACCTTGGCAAGCGTAAGGGACAGACCGTCTACTATGCGATCCAGGAAGAACATCCGCACACGAGCTGGGATGAAGTCGAAGGACGTATCACCAGCAGTACCGGCATCTCCCGTGCTGACCTCCGAGCAGCCGTCATCGCCCTACACGACATCGTCCGTGTGGAGCTCAAGGCTGGACGCTCCATCGACCTGGCCGACCTAGGGAGCTTCAAGGCTACCGCCTCAGGTAAGATGATGGACAACTTCGCTGCGGTATCCGCCGACACCATCCAGCATGCAAGCATCCGCTTCTACCCCAAGCAGAAGCTCTGGAGTATCACCAAGGAGCTGAGCTACGAGGTCGAGAAGGAGGAGCATCATCCAAGCTCTAAGAAGAAGACTAAGAAGCCCAGTAAGCCCAAGGGCGAAGGCGGTGGCAATCCACCCTCAGGAGGTGGCGAATCGGGCCACGTAGGAGCCTAAGCTCTTCCCCTCACCCCTTCTAACTACTCCTCATCCTCTAGCCTAGTGCTTAGGGGATGAGGAGCCCTTTTATGGAGCAGGCTCTATCGCTGTAGAGCTAGGTAGAAAAATCTATCCCAGAGCTAGGATAAACCTCGAGGATTGACTAACTTTACGGGGATCATTCGCCAGGTGTAGCCCACCCATCATGGGGCTACTCCCAGCTCTAAGAATGGGTTAGCTCACAAATACTACAGCCTATGGACAGCCAACTTTTCACCCCAGAGGATCTCTCCGAGCTACAGGAGAGGGGGATCAGCCTCGAAGAAGCCACCCAACAGGTCGAGGAGATCAGACGGGGCTTCCCCTATCTAGAGATCTTAGCCTCCGCATCGCTCGAGCAGGGGATCCTCCATGTCGAGCACAGCGAGGAGGTACGCTATATGGACCTATGGGAGGAATATCTCCTCTCGGGCAAGGCCTCTGTGTACAAGATGGTACCCGCCTCAGGTGCTGCCTCACGCATGTTCAAGATGCTCTTTGCCTTCCTCGATGCTCCCTATACGGCGCCTGAGAAGCCTGCCGAAGAGCTCTTCTTCAGCAAGATCAGTCAGTTCGCCTTCTATGAGCGACTCAACGAGGCCTGCCTGCGCAACAACTGGAAGAGCATCCCTAAGCTCATCGCCGCCGGTGAGTACAAGGTGATCGTGGAGAACCTCCTCCTTCCCAAGGGACTTGGCTATGGAAGCAAGCCTAAGGCTCTACTCCTCTTCCACAACTACAAGGAGGGAGCTCGCACCTCTGCTGAGGAGCATCTCGTCGAGGGAGCTCTCTATGCTAAGGATCGGGAGGGGGATGTACGCCTACACTTTACCGTCTCACCTGAGCACCGCAAGGAGTTTGAGGCGCTCGTCACCGCCCTACAGCCCAGCTATGAGGATCACTATGGGGTGCGCTATGATATCAGCTTCAGTGAGCAGCTCGCCTCGACAGATACCCTGGCTCTCCGCCCTGATGGTGAGCTCTTCCGCACCGATGAGGGACACCTCCTCTTCCGACCAGGGGGACACGGCGCCTTGATTCACAATCTAGGCAAGCTCCCCGCAGATGTCGTCTTCATCAAGAACATTGACAATGTCGTCCCCGACCCCTACAAGGGCTCTACGGTGATGTACAAGAAGTTCCTCGGCGGGGTACTCATAGCCCTACGCAACCAGATCTTTGGTTACCTCCGTCTCCTAGACAAGGGGAAGCCCTCTCACGCACAGATCGAGGAGATCCTCACCTTCCTACACGATCAGCTCTCGATCACGATCCCCAAGGATCTCAACAAGGAGGATGGTAGCGCTATCAGCTGGATACAAGGCAAGCTCAACCGTCCCATACGTGTCTGCGGGATGGTGCGTAATGTGGGTGAGCCCGGCGGTGGCCCCTTCATTATCCGAGAGATCGATGGCAGTAGCTCGCTACAGATCCTAGAGAGCTCCCAGATCAATATGAAGGAGGAGAGCCAGAGAGCCTTCTTCGAGGCAGGGGGCTACTTCAACCCCGTAGACCTCGTCTGCTCGATACGAGACTACCGAGGACAGAACTTCGACCTCACGCAGTACGTCAACCCCAAGACCGCCTTCGTCTCACAGAAGAGCCTCAATGGTCGGGAACTCCTCGCTCTCGAGCTCCCTGGGCTGTGGAACGGCGCTATGCATGACTGGAATACGGCCTTCGTCGAAGTGCCTCTAGATACCTTCAACCCGGTGAAGGAAGTCAACGACCTCCTTCGCACGGAGCACCAGAATCCCGCATAGGACTCAGACTATCATCACAAACATCAATATCTATGTCTACAATCAAAGAACGCTTGGCACTCCTACGCCAAGAGATGAAGGCCAATGGTCTCTCGGCCTACATCATCACCTCATCGGACGCCCACCTCAGTGAGTACACTCCACTCAGATGGCAGGGTCGCAAATGGATCAGTGGCTTCCTTGGCTCGGCTGGGACGGCAGTCATCACCCTCGACCGTGCTGGGCTATGGACCGACTCTCGCTACTTCCTCCAGGCTGCAGAGCAGCTAGAGGGCTCGACCTTCGAGCTCTTCAAGATGGGGATCCCTGGCGTGCCTTCTATCGAAGCCTTCCTAGCCCAAGAACTACCAGCAGGATCCGTCGTCGGAGCAGACGGCCTATGCTTATCCTTCGCCGAGGCAGATGACACCCAGCGCAAGCTCGCCAACTACGGTATCGAGTACCGCCTCAGCCAAGATCTCCTCGAGAAGGTATGGGCTGATCGTCCAGAGCTCCCCACGAAGCCCCTCTTCCTCCATCCCGAGGAATATGCAGGAGCAAGTGCTGCTGAACGCATCGAGTCGGTACGTGCCGAGCTTCGTAGCCAGGGAGCTAATGCGACCATCATCACGATGATCGATGAGCTCGCTTGGGTCTTCAATATCCGTGGTAATGATGTCCTCTTCAACCCCGTAGCCGTCGCCTTCGGTTACATAGGGGAGAAGGAGGCTGTGATCTTCGTCCGTCCAGAGAAGGTCCCCGATGAAGTAAGGGCCTATCTCGTGAAGAATGGGGTGACGATCAAGGACTACACCGATCTGGATAGCTTCGTAGCCTCTCTGGGCGCTGATGTCCGCCTACTCGTCGACACCAAGCGTATCACCTACCACATCTATTCGCTCATCCCCGCACACTGTCGCAAGATCGAGGGTGTGTCTGTGCTCACCCACCTCAAGTCGATCAAGAACACCACTGAGCTTGCTAATCTCCGCAAGGTGATGGCTCGTGATGCTGTGGCACTGACCCGCTTCTTCAAGTGGCTTGAGGAGGCACTAGGCCGTGGTGAGACCTTCACTGAGTACGAGCTGGGTATCCGACTCAATGAGTTCAGAGCGAAGGATAAGCTCTTCTACGGGGATAGCTTCGGAACGATCTGTGGCTACCTAGGCAATGGTGCTATCGTCCACTACAGCGCACATCCTGAGACCTCTGCTACCGTTCGTGGTGAGGGAGTCCTTCTCCTCGACAGCGGTGGTCAGTATCTGGATGGTACGACGGACATCACACGTACGATCTCTCTGAGTGCACCCTCCGACAAGCTCCGCACGGACTATACCCTCGTACTCAAGGGGCATATCCAGCTTGCCCTCGTGCAGTATCTCGAAGGGACTCGTGGTAGTCAGCTCGACATCCTCGCTCGTCATGCTCTCTGGCAGTCTGGGCTCAACTACGGTCACGGGACAGGGCATGGTGTCGGCTTCTTCCTCAACGTACACGAAGGGCCGCAGAACATCCGCACCGAGGTCAACCCCACTCCCCTAGAGCTCGGTATGATCACGAGTAACGAGCCTGGGCTCTACCGCTCTGGTGAGTACGGGATCCGTATCGAGAACCTCGTCGTCACCGAGCTACGTGAAGAGACTGAGTTCGGTCGCTTCTTCGGCTTCGAGACCGTGACACTCTGCTATCTGGACAATGCGCTTGTGAAGAAGGAACTCCTCACCCTGGAAGAGATCGCTTGGTACAATGCCTACCAGGAGCGAGTCTACCAGACCGTCTCTCCCCTCCTCTCTAGCGAAGAAGCCGACTGGCTACGATCCAAGACCCTTCCTCTCTAAGAGCAGGCACTACCCAGCACAATGAAAATCCCCCCTTGAGCTCGATGCTCAAGGGGGGATTTTTAGCTTAGACACCTCCTCGTGCGGAGGGTATCTAGATCATGTCGTCGGGATGTGCTTAGAAGACGAAACCGATCTTGAAGCCAGCCTTCACGCCCGTAGAGAATTCGGAGGAGGAAGAGGTAGCCTTAGATTCGTTGACGGTGGTGTTCCCGTTGTTCTGGACGATCGTCGTAGAGCCCTTACCGAGGGAAGTAGTCTTCAGGTCAAGACCTGCTTCTACACCCAGGTAGACGTGGGGAGCTACATAGTAGTCAGCACCCAGCAGTAGCGTACCACCGAAGAGGAAGCGTGGAGCATTCTTGGTCGTAGTCGTAGTGGTCTTCGTAACAGTCTTTTCAGTGCCAGAGACAGACCCGATAGCGAGCTCTGCACCTATATAGGGAGAGAGGCGATCCGTACCACCGAAGTGCTGTTCGAGACCTAGACCGATGCTGAAGGTGTTCGACTTCTTGACGACTTCATTCAGAGGATCAGAGTTCTTGTCGGTAGTGCTTGCATTGTCGAGGCCGAGGGTAGCACGTAGGGCGAGGTTATCCATAAGGAAATAGCGACCCTTGAGTGCAGCAGTGTTGAGACCGAGGTTGCTAACTGGGCCGACAGGAGAGTTCGTTGTGTTGAAAATCCCGTTAGCGAAAAGGGTGAAGTCAGTCGTCACCTGACCAGCAAGTGGCTTGAGCTCTGATTGAGCCTGCGCTGATACCAGCGCTGTAGCTGCAAGAGCTACGGTCATTAGAATCTTCTTCATTGTTCAGTTGTGTTTATCTGAATCTCCAGGATGTGTTTGCCAAGGAGACGAAGCAAAGGTAGGTAAAAAGAACAAGGTGTAAAACAATATGAATCACAGGAAGAGAGCGTTACCGGATCCGTATGGGGTTTCGTAGCGAATCACCCTCCCCCAAGCTAGGCTTCTTTGCTTGGGGGTAGAGAGAGGCTCATCGCACACGCTACCTACTCAGTATGATATAGTTGCCTCCCCCTCCCATCTTACACAAGACATCGCCGAATGCTACTTGCCAAAGGGAGTCCGCTATATTTAGGTTATCTTTGTCTAGAATGGAAGGTGGAGCTCTACCGAGTCAGCATCTGCCCCTTCATAAGGGGAATAGAGGAGAAGACTTCATAAGCTTCCGCCCCTAAGAATAAACGCTCGCCCTCATTAGCACTCCATATATCTGGAGTCATCCTCACATAGTAATGAGGCCAAGTTTTAATAGATATGAGACCCATCCGAACCAAGATATCACTCCTTCTGGCAGCACTGAGCCTCTCGCTTAGCCTGCCTACAGAGGGAATAGCAAGTAGTCGTAAGAAGCCGAAGACCTCTGTCAAGGCCAAGAGTACAGGTAGCAAGTCTTCCTCGAAGAAGGAGCGCTCCTCATCGTCTAAGAGAAGCAGCAAGCATAGCTCTTCCCGCAGGGGGAAGAGCACCTATAATATACGCTCTCGTGCACGCTACCGTAACTATGCGCCATCAGCCCCTACAGAGGAGCAGCTCGAGCAGATGCGCCAGGATAGCATACGCCTACGCACCGGAGGTACTACCCCGACCCAGAGAGTCAGCGAGAAGGTTGCCCTGCCGAATGAGCTACTGACGACACGCTTCCGACGAGCCGACTCGACGCTCACACGTAGCGAGATCAGAGAACTCTACTTCACGGTAGACGAACGTGAGGATACTGCCCCCTTCCTCAGCAAGATCGAGGCCGAGGCGGATCGTCTGATCGAAGCCCGTAGCTTCGCTGAGGCACTGAAGACTGTACAGCAGGGACTCTGGCGTACCCCGACACACATCGGTCTGATCAAGCGTGCCTGCGACCTGGCTCTCCACCAGAAGAGTCCTAAGTTCAACACCTATATGTACCAGCTCGTCGAGCTTCTCAGCATGCTCGCGCATACGGGCGACGGCTCGAGCCTAGACAAGGCGATCCAGGTACGATCACTCTCCGACGCTCTACTCTTCGAACTTCACTGGAATGAGACGCCCCGGGAAGAGATCGTAGAGACCAAGGAACAAAATGCTAAGGGCAGGGACTACATCCTCATCGAGGTGAAGGGTGACAAGGGTAAGGTAGAGACGCACTACTACGTCATCCATCCCCCCAAGTCTAAGACCACCTCATCAACCAAGTAGCATATAGTTAAGGAGACGCGACATGCCTAAAGCATGGGAAATCAGAAGATACTCTGCTGAAGATGAAGGGCTAGCTAATACCTTAGCCACCCAACTGGGACTCTATCCTGCTATCGGTAGGCTCCTCGTTGACCGAGGTATCCGAAGCAAAGAGCAGGCTCAGGACTTCTTCGCTCCTTCACTAGAGCAGCTTCATGATCCATTCCTCCTAGAAGATATGGACAAGGCCGTGGTGCGTCTGAATAGAGCCGTGGAGCAGGGTGAACATATTCTCATCTACGGGGACTACGATGTCGACGGCACCACATCGGTAGCCCTACTCTACCGCTACCTTCGCTCGCACTGCCTTTCGGCTGAGCACCTCCACTATTATATACCTGATCGCTACGATGAGGGCTATGGGATCACGCCCACAGGCGTCGATCACGCAGCCAGCCTAGGTGTAAGTCTCATCATCTCCGTCGATACAGGCATCAAGGCGGTCAAGGAGATCGCCTACGCTCAAGAGCGTGGGATAGACTTCATCGTCTGCGATCACCATACGCCCGACGAGACACTCCCTTCGGCGCTGGCCATCCTCAACCCCAAGCGCAGAGACAATCGATATCCCTTCACCGAGCTATCGGGCTGTGGAGTGGCCTTCAAGCTCGTGCAGGGACTAGCTCAACATCGAGGGCTCCCCTTTGAGACGCTCCTTCCTCTGCTGGAACTCCTCGTGCTAAGTATCGCACAGGACCGAGTATCCATACTTGGGGAGAACCGCATCTTCACCTACCACGGACTCCAGCAAATCAATACACGCCCCTCGGTCGCTATCACCTATCTGATGCGTCTAGGGAAGATCCAGCCAGGTCGTGTCGATATGGCTAGTATCTACTATGAGCTGGGACCAAGGATCAATGCAGCAGGGCGTATGGCTCATGGCGCTGAGTCGGTCAAGCTCTTGATCGCAGAGGATCATGAGACGGCAGAGGCACAGAGCCAGATCCTCGATGACTACAACCGACAGCGTCAGGATCTCGATCAGCTAGTTACCCGCCAAGCGATCGAACTTATCGAGCAAGAGCAAGCGCTCCTACAGCAACCCATCCTCATCCTCTATCGTCCCGAGTGGAACAAGGGCGTGATGGGCATCGTGGCTGCACGTCTAGCTGACCGATATCATCGCCCCGTCATCATTCTCTCTCGTAGTGGGAACTTCCTCGCTGGCTCTGGTCGCTCCTCTGGTGGCTTTGATCTCTACCAGGCGATACAGTCATGTAGCGACTGCTTAGAGAATTTCGGAGGGCACATCTTCGCAGCAGGCTTGACGATCCGAGAGGATCGTCTCGAGGAATTCCGTAGTCGTGTGGAGGCCTATGCTACGGGGGCAGAGCACGGGCCACAGCGTATCACGCCTGTGCTGACTATTGATGCCGAGCTGAGACCCTCTGATATCTCCCGAGCTCTACTGAGACAGATCGAACTCCTTTACCCCTTCGGTACCGACAATGAGCGTCCACTCTTCCTCGTCAGAGGGATGAGAGATGCTGGAGGGAGCCGTCCCGTGGGGAAGGCTCAGCAGCACCTGAGTCTCCGCATGACTGATAGCTATCAGCGGATACGCCCTATCCATGGCTTTGCTCTCGGCTTAGCTCGCTATGCCCCAGACATCACGAGGCACTGTGCCTTCGCACTCTGCTTCGAACTTGAAGAGAATAATTTCTATCCTCAGAGCTTCCTACAGCTCCGAGTCAAGGATCTCTGCCTAGAGTCTGAACTCGCCGAGCGCCTCGAGGATAAGTAATGATCGCCCATGCTCCCTTCAGATACCGAAGCAGAAGATATAGAAAGCCTCCTCGATCCGCCTCTTCTCGGAGATGATGACGGCTTCCCCGAGTATCACCAGCATTGGCCAGAGGACCTCTTTGACCAATCAGTAGCCTCCCTTCCTCCGCTACATCCAGGGCGTGATCCGCACCCTGGTGTCCCTGATCCAGAACTTACACCCGAAGAAGTACTGCTACGCTACTGGGGCTACGAGTCATTCCGTCCGCTACAGAGTGAGATCGTCCATGCCGCCCTGAGTGGTAGGGATACTCTTGGACTGATGCCGACCGGTGGTGGTAAGAGTATCACCTTCCAGGTACCAGGACTCATGCTCCCTGGTATCACGCTGGTCATCACGCCACTAATCTCCCTGATGAAGGACCAAGTGGATCATCTCCGGGCTCGTGGCATCAGAGCCACAGCCATTCATTCGGGGATGTCGCAGGAGAAGATGCAGATTGCCCTGGATAACTGCCTCTATGGGCGGTACAAGTTCCTATACATCTCCCCCGAGCGTGTGGGCAGTGAGCGCTTCCAGACGTGGCTACGTGAGCTCTCGGTCTCGCTAATCGTCATCGACGAATGCCACTGTGTCTGCCAGTGGGGCTATGACTTCCGTCCCTCTTATCTAGAGCTTCCCAAGCTCCGTGAACTTCTTCCCGAGGTGCCCATCCTTGCACTCACGGCTACTGCTACGGTAGAGGTGGTAGCAGATATCGTACGTGTCCTCAGCTTCCGTCCTGACTACGCCTTCTATCAGACGAGTTTCCTCCGCCCCAATATCTCCTATTCGATCCGTCGCAGTGATGACAAGCCTGCGATGATGCTTCATATTCTGGAGCGAGTATCAGGATCAGCCATTATTTATTGCAGGAATAGACTTCTGACACAGACCGTAGCTGAGGAACTATTGGCAAAAGGAATCAGCGCTACTTACTACCATGCGGCGCTGACCTATACGGAGCGTGAGATGCGACAAGCTCGCTGGATGCGGGGCGAAGTACGTGTGATGGTCGCCACGAATGCCTTCGGGATGGGGATCGATAAGGCTGATGTGCGCCTCGTCATCCATCTCACGATGCCCTCTTCTCTGGAAGAATACTTCCAAGAAGCTGGTCGTGCGGGGCGTGATGGCGAGCGTGCCTACGCCGTAGCGATCATCAATGGGCAAGACTCTACGACACTACAGCGACGACTGCAGGATACCTTCCCCGAGAAGGAGTATATTCGCCTCGCCTATGACCAGATCTGCAACTTCCTCTCTATCGGTGAAGGCGAAGGACTAGGTCGTACCTACGACTTTGATCTCGAGCTGTTCATCCGTCGCTTCCATATGCGCCCCATCCAGACACGGCATGCCATCGACATCATGCAGCTATCTGGCTGGCTGGAGTACCGTGATGACGACAGTCGCTCCGTGCTACGCTTCCTCATCCCCAGCAGAGATCTCTACCAACCACATATAGGACCAGATCGACTTATCCGTGCGCTACTGCGAAGTTACACAGGACTCTTCTCCGACTACACGACCATCAGCGAGCATGATCTTGCACTTCTCTCGGGCTATACAGAAGATGAGGTCTACGGCTTCCTCACAGCGCTCTCCCGCCAAGGGATCATCCACTACATTCCTAAGAAAGCGCTCCCCCGACTTCACTTTCTCATCCGCAGAGAGGACAGCCAACTTCTTCGTATCCCCTATGCAGCCTACCAGGAGCGTAGGGATAAGATGAGCGATCGTATCTCGGCCGTACGCTCCTATATAGAGGACGAAGAGGTCTGTCGATCACGTATGCTCCTAGCCTACTTCGGTGAAGTGGAGAGCCATCCCTGTGGACTCTGCGACGTATGTCTGAGGAAGCACCCCACCGGTCTCAATCAATATCTGATCGATGCGGTAGGCGAAGAGCTCGAGCGTGCCTTCCTCTCCACCGATCTGGAGAGCTATCCAGTGAGCCAACTGATCGATGTGCTCCCCTATGCTCCCCTTGATCTCATACAGGCACTACGCTATTGGGCAGGTGAACTACAGGGGCAGCTCGAGCTCGATGGCCCCTATCTGCGCCGACATATCCATTAATTCCTCCCCCGATACTAAATCAACCAATCATATATGCTTAAGATCCAGCAATTCGTCTTCGGCCCCGTCCAAGAGAATACGTATATCCTCTACGATGAAGCAAGCCGTGAAGCGGCCATCGTAGATCCAGGATGCATGCGCCACTCCGAAGAAGATCGGGTGCGTGACTTCATCGAGGAGCATGAGCTGACTCCTGTGATGCTCCTCTGTACTCACCAGCACTTCGACCACGTCTGGGGTGCAGCCTTCGTCCTACGGCAATGGCCTCATATCAAAGCCTATGGTAATCGGATTGACTTTGAGAAGCTACCTCTACCCTCAGAGCAATTGAAAGGCTACGGCATTCCCCTTCCTCTGGAGGACGTCCCTATGGAGCGCTATACCTTAGTACAGCAAGACGACCTCATCAGACTGGGTGGTGAGGAGCTCAGAGTTCTGTTCGTCCCAGGGCATGCTCCTGGACATATCGCCTTCTATGCAGGAGAGTCGGACATTCTTCTCTCAGGAGATACGCTCCTGCAGGGTACGATCGGGCGCACGGACTTCTGGTACGGCGACTATGATCAGCTGGTCGAAGCGATCAAGTCTCAGTATATGACGCTACCCGATGAGACGATCGTCTTCAGCGGTCACGGCCCCGAGACGACCATTGGCTTCGAGAGAAGGAAGAATCCATTCCTTCAGTAGCTCCCTTCCTACCTGATACTAGCGAATCAGCTAGCACTCTTCTCTCCGTCTAATAATAAGGGCTGGCACCACAAGTGGGTGCCAGCCCTTATCATTTGTCAAGCGATCGACGTCCGTCCTAGCGATAGTCGATGTAGAATGGATCACTAACTCCGAAGTACTCGTAGTGTCCACTATACCTATTAGCTTGAGGAAGCCATTTCTCACCCATGGAGCACGGGAGCGCTTGGTAGCGACCATCCTTGGTCTTCACGATCACTAACCCATTGACGACACGGTACGATTCTCCCTTCGATGAGGTACCATTAGACCAGTCATCACTGACGATCAGCATCTTGACGATATGATCCTTCGACCACACCCTCCGCATGATCCGCTCATAGTGTGCGAGCATATCGGGTCGATTCATCTTACCAGCCTTGCGCATAGGATAGACACGCTCACGTCGCTCACGTGCCTCGTCTTGGATCTTCTTGATCTGTGCATTAGTCCGTTGTTCTTGCTCATTCTTCATTTCTTCCAGTGTCCTTGGCTCGGGATATATGGATCGGTATTCCTGATCCATAGAGGCATAGATCTCCTTGAGGGAAGCCACGATCGTCTGTACCTGAGGATTGGAGTCCTGTAGGCTACCACTGACGAGATCATTAGAGAGCTTCTTCACCGCTTGGAATAGATAGTACTTCTTCATGTTCGTGCTAAGGCCCGGAGTCTGCAGGTAGGTCAAGATCCTCCTAAGTTGCTCTTCTCCGCTCAGCAGCGCGCGGTTGACGGAGCCATTGAAGGGAGCCAGTAGTATCCGATCGACTGCACCCGTCACCTTCTGATATTCCTGCGCCCACGCCTCAAAGCGAAAGCCCCGAACTTGCTCACGTTTGGGATTATTCATTAGTTGCATGAGGTACAGCGCAGCTTTATTATCATCGGACCAAGCCATGGTCTCGAGGTCTCGCACTTCTACAGCTTTTTTCAGCCTCAGTAAGTAATAGGCAAACGTCTCATACTGAGCTTGGGTATCTAGTGTCTGGTCAAGGGCACCACCATTATCCCGCTGTCGGGCTTGAGCATAAAAGCTATCGGGGGTCAACTCTCCAATCTGCACTTGCCTCATGATCGTCAGCGGATCGCCTCCATCAGGTGTAGGTGTCTGCTTCTGCGCTTGAGCTACTGCAGCCTTAGCCTGTGACGGGGTGCGATCTAGCTGATTCTTCACATCATCAGACACTTCTTTGACGACCTTCTCAGCCTTAGATTTCACCGTCTTGACCAAGTTGCCCAGTTGGGCATGAGCTGGCATTAGACCGAAGGCTAGGGCAAAGCTAAGTGCACCCAGCCTTCTCATTAGTTTCGTTTCCATAGCAAATAGTAATTATGTTAGACATATATTCATCATCTCTAGACGGCGCAGAGCTGAGAGCGATCAGGTCAGTCAGCTCTCGAGTGCGAGCCAAGGAAATCCCAGCGACGCACATCTCCGGGTGGGTCTCAAGGCATCCACCCCAGCTCCGTACCGAAAGGACCGAAGACACAGCTTGGAGAGAGGCGTTCGTTCACCTTCAGGCCGAAGGGAATTTAGCTTACACAAGCTAGGGCTTGGTAGGGTAACTAATCGGGAAGATATTAATTGCTTACAGCTCAAAGCTACATTATTCCCACGAGACATACCATACCGCCCTCCAGCTTTCTCTGAAATCGACACCAAGGCAAGCGAAGAGGCGCACCGATCTACTTGCCTATTCCCTCGGAGAATATTTGCCCTGAGACGACTCTGGCAAGGATACTCCGAGGGTGCTATCCTGCTCGACGGCGCATCATAAGCCGTCATCGGAGCGCTCATCACAGGTCAATTCGCAGAAGAATACTGGTAATTTTCTTTGTCCGTACAGCTACTCATCGAGCCTCTGATAGCATACCCGTTCGGAGGCCTCATATCATCTCCTTAGGCACTCATGCTCAGCGATCTTGCTACTTCAAGTGGTCGGTCTTCTCCCCACGGAATACTCCTTCCCCGAGAGGGCTTGTCAAGGGGATTTTTGCCTGCCAGAATCGCACCAATATTTGGAGAATCAGAATAAATGCTTACCTTTGCAGTGTCAAAAACGACATGAATCTTTAGCTCAGTTGGTTTAGAGCACTACCTTGACAGGGTAGGGGTCGGCGGTTCGAGTCCGCCAAGGTTCACCGAAATTGTCTCATGGTGTAATGGTAGCACAACAGATTCTGGTCCTGTTTGTTAAGGTTCGAGTCCTTATGAGACAACAAGAAGGAGCGCTAGTCGCTCCTTTTTTTGTACCCTTTTGTCTGTAATGAGCGTTCTAGGATAGCGATAGTTCTCCAGCTTTTACTACGAGATACAGCGACGAGACTCCGCAAGAATACCTGCCTCTCCGAGAGGAAACCATGGTATGAAAATAAGGGTTAACTTTGTGGATAGGGACATCGAGAGTTGGCCCTCAGGTAGGAGGCGTCTTCATCATACGCACCCCACCCCATCTTCCACTGAATAGGTAGCTGAGCCTTAGTGCTCCAGCTCATAGAATTACGGTTATGTCTGACACTAAGAAGGCGATAAGTCAAGATCGCAAGCGAACGAATATCCTCCACGATCAAGAGATCGCCCTCATCGCTTATCTAGTAGAGCGGATCCCTCGATGGGTGACTTCGAATATGCTCACCTCTCTTGGGCTCGCGGGTAACCTGCTAGTTGCGCTCCTCATGTGTGTCGCCTCGGTCTACGGATCATGGTGGCTACTGCTCACTCCATTAGCATTCTTCATCAACTGGTTCGGAGACTCGCTGGACGGACGCCTAGCATACTACCGGAAGATGCCACGCAAATGGTTCGGGTTTTGCCTAGATATCGTCGTCGACTGGATAGGGATCATCGCCATTGGACTAGGATACTACACCTACGTTCAGCCAGAGTGGAAGATCATTGGCTTCATCTTCGTCGTGCTCTACGGAGCAGAGATGATCATCTCACAGCTACGCTACAAGGTGACAGATAAGTACTCCATCGACTCGGGCCTACTCGGGCCCACGGAAGTACGTATCATCCTAGCCATTCTCTTCTGCATGGACTTCTTCATCCCTGGGAGTATCCATTGGATCGGTCTTGCAGTCTCGGTCGTACTGCTCTTCTCTTTCATCTCCGACTTCCGTCAGCTCCTAGCTCTTGCTGATGAGCGCGACATAGCTCTACGCAACCAGCAGCAACAAGCTTCCTAGAGCGCCCATGTCTTTGCTCCAGCGTCTTCGCCGGCTCATCCTCAACTTCTCCCAAGCCCAGATATCAGCTGGGGCTGGATCCGTAGTAGACTACGGGCTGATGGTCCTCTCAGTCGAGGTCTTCCACTGGGATCTCTTCTGGGCAGTAGCCTGTGGCGGGGTCGTCGGTGCCATCATCAACTTCTCGCTCAATCGCTATTGGACCTTCCGAGATAAGCAGCATGCCTACCGTCATGGGCTGAAGATGCAGCTCCTGAAGTTCGCAGCGACCGTCACAGGTAGCATCTTACTCAAGTACCTTGGCACGTATGCACTAGAGCACGGACTCGGTATCGACTACAAGATCGGTAAGCTCATCAGCGATCTCTTCGTGTCCGTCCTCTTCAACTATACCCTACAGCGCTTCTGGGTCTTCCGCAAGGCCAAATCCTAACACTACTCATCTCCCCATCACCCTCATGATAGCTCGCCCTACCTTATACCGCTCGCTCCTCGGACTCATGCTTAGTTGTGGCCTCACCTTCGATGCCTACACCTCGCTCCAAGCGAAGATCACGACGCCGAAAGCCAAGCAAGCCGACGAACTCATCGTATTCAGGGGGATCGACCAAGCCGAGATGAACCGCTGGGTGGATAGTGTCTACCAGTCGCTTGACCTAGAGGCTCGGGTCGGACAGCTCATCATGCCGATCATCTATCCTAAGCCCGAGGACAAGACCGCCCTCATTCGGCGCATGAAGCAGGAGCAATGGGGGGGCATACTCTTCCAGAAGGGACTGCTCGCTGACCAGCGAGAGCTGACGATCAGCCTACAGCAGGAGAGCCAAGTACCTCTACTCATCGCCCTGGATGGTGAATGGGGACTCTACATGAGACTGAAGGACGCTCCCCGCTATCCACGAAATAAGGGGCTGGGTAACTACCATGATCTAGACCTCATCAAGTCCTATGGCGCTGAAGTAGCACGCCAATGCCAGCTGATGGGCATACACGTCAACTTCGCCCCCGTAGTAGACGTCAACATCAATCCTAAGAATCCCGTCATCGGTACCCGTAGCTTCGGCGATACTCCTCAGCGTGTCGCCGAGTGCGCTGTGGCCTATGGCGAAGGGCTTGAGCTGGGAGGCGTGCTCTCCGTAGCGAAGCATTTCCCTGGTCATGGCGATACCTCCGAGGATTCGCATAAGACACTGCCGACTGTATCCGCAACAAGAGAACGGATGGATCGTGTCGAGCTCTACCCCTTCCGTAGCTACAGAGACGCAGGACTTGGCGGTGTGATGACGGCGCATCTACGTGTACCTGCCTACGACGCTACAGGTAAAGCGGCCTCGCTCAGCGAACGAATCACAACGGATTTACTTCGCCGTGAGCTCGGATTCCGTGGACTTGTCTTCACCGATGCCCTAGAGATGCGAGGCGCTCAAGTGAGCGGAGGAAGCTCCGTGGCCGTCGAAGCTCTCAAGGCCGGTAATGATGTGCTCCTCGGTCCATCGCAACCGCAGCAGGCTCGTAAGGATATCCTCCAAGCTATCCAGCGTGGTGAGGTCAGTCTTGCTTCGGTAGAGGAGAAGTGCCGTCGTATACTTGCCTTCAAGTTCGCCCTGATCATCAAGAAGAAGGCCAAAGAAGCCAGCCCCGCTGACGTGAAGGAGCTCATCTGGACCAAGGAAGAAGAGGCTCTGCGCACGCAACTCTGGCGGGTCTCTACGGGCACTGGTGAAGGTGCTGACCCGACAGCTAAGACCACGGCTATACAGACCACCAAGCCATCTAAGGCTCGTCGCTAATCTCCTCTCGTCCATGCGCTCCCGTAGTCTCGTTACACTGCTCGTCTCACTTACCCTCGGTCAGCTATCCGTCAGAGCTCAGCTCCATCCCGATAGCCTCCAGCAGGAGGAGATCCAGACGCCTGTCTCCCATCTCCTATCACCAGACTCGATCCCCAAGTCAGCGCTCCTTCGGATAGATAGTCTCGCTAAATGGGGCATCACGCAAGGTGCTTACCCTGGGTGTCAGCTATTTGCCTTCTACCGAGGAGAGGTCATCTACGACAAAGCTTTCGGGACACTCACCTCGCTCACAGGCGCTAAGAGCGAACCCGTGACGACACATACCCTCTACGATCTAGCCTCTGTCACCAAGGCTGCTGCGACCACTCCCGCCCTGATGCTCCTAGTAGCCGAGGGTAAGGTGAAGCTCAACGCTCCCCTACTTAGCTATCTCCCCGAGACGAAGGAGTCTCTTCTGGGGATGGTGACACTGAGACAGCTCCTGCTCCATCAGTCAGGTCTACCCGCTGGGATCAATTTCTACACCGACCTCATCGACGAATCAAGCTACGAGGGTTCATTGATCCGCTACAAGTACTTCGCTGGTGGCGTCCCCCTTGTCGGGAAAGCTTGGGGCAATCCCAACTTCAGCTTCCGTGAGGAATATATCTCGGACAAGCCCACTGAACAGCATACCCTGCGCTTCGGACAGAAGAAATACCTCGCTCCTTCCTTCAAAGATCGGATGATGGAGCGCATACTCCTAGCTCGAATCTCGTCAGACAAGGCCTACCGCTATAGTGATCTCAACTTCATCCTCCTACAGCAGGTCATCGAGCGTGTCACAGGAGAGCCCCTCGATCGCTATGTCCAGGAGCGCATCTACAAGCCCATACGGGCTCGTCTCTACTTCAATCCCCTCGAGCATGGCGTGAAGCTCCATGCCATTGCCCCCTCCCAGCAGGACAATTTCCTCCGGCGTGAGATCCTACGTGGTACCGTCGACGACGAGGCAGCGGCCTGTCTCGGCGGTGTCTCTGGTAATGCAGGGCTCTTCGGCTCTGCTGGCGAACTGGCTAAGGTCTGTCAGCTCCTCCTCCAGCACGGAGCATGGGGAGAGAAGCAAGTAATACCTACGGCTACCGTTCGCCTCTTCACCGAGACCAATGGTGCTGGAGGCATCAGAGCTTTAGGCTTCGACAAGCCCCGCGCTACAGGTGGTCCGACGGGGATCTACGCATCATCCCGCACCTACGGTCATCTTGGCTTCACCGGGACTTGCTTCTGGGTAGACCCCGAGTACGACCTCGTCTTCGTCTTCCTCTCCAATCGCACCTATCCCTCTCGTCAGAATACGACCCTCATCCGTGAGCGACTCCGCCAGCGTCTTCAGGACCTCGTCTACGAAGCTATCGGAGCGACCACGCCTAGATAACCACAAGCATTCATCCATCAAGCTACAGCAATGAGTCAAGCAAATACCACATCCACGACGATCATCGGAGTAGCTGGAGGCTCAGCCTCTGGTAAGTCCACGCTTGTTCGCAAGCTCCAGGAAGCTTTTGTAGAAGAGCACGTCACTACTCTCTGTCACGACTTCTACTACAAGGCGCATGATGAGCTCAGTCTAGAAGAGCGTGCCAAGCTCAACTACGACCATCCGCACTCGTTCGATACCGATATGATGATCGAGCATATCCGTCAGCTCAAGCAGGGGAAGACCATCCAGCGCCCCGTCTATTCCTTCACCGACCACAATCGTCTCCCGCAGACCGTGCTCGTTCATCCTGCCAAGGTGATCATCCTCGATGGTATCTTGATCCTCGAGAACAAGGAACTTCGTGAACTCATGGACGTGAAGGTCTTCGTCGATACGGATGATGACGTGCGTCTAGCCCGTCGTCTCGTGCGTGATGTCCAGGAGCGTGGCCGAGATATGAGCTCCGTACTGAAGCAATATTTCTCTACCGTCAAGCCGATGCATCGTGACTTCGTCGAACCCTCGAAGCGCTACGCCGACATCATCATTCCAGAGGGCGGGATGAATCCCGTCGCCCTCTCCCTCCTTGTAGAGAACATCCATTCGATCTTACGGTAATTTCCTTCGTCTTCTCCCGCAATCAACCTCATCGCTTCAATACCATTCATGCAGCATATCCCGTACAGTAGCGACACGATATGTGCCGTAGCCACAGCTCCCGGTAGTGGGGGCATCGCCGTCATCCGTGTATCGGGGAGCGAAGCTATCGGCATCGTCGATCAGATCTTCCACTCTCGAGAGCTTCGTACCCTGGAGCGAGCCAAGGATAGGACGGCTTACTTCGGGCGCTTTCAGCATGAGGGGAAGGTAATTGACGAGGGACTGGTCACCTGCTTCCGCTCTCCTCGCTCCTACACAGGCGAAGATGTCGTCGAGCTCTCCTGTCACGGATCGCTCTTCATCCAGCAGGCGCTGCTGGAGGCACTCACGGATCAGGGCTGTCGTATGGCTGCTCCAGGCGAATATACCCGTCGTGCCTACCTCAATGGCAAGATGGATCTCAGCCGAGCAGAGGCTGTGGCCGACCTCATCGCCTCAGAGTCCGAGGCCCAGCACCGCATGGCGCTCACGCAGATGAAGGGGGGATATAGTGCTGAATTCCGTTCGCTTCGGGAGCGTCTCATTCACCTCACCTCGCTCATGGAGCTAGAGCTGGACTTCAGTGAAGAAGATGTGAACTTCGCCGACCGCACACAGCTACTCAGCTTACTTGACGAACTGACCAGCAAGATCGAACGACTCACCGACAGCTTCCGTCTCGGTAATGCGATCAAGAAGGGCATCCCCGTAGCGATCGCAGGAGCGACCAACGTCGGTAAGAGTACTCTGCTCAACGCTCTGCTTGGTGAAGAGCGTGCGATCGTAAGTGATATCCATGGGACGACCCGTGATACGATCGAAGATGTCCTTAATATCGAGGGAATACTCTTCCGCTTCATCGACACGGCTGGACTGCGTACGACTTCGGATACTATCGAAGCGCTGGGCATCGAACGAAGCTACAGCAAGATCGCTTCTGCCCACATCGTGCTCCTGGTGGTCGATGTGACTCGCCTCTCCGAAGGAAGCTACCTCGCTTCTCTCAGCGAAGTACTCCCCCACTTAGCGGAGAAGCCCCTCCTCGTCCTGCTGAATAAGACCGACCTCATCGGGGAAGAAGCGCTTGATACACTCGTCACGAGCTCTCCGTTCTTCAAGTCGCTCCCCCCGGACACACCGCTCCTTCCCATCTCGGCACGGGCACAGACGGGGCTCGAAAGCTTGCGTAAGGCGCTTATTGATTCGCTAGCTCTCCCCCACCTTGCTCCCTCTGACCTCGTCGTCAGCAATGCTCGTCACCACGCTCTCTTGAAGGAAGCGCTCACGGGGCTACGACTTGTTCGCCAGGGTCTAATGGATGGTCTCTCCACGGACCTCTTGACGCCCGACCTTCGTCGGGCGATCACGTCCATCGGAGAAGTCACCGGCAGCGAGATCACCAGCGACTCCATCCTCCACAACATCTTTGCCCACTTCTGCATCGGCAAGTAAGTTGCCTCTTCGAGCACTTCACTTCGCCCTCTCCTCACTCCTATTTCTTATCTTTGTCCGACAATTAACCCAAATTAAACAAGAGCTTATGACATACTATCACGTACTCGTTGAGGGCAACAATCCCAGCGAAGAGTATTATGAACTAGACAAGACCGACCTATCTAAAATCAAAGAGGAGATAGTTATTCCCTACATAAAAGGGGAGCAATTTATGTTTGATGGTTATTTCCTAGATAAATCGAAGGTTAAACGTATTATCATTGCAGAGTCAAATTGCTTATCAAAAGATTATGTTACCCGAGAGCAAGCGAAGCTGCCCCCTGATGTTTACATTTCTATTTTGCCAGAGTATATCGTTGAAAGTGATTACACCACAAAGATTACTAGTAATATCTTCAAGGAGTGCCAAAGTCTTCTTAAGGAAGCTACGACCAAATCAGAAGCTCCAACATTGGAGAAATCTAAAGCTCCTATGGATAAATCGAAGGTATTCATCGTGCATGGGCATGATAATGCAGCAAAGGAAGCGGTTGCTCGCTTCATAGAGAAGATCGGTCTTGAGGCTATTATCCTGCATGAGCAAGCAAGTTCTGGGAACACCATCATAGAAAAGATCGAAGCGAACTCTAATGTAGGCTTTGCCATTGTGCTCTATACTCCTTGTGACGTGGGTGCATCCCAAGAGGAGAAAGATCAACTGAAGCCTCGGGCAAGACAGAATGTAGTCTTCGAACACGGCTATCTCATCGGGAAAATTGGACGGAAGAATGTCTGTCACCTCTTTAAAAGTGGTGTAGAGACTCCTAGTGATATAGAAGGCTTAGTATACGCCCCAATGGATGCAGGGGATGGTTGGAAGTATAAAGTGGCCAAGGAAATGAAGGCCTGTGGCTATGATATAGACCTCAACAAGATATAGAGGTAGCCTCGCGTCTTACTGACAGAGCGGGGCGCCTCAAGCAAAGCATCCCAGCGAAAGCTATATAGCTTTGGGCTGATTCCTATATAGGGTCACTCCGATTGCTATATAGCTTTCGTCGTATTCCTATATAGCACACTAGGAATAAGTACATCCGCATTCGACAGACACTTGGAGAAGGCTCAGAGAAATCACTATAGCAGGTCCTCTAGTCCCCCCTATCATGGATCTCATTTACGACCCACCATGGGGGCCTCCTGTTACCCATGATGGGTCACTTCGATATCCCATGATAGATCACCACAGACCTACCAGAACCACCTTCTATCTCCTCTACTTAAAGTAACCCCATAAGACGACTCCTAAATACAAGACATTCGAAAGCATCATATAGAGAAGCTACCCATCCCTACTTGGAGTATTGGGTGAAAAGTACTATCTTTGCGCCAGCTTCAAGGCAAAGGTATTACCCAAGTTTCAATGAAGCGAGACCAACGGAGAGATGGCAGAGTGGTCGAATGTGGCGGTCTCGAAATCCGTTGTACCGCAAGGTACCGGGGGTTCGAATCCCTCTCTCTCCGCAAAGAGGCTTCAAAGTGACTGCAAAATGGTCGCCATGGAAGCCTTCAAAACAAGAGGAAATCGTTGTAGGACATGGTCTTACAACGATTTTTCTTTGTATGCAGTCCATAGACCTGACGGCTTACCCCTAGGGTCTAATAGTCATCAATCGGTCAAATTCTGCTACAGAAACTGCTACACAAATCGGGGCGTAGCAATTAGTGTACCAGTGACGGCTAAATGAAGGGCTAGTTCAAGGCGGTGAGGGATGCCTGGATGCATTCTAGATCTTGACCTTGACTATGAGTTTTCGAATCGTTCCTTCCCCAATAAGAGGGGCATGGGCATCTTCGGGCCAGACGATAGCAAATTGACCAGGGAAAAGCTTGATCGGAGTAAAGCATGTATCTCCGTAAAGAGCACAGTCATCAGACTCTGAGTATTCTTTTCGCTCATCTTTCGCATCGCAGAGAGGCTTCCATCCGATGATCTCTTCACCCTCTAGTAAGATATGAATGTCAATGTATTCACGATGGACTTCTAATAGCTGTTGGTCGATGGCGACACACTCAGGATTGACATTGTTAATGAACAGATCGTCTCCCTCTAGCTCGATTCGCCCACATGGGGTGTTTAGAAGGTCGTGAGTCTTCACATAATCGAAAGCTCTCTTAAAAAGAGGGTGCAGCATCTCGATTCGCTCACTATACTTCAGATCAGAAAGTATCATATTCTTCTTATGTTATTGGTTGATATTACTCCTTGTCATCGGTCTGGGGACGCAGGCTATAGAGCTGGATCACGACGGCAACAGCAACGACAGCGGCAAGAAGGGCAAAGCCCATACCGAGATTGCCATCATCACTCCACGACCCTAATACCGAGGTAATCATAGCTCCCGCAAAGACCCCCACCATATTCATCACACCGTAAGCTGTAGCACGCTGACGCACGCTTACAAACTGGCACAGAATGGGCATATTGTTGGCATCAAACATCCCAAAGCCGATCCCGAACAAGACCCCTGCAGTGACAACCTCTACGATGCTACTACCAAAGCCTAGCAGTAGGAGCGAGGGTATCGTCAGAGATAAGCCAATGGCTCCTGTATAGATACGTCCTTTGATGTTCTTGCGAACCCATCTATCAGAGAGGATCCCCCCAAACACTACCCCCACAAATGAGGAGAATGCTATAGTTATGGTAGCTATTGGTCCTGCCTGTGACATGGGGAGCCCTAGATTCTCAGCAAAGAGCGTAGGAAGCCAGTTCTTAGTTGCCCAGCCGGGTAGACTAGGAATAGCAAAGTAGAGGAGGATCACCCAAAACGCAGGATTAGTAAACAGAGACTTGAGGCTAAGCAAGACATTAGCCTGAGGCTTTTTCGGAGTACTCTCCTTCGCTTCTTCTGGGGCTACTCGCTTCTTGTCCTTCAGGAATACTGCCAGGACAAACGCATAGACGATACCGATGATGCCAAACCAATAGAAAGTCGTATTCCATGAATAGGCTGCAGCCAAGGTAGCTCCAAACCCTCCGATTGCTTGCCCTAGGTAGAGTCCAGTCATGTGAATGCCAACAGCCAGTGACCTTGAACCACCAGTATGATAATCTGCAATAAGAGACAACCCAGCAGGAAGATAGAGAGCCTCACTAACCCCCATAAGGGCACGTAGCCAAAAGACCTGATCATACGTGGTCGCTAAGCCCATAAGGTAGGTCACAGAGGACCAAACCAATAGGCTCCCTACGATAAGCTTCTTCCGGCTCAGGTTGTCTGCGATGATGCCAGAGATAGGACTCATCAAGCCATATACCCAAAGGAATATAGCCATCAGTCTACCAAAGTTCGTCGCAGACTGCAAGTCTATGATATCCACCTGCATGGAGTCTTTCATAGTACTTAGCATCTGGCGATCCATATAGTTGAGCAAGGCCACACCGCCCAGCAATGCAACTACAACCCATGGATAATACTTACTATTTGTTAGGCTTTTCATATATCGATTAAGATGCAAAAGTCCCCTATTCACTAGCGAGCGTAGGAATAAGGGACTTTTACGGGGATGGTTAGTACTTAAAGTTCTTAAATGACTAGGACTGCATCATGTCTCTACAGAGCATGAATCCCTTGATCATCATTCGGGGGATATGGAAGGGACCTTTGAAGATATTACCCTTCGCAGGTTGAGCTACGGTGCCATCGCGGTGTAGGTAACCATACCACTCTCCATATTCCACATCAGGGAAATGAGCATAGGTCCAATCGCTAATCTGCTGGTGCATGCGTAGGAAGCGCTCTTCACCGGTAGCCTCATAGGCGTAAAGCGTCGCTATGATCGCTTCTGTTTGTGGCCACCAGAACTTCATATCCTGCGAATAGTCCTGCACGGGTAGCCCCTTACAGTCACGGAAGTTGATGAGTCCACCATACTCCTTGTCCCAGCCCCATTTCCATGACCAGTCAAGGATCTTGACGGCCACCTCTGTCAGCTGGGGGTCACCACCACGATACTTGGCTTCTTCTAATAAGAACCAGGCAGTCTCGATGCAGTGACCAGGATTGATGGTACGTCCTATGATCGTATCTATGAACTCGCCATTAGGCCCTACGGTCTCCAGCAGAGCTTCGAATTCTGGATGTATAAAGTAGCGCTGTAGCGTTTCGATAGACAGGCTAATCTGCTCGTCTAGCTCGACAGCAGGTATAGCCTCACGAATACGTGCAGCGGTATTGATAAGGATCATCGTGATCGAATGCCCTTGCATCTCTACCCCTTCGCAATACTTGGGCTCAAGAATCCCCTTGGTATTGATGAAGTGAAGGATCTGCTTGAAGAGCGCCAAGGCCTTCTCAGCATAGCTCTTATCACCCGATGCTATCGCATACTCTGACATCGCGATCGCAGCAAAGCACTCAGAGAACACATACCTTCTTTTGCGGACAGGCTTACCTTCAGCAGTCACCTCAAAGTACATGCGCCCATCCGTATCGAAGCAGTGCCGCTCGATGAAGTCGACACAGCTCTTCGATGCTCTAAGCCACTCTTCGTTCGCTTCGATGTTGTTATATGCATAGGCACATATGAATCCGAAGCGACCTTGGAACCATACCGATTTGGTAGAGTCGATCAACGTACCATCACGATCTACGCATGTGTACACACCACCATGGACTCTATCTAAGCCATGCTTCAGCCAAAAAGGGAGGATATTCTCCTTGAGATCATCTTGGTATCGGTCTGCCCAATACGCAAGGTACTTCTTTACATCCATCAGTTCTGGTATTTAGGCGAATATCAGAAGATGTTGCAACGGCTGAAGAAGTCAATGGCCTCTAGCTCTTGCTTCATGCGAGCCTCTTCTTCATCAGTCATATTATTGAAGGGCGTTCTATTCTTCCCGAGGTCTAAGCCGATGAGCTTCATGATACGCTTCCCGCCAACGATATTCCCACGGAAGTGACAGATCACATTGATTACCTCTTGGGCAAAGTTCTGTAGCTCACGTGCCTTCTCCAGGTCACCACGCTCCCATGCGTCGAGGATCCCCACGAGGCAACGTCCATTGTAGTTGGTCGTACCTCCGATTCCCCCTTGGGCGCCTCCCATAGCTAGGCAAGGAAGGATGGTTTCATCCTGCCCGTGGAGCAGGTCGAATTTGCCACCAGCATACAGGCGACACTGATTGTATTCGTATAGACTTTCGTAGGTGTACTTGATACCTGCGAAGTTAGGGATGCGTCCGTCTACCGCCTTCAGGAAGTCCAGCATGGGAAGGTAAGCCCCATTGAAAGCTGGGATATGGTAGTAGTAGAAGGGCAGGTTAGGAGCTCCAGCAGCGATCTCTTCGCAATACTTGACCAGCTCTTCGATTCGACCAATCTTGGGGAAGGGAGTAGCCATTGCTCCGATACCAAAAGCCCCGATCTCTTGGGCGTGAGTAGCCAGACGCTGACTTGACTTCACACAGGTACTACCCACATGGACTATCACCTTAAAGCCTTCGGGAGCGACCTCTACCCAGCGCTCCGCCAGGCGCATTCGCTCCTCCTCGGTCAGCATGTATCCTTCACCCGAAGATCCATTGACAAAAACTCCCTTGAGCCCGTTCTTCGCCAGCATATGGGCATAGCGTTCTATGGGTTCTAGATTGACCTCCCCATTTTCGTAGAATGGGGTAAATGGTGCATCGATCAAGCCTATAAGCTTATCCATCGTTATCTACTCTTTTGATTAGTTACTCGCTAAGAGCATAGCTCATCGCTATCCTCACTGAAGCAAAGATAACCTGATTTTTTAAGAAATAAGCCCCATTGAAGTGAACTGGGAGCAAGGTATATCCCCTTTAGAAACCGCACCCACCTTGCATACCTCCCAGCACAGCTCCTCTTACTATGGAGCCTCGGCGGGCAAGGGCATGCACAGGGAGCATCTACCTACAGATAAAGGAGACCCATACAGAGGGTAGACAAAAGCCTCCTATCATGGGTCGATGAAGGGACCCATTCATGGGTGACCACGACGACCCATACATGGGTCACCTGACCGACCCATGAATGGGGTACTTTCCCGAGCTAAGAAGACTCGTCTTGCTTCCCCGCCTAGGAGGCTCAAATGGGCTTGCCCTACCCCTCAGGGTCAAAACGTATACGTTTCATGCCCAAGCAGGGTATACGTTCGACGGAGAAGCCCTATGCATTGGGTGATCGACGGATGGAGGTTGACGACGGGAAGGGGGAGTTGATTATGGGGAAGACGTACAGCATTCCTAGGGAAGGATGAGGGGGATGGCATTACCTTGCTAGGGGAATTAGTATGGACCGAAGGCAAAGGGAGCGCTTAGCTCTGCGTCCTTCTTGAGAGCAAGCGAGGGAGGTGGCGAGGGCAAAGTCCTTGGACGGGGAAGGTGAAGGCACTACCCTACTTGACCTTCCAGCCCAGTCTATCCGCTCTGCCCTTCCCTCCTGACCCGAGCGGGGGCACTCCCCCGTCTGCTATCGCCACATACGGCAAGCCCCCAACAGAAGGCACTTCGACCACTGCTGGGGGCACGTCCCTAGGGAGAAGGGGAAGGAGGGCTATTCGAGTTCGATGGGGTTGAAGGGCAGTTGCCAAGCCATCGCTTCGGCCTCGCTAGCATACTCGCCTTGGGCATTCAAGGGATGTACCTGCTGGCCGTTGCTCTTGAAGGTCTGCATCGGGTGCTTGTGGAGGCGCTGATAGTAGTCACGGAACTGCGGGCGACTCACGACCTTTGCTAGTCGCACCTTCCACTCCACGATGTCTGCACTTCGCTTCTGTAAGGCGTCGAGGAGGAAGTGATGTTCGCCGTCGGTGGTACGTAGCTCTAGGATCAGCCCTGGGAGTCCACCGAAGAGGGCTGGTCCTGCTGAGATGGGGATGCTGGGGGCGAACCAGGCCTCATAGCTCCGACCACGGAACCGGCACGTAGCGAGCTGTGTCTCGTAGCCCGAGATCGTCTTCTTCTCGGCCGTGATCACCCAAGAGAAGGTAGGCGTGTCTACGTAGCTCATGATGGGGCCGAGGAGTGGCGTCCGGTACCACACTCGAGTCTGACCACTCGCCAGGTCTCGGTAGAAGCAGAAGGGCGAGACTGCACCCTCTGGAGTGGGCATGGGGGCAGAGCGATTAGCAGCGTGTGTAAGTGTCGAGTCAGCCAGCCAGAGCTTGTAGCTGTAGGACTTGACCACAGCTTGCCCCAGCTCGAGGCGGATAATATCCTCTAGGAAGTCTTTGCGCTCTGGAGAAGCCTTATAGCGGTAGGTGTAGTCGACGAAGTAGTCAGCCTTCCCGAGGGTCTTCCCTTCCTGTAGGACGATCGGGATCGGTGGCATCTGCGCCCTCAGGGTGAAGGGGCTTGCGCCGACGACGGCCAGTAGGATCAGTAAGAGGGTTCGCATGATGATACGCTAGTTACTCTAGTTCTATGGGATTGTAATAGTAGGTGGTCTGTCTGAATTCAAGTCCAGCTCGAGGGAACGAAGCCCTCAGTGCTTGTACGATATCAGCGTGCATACGCTTGCAGAGCTCACGGACCTTGCTTCGCTCGGTACTCTTGTAGTGCTCCTTGTACTTGACGATGGGCAATACCTGTGCGGGGCGTGAGATACCCGTAGCCTCGAAGTGGTACTCGTGCTTTGTGTCATATGCCTCCAGTATGAGCCCAGGCACACCACCCAAGAGCCACGGACCATCCGAGACGGGAATATCCGTAGCGACCCAAGCTATATAGTCGCGCCCTCGGAAGCTGGTCGTCGCCTTCTGGCAAGGATAGCCAAGGATCTCCTTGTATTCACTAGCAAGCGTCCACGACTGAGGGTGTAGATCATCAGGGTAGACGAAGGTGTAGAGGGAGGAGTAGATGAAGAGCCTAACCGTAAGCTCACTATAGCGCTTGGCACCGCTGTGGTACTTGTAGACCTCTATACCCGCTAAGCCTCGAGCATCGATACCACGCCCTACGCCTCGGTCATGTATCTCTGTGATCTCTCCCTGAGCATCAAGGACGGAAGCGTGCCCGAACTTAGACATCGTCCGACCGATAAGGAGATACATGTCGTTCGTCACCTGTACTCTCTGCTTGGGATCAAGGATGCAGGTCGTCCTGTAGTCAATGCGATAGCTCGCCGTATCTAGGATAGTGTACTCCCTGACGTCAAAGGGGAAGATAGTGCCGACGGGACTCTGAGCACTGGCTATACGACCGATGCTGAGCAAGAGGAGGGAGAATAGGACGGACTTCATCGGGAGATCTTGATCAGAGGACAAGGACAGCATCTAGAGACTTGTTTCGCTTGATACGCTGGGAGGCACACGCCCTTACTTAGGGGCTATGCGTCTTAGAAGAGCTTGAGGCGTGCTCGGAGCATGATGGCGGAGGGACGAATGTCGTAGTAGCTGTGCGAGGCGACGAGGTCGGTGATGGTAGCGGAGCTATAGCGACGAACCCCGAGGATGTTCGTCCAGTCAAGCGAGAGGCGCACCTTCCTCCAGGTATAGGCTAGACCAAGGTCAGCGAGCGTGAAGTGTCGTCCTTCGGTCACCGCATCATTATAGTAGTGCTCGGCGGTAAGCTTGAGTGCCAGATCCTTCAGGAGGGTCACGTGGGAAGTTGCCTTGTGACTCAGGCTATGAATAGGAGTAAGCCAGCGAGTCCCTTCCCGCCTACTTCGATACGCCCCCCAGGAGACATTGTACTCAAGCGAAAGCCAAGGGACAGGCTTGAGGGCGCACTTTCCTTGGGCGCTGAGCCATTGGTTGGTGTAGCCGAGGAGCTTACCCTCTAGGTAGCTCTTGCCTTCGCCCTCTCCCAGGGAAGCTTCTCCCGAGATGAGGAGCGAAAGCCAGTCATAGCCCTTGCTGAAGCGAGCACTAGCAGAATAGCTCAGCCCCGCATGCGGTAGAGGGAGACGCTCCACGATGCTGAGGGGGCTCTCGATCTTCACCGAACTAATCGCATCGCTACGATAATGGCTGTAGCTAAGCCCTGCACCAAGGAAGAGCATCGAGAAGATATCCTTGTAGGCGAGGCTCAGTGTCGTGCTCGTCGTCAGGAAGCTAAACTGGCGCATCTCACTACGTGTAAGGCTACGGTAGCTCCGCATGATATAGCCTGCATAGAGCGAACTAAGCCCTGATAGGGAGCGAGCTACCGATCCGTCGACCTTCACCGAGAAGTCGGGAGTGAGCTGGTAGCTTATCCAGCCGTGAGGCTCGAAGTAGAGCTTCCCCTCGGAGAGCCGTCCCTTGGGTCGGAACTTATCATCTACTATCGTGTGGTAGTAGAAGAGAGGGAGCACGGCGTAGAGGCTCAAGCCCTCGGACTTGTAGCTAAGTACATGGCCGATCCCTGCACCGAGCCGAGTGAAGCTAATGCCATTGTGCATCTCCCCCGATGGTAGTGGACGATAGATGCCCGCCAGACTTGTAGCTCCGAGCTCGGTATCGAGCCTCTGATGCTGAGCTCGGAGGTAGAGCGTAGGGCTTACGCTGACCCCACCGAGAAGCCAGGCTGAGAGCAGAGAGAGATCGGCATGGCTGAGGAAGGCGCTGTGCCGTACGTCCTGCGTAAGCTCTGAGTAAGGCACCCCCTCATTCAGCCGTGGCGCATAGAGACCCGGCTGGATGCTGAGGCGATGTGGGGAGGTCGCTACTACATTTCTCCAAAGGAGGTCAAAGCCTCTACCCTGCTGGCCCGAGCGTACCCAATGGGCTGTGTTCGTCGCCGACAGGTAGCGCTGGCGCATCGCTTGATCGAGCTCCTCGCTGGTGGTAGCATGGCCCTGCTCTTCGACCCAAGAGGCTTTCAGCTCCAAGAGGTTATTGAAGTAGAGCTGGTCCTTATTCAGATTGTAGCGGAGCTCTCCCTCAAGTTGGTTGGTGGTACTACGATTGCGAAGGTCCTCACGGATGATCTTCGTCCCCTCGGGGAGGAAGTAGGTCGTCTGCGAAGAGCCTTGCACCTGCTCTCGGTCATGCAGATAGATGAGGTTAGCATTCAGCTCGCCCTCGTTCCCCAGCTTGTAGAGATTATTGGCGGTGAAGGCATGGGTGTCATTATGGTAGTAGCGGGGACGAAGGATATCGGGTGTCTTCGGTGCTTCGAGGGCGGTCATCGTCATGGAGGGCAAAGGCGAGGCACTAGTGAAGGAGCGCAATTCGGCCCGTACGTCCTGCCCACTATCGTTACTCTTAGCGGTGAGGATATGCTGTCGACGCTTGGCGATGTAGAGGCCTACTAGTTCCTCGCTTCGCCTCAGCTTACCATCGTAGCCCAAGCCAAGCTGTGCCGTCATGCCGAAGGTGCCTTTGACCTCCTCCTTCAGCTTGAGGTTGATGGCAGCGTCGGAGCTGGGCTGGGTCTTCTCCAGGGCTTTGATAGGTTGGTGATTTTCTAGTACTTGCACGGTGGCTACGTCCCGAGCTGAGATGTTATTCGTAGCGATGCCGTAGCGTCCCTGCAGGGCATCCATCCCCTCGATGTAGAACTTATTGATCGCCTTCCCCTGATACTTGATGAGCCCATCGAGCGAGACTTCGATATTCGGGAGCTTCCTCAGTACATCGGCGATCACTACGTCACCCTCACCGATGAAGGCGCCGACGGAGTAATTGATCGTATCCTTCCGTCCCCAGATCTTACGAGCCTTCACCTGTACCTCTTTCAGGAGGATACGAGCCTCTCGGACGGAGAAGTTGCATGTCTGGCTGACGTTGGGGATGAGCCTGTCTGTCCGCTCGATCTCCATGCTTGCAGCGCTGAGGATCAGCTGGGGGAAGGTGCTCTTGATGCTCAAGCGGTAGCTCCCCGTAGCATCGGTGAAGGTGTAGCCCAAGATCGTGCTGTCACCGGGTGCTAAGGCCAGCACACGAGCATACTCGACAGCCTTCCCCTGGAGCGTGCGCACGTGCCCCGTGATGGTGCTCTGCCCATAGACAGCAGGTAGGGCGATGAGAAGGGAGAGGAGGGAGAGGATGAGTCGCTTCATGATGGCACTAATAGTAAGGGGTGTCCGAAGATATGGCAAGGTCTCTGCAGGGGGCTACTCTACCTCTAGCCACAGCCAAGGGAAGGAGAAGTCCCGATTCTTATTACTATTCCCGATGTGTAGTTTCTTGCCAAGTGACTGCTCGCAGAAGAGGACCGGTTGCTTGTGCATGCGCTGGATGACCGACCTCAGCTTCTCACGGCTAGACTTGGTATGCGGGTAGGTCCAGAAGCGGATCGGTGTAGCCTGCCTATTCTCAACCCCTATGCAGGTGAAGACAAAGTAGGCCTCCGCATCCTGCACCTCAAGGATAAGCCCCGGCAAGCCACCGAACTTCCATGGGCCATCAGAGAGGGGGATATCCGAGGTGAACCAGGCGATATACTTCCGCCCTCGGAATTCCCCGAGGGCTTTCTGACACGTGTAGTTGAGGATCTTCTTGGTCTCCGACTGGATCTGCCACTTGAAGTCGGGCAATGCCTCTGTATACTGCCCGTAGCCCGCGCCGAGGAAGAGGCGGTAGGAGGTCGTCAGTACGCCTGGCTTGGGGTAGCCCTTGAAGACATCCTCGGGGAAGGTAATCTCACTAAAGCTATCGACTGTCTCAGCCCCTTTCTTGATCTCGGCATCCGCCTTCTCTCGAGCCTTCAGGATATCACAGCTATAGGTCGCTGAGATATGCTTGCCGATGAGTAGCGTCTGCGTATCCTTGTAGGCGACGTGGCTATATTTGGGATTAGGGTTGAGCCTAGCTGCGATCTGATAGGTGATCTCAGACTTGGCGGTATCGACCACTTGGTACTTATCTGATGGACCATAGGAGGACGGGAATATGTACATCTGAGCGGACAGCGTCGTAGCTGACATCGATAGGCTCAATAGGAAGGCTTTTATGAGTCTCATAGCTTCTGATGGGATGTGGTGATACGGGATGAACGTTTGTATGGGCAAGGCCTTCATGATGGATCCATGTAGGCCATTAATAGCGAGGGGTATTGTCTTCTGGTGTGTGAGAAGGGAGCTCCTTCATCCTTCATGGAGGTAGGCGATGCGTTAGGTGAAGCTTCCGAGGCCAAAGGGATCCCTGAACTCAGTTATCTACCACAAACTTAGGAAAAATCTGCCACGACGAAGGGAGCAAAGAAAGAGGCCCCCGACGCACGGCTATCCGCACACGTCGGGGGGCTTGATTGCGATACTTCGGGAGGGAGCTTGCACTCTAATAGATGCCATTGAGTCTCTAGGGACTACTCCCGCTGGTAGAGCACCATGGATTGACAACTTAAAGATCAGAATATCCTCCTGCTATGAACTACCCCTCACCAAGTCCATACACTGGGGGCATCTACCTACGGATGAAGGAAGCCCGCACAGAGGGTCGACAAAAGCCTCCTATCATGGGTCGATGAAGTGACCCATTCATGGGTGACCACGGCGACCCATTCATGGGTCGCCTGACCGACCCATGAATGGGGTACTTCACCGAGCTAAGATGACTCGTCTTGATTCTCTAGCAAAGAGGCTCAAACGGCCTTGCCCTACCCCTTAGGGGCAAAACGTATACGTTTCATGCCCAAGACGTATACGTTTCACGCTCGAAACGTATACGTTTTCGTCGCAAAACGTATACGTTTTACTCGTGATACGTATACGTTGCATTCCGAGAAGGGTATACGTTGCAGGCGAAAGGCCTTGTCACCTTAGTCCTCGTGATGCTGTGAAGATGAAGACAAGGCTAGAGAGAACTGGGGGAAGTAGGTGGTCACTAAAACACAGCGCACTCGGAGTACCAGAAGTGGTCAAGCGTCCTCAACGAATCGCCTTCTCTCAGATACCAGACCGTGAGTAGCGTGTCCCGACGTGCGTGCCAGGTGAACTCCAGGATCCAAGTCTTATGCGCCATGCGCTCGTGCATGGGAAACATCCGTTCGACAGGGTTACGGAACTCATCATGGAGCTCCTGAAGGATGAAGCTATCCCGATAGAGAGGCTTGAAGAGACTATCAAGCTCCGTCGGCGTATAGCTCACGACACGGAGCGAGTCGGAGAGAGGAGCCTCGACCTTCTGTGCCTGCTTCTTCTGGGTACAGGAGCAGAGGCCTCCAAGGAGCCCCACTAGGGGGAGGTAAAGGCTAAGTCTTGTCATCATAAGGGGGCATATTTAGATGTTCAGCTAAGGGTATCTAGGCCCGAAGCGCTCGCCGAAGATCTGCGGGTACTTTGCTCATCTTTCCCTCGCCGGGATCCCCACACGCTCTGCAGTAAAAGTACGCTTTCTTACCCATAGAATTAGTTCCTCTCATGGTGGGGCGCTCAAGCCTCCTATGGTAGGTAGCTGAGACGACCTGCAGTAGGGTTGCTTTACCCACCTTTTCGCTTTAACTTCGTCCCCGAGGGAAAGGCGGTGGCCATACCCAAAGGAAGAGCCTTGCCCGACAAGCTAAGGGTAAGCGCTCAGCACCTCTTCCCTCCTCGACGAAGAAGATAGAGCAGATATGACGAAAGAACTACGACCATGGACGAGCCGTATCGTCGGCTACCTATGGGGAGGAGCATGCCTTGCCCTCCTGGTGATCGTCGGTGAGGACCTCCACTCTTGCCTCACCAAGCCTGAGGCCTATCCCTTCGGAGCGGAGAACGTCTCCATTATATATAGGGACCTCCCGACGTACGTGGGCGCTAACGCCTTGCTAGCGCTCTGGCTCGTCATGGGTATCGCCCTAGCCTTCTTCATTCGGCATAGATGCCGGGGCAGTCTGACCTTAGCTCACGCCCTGATCACACTGGGGATGCTTCTGGTGAGCGCACTTCCCGAGTAAGACGCACCCAGCATTCCTAGCCCAGCTCCGAAGCCTAATTCACTGCAGTACAAGAGTCTTAGCCTAGGGTTAGGAAGTAGCGTGCCTTTCCTTAATTTTCATAATATATCACAGAGTATAGAGAATTGTTGTAGGATTGAGGAAAAGTTATTTATTTTGTGATGTATCTATCACTTAGACATCATGATAATGAACAGATTCCTACAACGACTACCTCGCTTAGGCTTCCGCCTCAAGGTGGCTCTACTACTCGTAGGTGGGATCGTGCTGGGCTTAGGCGGACTCTTCCTGTATCTGCTGCGGTTCCACACTTATCTAGGCGACGATCCCTCGGCCTGTGTCAACTGCCACATCATGACCCCTTACTACGCCACGTGGATGCATGGCGCTCATGCTCGTAATACTACTTGCAATGACTGCCACGTACCTCATGACAATGTCTTCCGAAAGTATTACTTCAAGGGCAAGGACGGTATGAACCACGTGTATAAGTTCGTCACGCGACAGGAGCGACAGGCTATACAAGCCATCGACGAGAGTGCAGAGGTCATCATGGAGAACTGTGTACGCTGTCATGCTACCCTCAACACCGAAATCGTCAACACCGGACGTATCTCCTACATGGACGTCAAGTGTGACCAGGGGAAAGCTTGCTGGGATTGCCACCGAGATGTGGCCCATGGCAAGATGAACTCCCTCTCATCCACTCCAGCAGCTCAGGTGCCACTTCCCGAATCACCCGTGCCCGACTGGCTACAGAAGATGGTCAAGTAATCTCCCATCATTCGCTACGAAAAACAACAACAGAATAACAACAACGTAAAAGAGACTTAAGAATCATGGCAAAACAGTTGAAACGTTGGCAAGGATGGCTCCTCTTCGGAGGCTCAATGGTCGTAGTCTTCGTCCTTGGGCTCATCGTCTCCTCACTCCTCGAGCGTCGTGCAGAGGTGGTGAGCATCTACAACAACCGCAAGCACCTCTTCTCGGATTCGATCGTGTCACAGAACGAGAAGTTCGCCGAAGACTTCCCCCGCGAGTATCAGACTTGGGCAAAGACGGCAGACACCACCTATAAGGGTGAATTCAATAGCTCACAGCGTGTCGACGTACTCGCAGCACGACCTGAGATGGTCGTCCTGTGGGCAGGCTACTCGTTCGCAATGGAGTATAACACACCACGTGGGCACAAGCACGCCATCGAAGACATGCGTGAGATCCTTCGTACAGGCTCCCCTGGGGTGAACGGCAAGGAGGATATACAGCCCGGTACCTGCTGGACCTGTAAGAGCCCAGACGTACCTCGTGTCATGAAGGAGAAGGGCATCGCAGAGTTCTACAAGGCTCCCTGGAGTAAATGGGGTGACGAGATCGTGAACACCATCGGTTGCTCCGACTGTCACGATGCCCGCACCATGAACCTCAAGCCTGCTCGTCCCGCACTCTACGAAGCCTTTGCTCGCCGTGGTGACGATGTCTCCAAGCAGTCCCATCAGCACATGCGTTCGCTCGTCTGCGCTCAGTGCCACACCGAGTACTACTTCAAGGGCGATGGTAAGTACCTCACCTTCCCTCAAGACAAGGGCTACACCGTCGAGGATATGGAGGCTTACTACGACGAGATGAACTACTCCGACTACACGCACAAGCTCTCTCGAGCTCCTATCCTCAAGGCCCAGCACCCCGACTACGAACTCTGGCGTATGGGTATCCACGGACAGCGTGGTGTCTCCTGTGCTGACTGTCACATGCCCTACGTGAGTGAGGGTGGAGTGAAGTACTCTGATCACCAGATCGTGAGCCCTCTGGCTCGTATAGACAAGACCTGCCAGACCTGTCACCGTGAGGACGCAGAGACGCTCCGTCAGAATGTCTACGACCGTCAGCGCATGGCCAACGAAGTACGTAACCGCGTAGAGAAGGAACTAGCTAAGGCACACATCGAAGCTAAGTACGCTTGGGACAATGGTGCTACTGAGCCCGAGATGCAGGCTGCCCTTCAGGCTATCCGCAAGAGCCAGTGGCGCTGGGACTTCGCCGTAGCTAGCCACGGTGCTTCCTTCCACGCTCCTCAGGAAGTGACCCGCATCCTCGCTCAGAGCCTCGGCTATGCTCAGGACGCTCGTCTCTCCATCGCTAAGGTACTTGCTAAGCATGGCTTCACCGGAGACGTCCCCATGCCTGATATCTCTACCAAGGAGAAGGCTTGGGCCTACATTGGTATCGATGGTAAGAAGCTTCAGGCTGACAAGGCTGAGTTCATGAAGACGGTCGTACCTAAGTGGGTACAGTCTGCTAAGGCACAAGGCAAGCTCATCGAACTCTAAACTGATTCCCCCCGAAGCTTGACACACATCTAGAATATCCTCTTATGGCGCGGCGACAGACCTCATCGTCTGCCGTCGCGCTTCTTCTCTACTCCAACTCCTTTCCCGTATGTTTAATGCTATCTGGAAAATGAAAGAAGGCTTTGCCACCGGTGCTGGGCTGATCCTCGTGGGGCTAGTGCTCCAGTACAGCGTGGGGCCCATCCACTGGTCAGACTTCGCCTTCCCGATCAACGGCATCTTCCTCGTCCTCTACCTGCTCTCCCTCGTAGTCGTCTACCTGCTACGTCATCGAGTACGCCTCTTCGCCTTCCTCTTCACCGCCGAAGCAGCTGTACCCACACTGATCTACGCTGCCCTACTCACCGTCGTGATGGGGCTCACGCGTCAGGTAGCCCCTCACGAACGTGCTATCGACCCCATCGGGCTGACACAGATGCTGTCCTTCTGGCCCTTTGTATTTATCTATACTCGCCTTGCAGGTATCGTGGGGCTGATCGCACTACGACAGATCTTACATTTCCGCCTGAGAGAAGTACCCTCCATGCTCTCACACATCGGGCTCTTCATAGCTATCGTCTCCGCTACGCTCGGTAGTGCTGATATGGAGCGAGTGAAGCTCACGGCCCAGACAGACATGCCCGAGTGGCGTGCTACCCACGAGCAGGGATTCATGGAGCTCCCCCTAGCTATCCAGCTGGAGAAGTTCACCATCGACGAGTATCCCCCCAAGCTTCTAGTCATCAACAGCAAGACAGGGAAGTCCATCCCAGCGAAGAACCCTGACATAGTACTTATCGATAAGCACTTCCGTGAAGGTATGCTTCATCAGTGGCGCATCCGTGTTCGTCAGAACCTTCCCCTGGCTGCACCCGTCATCACCTCTGACACGACGAGGTACGTCGCATGGGGATCGTCAGGTGCTGCTACTGCCCTTCTGGTCGAAGCACAGCCTATGAAGGATGGTAAGGAGGTTGGCAAGCCTCTCGTCGGCTGGGTCACCTGCGGTAGCTACCTCTTCCCCTTCCAGGAACTCAAGCTCACCAAGGATCTAAGCCTTGTCATGGCACGGCGTGAACCCGAGCGCTATGCCTCACGCATCCATATCTACACCCAGTCGCAGAAGAACATCGTCGCTACCGTCGAAGTCAATAAGCCCGTCACGGTCGATGGATGGAAGATCTACCAGCTTAGCTACGACGAAGCGATGGGTCGATGGAGCGAGACCAGCACCTTCGAGCTCGTCAAGGATCCTTGGCTACCTGCCGTCTATGTAGGGATCTACCTACTGCTGGCTGGTGCTATACTTACCTTCATCGTCTCACAGAAACGTCGCTAAGTCCTTCCTCCTAGCTTGGGGTAAGGCTCCCCTCCATCTCGAAGACGTAGAGACAACGTCCTAATAGAAGGAGCTCGCCCTACCCTCTTCTGCTTCACCACTCCAACCCCTATCAACTCTATCCTCATGACTTGGGATTCCTTCATATTCTTCGCTATCCCTGCCCTCTTGCTATGGGCGGGTGGTGCATGGACGGCTTGGCGCAAGCGTCCTCTCCCGACCTATCTACTCACCGTTGCAGGACTCATCGTCTACTTCGCCTTCATCCTTGGGCTGTGGCTGTCGCTGGAGCGTCCGCCTCTACGCACCATGGGTGAGACACGCCTGTGGTATGCCTTCTTCCTCCCCACGGCAGGGCTGATCGTCTATTCTCGCTGGCGCTATCCTTGGATCTTAGGCTTCAGCACCGTCCTGGCTGGTGTCTTCACGACGATCAACATCGTCAACCCCGAGATCCACAACAAGACGCTCATGCCTGCGCTCCAAAGCCCTTGGTTCGCACCGCACGTCATCGTCTATATGTTCGCCTATGCTGTGCTCGGTGCTGCAGCGCTAATGTCTGCCTACCTACTCTGGTTCAAGAAGTCGCCCATCAACGATCACGAGATGGACATCTGCGACAACCTCGTCCAAGTAGGTTGGGCCTTCATGACCGTCGGTATTCTCTTCGGAGCGCTCTGGGCTAAGGAAGCTTGGGGCCACTATTGGGCGTGGGACCCTAAGGAGACATGGGCTGCTGCCACATGGTTCGCCTATCTGGCTTATGTCCATGTGCGCATCCGCTCCGACCGCTATCGTCGTGTAGCGCTCTGGGGGCTCTTCATCTCCTTCATCCTTCTGCAAATGTGCTGGTGGGGCATCAACTACCTCCCTTCGGCTCAAGGCGTGAGCGTCCACACCTACACCCTCGGCTAAGGACACACCCCACCCATAAGCCTCCATAAACAATCGTCCCCACCCGTAGTCTCTACAGGTGGGGACGCTTGCTTTTATATATTGATGGGATGACTTCAGCTTATAAGCGAAGGTAACCTGATCCTTCCTATTACCTCCCTTTCTCAAGGTAGCGTACGACATCAAATGTGCCCAGTCCACAATTGTAACCAGGGTGAGATGGATGCCTAGGATGGCCAGTATTGGTCAAGGCACCAATCTGCATCCACGTAACCCTTCGCTCCCCCTCCTGAAGAACTGAAACAATATCCCGTAAGCAATCCTTCAGATAAGATCGCTCACCTATATTTTCCCCCCAAGCGGCAAGGACATCGAGCTGATTATGGGTCTCAAAGAAGCTCCTGATTGCCTCGAGGTTCTTCTGGTGAAGTTCTTCGTTTCTCTCTCCGTGCACACCTGAGAAGTCTGTTGATCTCTGAGGATAAAGATTGAGCATCACGAACCCATCATAGCCATTCCGTTCTGCGAACCCCATCACCTTCCTCATTGTCTGATCAGATTTTGACTCATTTGCTGTACTCGGATTAACACCGATCACAACTAAAGGCTTTTGTCCTCCATTTGCTAACACATAGCGACAAGACTCGTCACCGACCATCTGTGTGATCTTATATTCCATAATCGTTTGTTTAAGTTTGACGACGTGCAAAGTTAGGAAGAATAGGCCTAGCGGGCAAAGGGTATACCCTTCGTGATCAAGACGTATACGTTTTACGCCCGAAACGTATACGTTTCCAGCCTAAGACGTATACGTTTCAGGCACGAAACGTATACGTATTGGACCGGGTAGCTTTGGGCAAGGAATCTTGAGGCGTTTCACTGGGGAAAGGTCACCTCCTTTTATACCCCTTTTGCGACCCACGGTAGGTCGCTGAAAAAAACCTACGGTAGGTCGTCGATGCGACCTACCGTGGGTCGCTTCGACGACCTACCATAGGTTCCAAAACCACCCTTGACATAAGCCTCTGGGGAAGGCTAAGCTCGAGTCCTAGATGAGCCCAAATCCACCAACCCATACCAGGCGCTAACCTACGCCCTCAGCTAAGGGCACAGTGGGCGTATAAGCATCCATAAAGAAGCGTCCCCACCCGTAGTCTCAGCTACAGGTGGGGACGCTTGCTTCATATCGTCTCGCTATATGGCCTCTTTGCCAGCTATTGGTGATTTACTGGGAGGCCCGAGGCATCCAGCACATCATTTGGCTGGGGCGATCACCTCATACCTCTGTGGAGTGCAGTCATTCGTAAAGAAGAGGATCATGGGAGTGCGGATACCAGGCATGATCTCCCCTCCGATCAGCATACCCTCGACCGCAGAAGTATACCCATCCAGATAGACGGCATCTGCTCGACCATCGAAGCGAAAGGCAGTTGCCCTCTGCCCCTTGCCCGTAGACTTATCGAAGAAGTACCAGTCGCTACAGAAACCATACCAGGAAGGGTCGTGGCTGAGATAAGCACGTTGCTCTACCTGAAGCTTCTTCACCAGTCGACGATTCCCCTTAGCCTTCGCTACCTTCAGATCCTTCTCTCGCTGGAGTGCCGTCACAAAGAGGTCTGCCCGCACCCCGCCAGAGAAGCTGGTATCGTGCCCCGAAGCATAACCTCCCCCAAAGCTATGGGTTGCGATGGGATCATCGGGTGCGATCTTATAAGTCTGCCACTGCTTCGTCTTAGGCGTATAAGCCATATAAGTAACATCGGCCTTGACTGGCTGATCGGGCTCATCTACCCCCGTGAACGACCCCATGACACCTAAGTACGGGACGTAGTCATAGCGTCCTCGTTCACCCTTATTCGTCGCAGCTACGAGCTTGAGGAAAGGGCTATGCGGATAAGGAGTCTCCTCACGCCATCCCGCTTCAGGTCGGCGGAGATCAAGAGACAGGACGGTATTGGAGAGCTTACCATTCACACGGCCTCCTATGAGGTAGAACACATTCCCGATAAGCGCCGAAGCCATCCCACTACGTGGCTCAGGCAAGCTGGGTAGCGGACTAATCTCCATGCCAAGGCTATCACTCAGCTCCATGATATAGGCATCACGTAGCTCGCCCGCTTCAGACTGACCACCTGCGACGATGAGCTGACTAAAATACTGCTGGAAGGCAGCATAGGCAGTCGGTTGTGGCAAATGCCCCACAAGCTTCCATCCCATATCCAGCTCCGAAGCCTTAGCCTCACAAGCAGTATACATAGCATCAAGATAGTCGGCGAGATAGATCTCGGAATAATAGCGCTTCGCTCCGCCCTCTCGGGCTGGGTGATCGGGGAAGTTACAGCCTCCAGCCATCACTAGTTGTCCCGGGAGTAGCTCTCCCGCTATATGTCCTGATACGCCCTTGGCATAGGCGGAGTCTAACTGAGGTGTCTTGCTCTTGAAGATGCGCACCTCCTCTTGTGCATGTATCGTGCCATAGCTCGTACCCAGCGCAAGCAGGAGGAGAGCCATGAGCCTTACCTTATATACTATGTTACTCATCATTCGTACTTGTTCATTGATTACCCAGCTTGGACAGATTCATCCCCCCCTTGCTGGAGCTTTACAAAGATAAAGATAAGGCTCAACCATAGGCATGGGATGAGGTCTATAAGTAGGGGCACGAGGTGAAGAGGCTAACGAGGCAGACGGAACACTCTCCACAGAATGAGGGTTATCTTCCGTGAAAAGGTAGGTAACTTCGCTGGAGCATGGGCTCGAAGGGAAAGAGCTGACGGGAGGTAACCGAGACCTTCGGGGAAGGAAAGCTCAGGCTCGTTGGGTAAGCGAGCCTCGAGCGACAGAGCTTTCCCCTCATCACCCTAAAGGAAAAGAAAATGATACATTCACCCTGGGCTCTGCTGATCTTACTCATCCCGATCCTCGCCGAATACTATGTGTCCCACAGAGTATGGCAACTCCTTCCCCCGATCCTTCCCCTGAGGATCATAGTCGTTGCCCTGATGACTCTGGCCTTCATCTTCGCCTTCGTCAGCTTCAGCGGTGCGCTGGATCGGATGCCCTTGGAGCTGGGTACCTTCATCTATGAGGTCGGGAGCTCTTGGCTTATCCTGCTCCTGTATCTGGTGATGCTCTTCGGCGTGCTGGACCTTGGGGTGGCGCTGGGGCTCATTCCTCGCTCCTTCGTGAGAGGAAGTGCGGTGGGGAGCGTGAGTGTGCTCCTCTTCTTCATCGGGCTCTTCACCTATGCCCACCTACGCTTTGAGGAGAAGCAGCGTGTCGAGCTCACCCTGGACTCAGAGGGGAAGGTCAGGAGGCCCATGAAGCTCGTCCTGATCAGTGACCTACACCTGGGCTACCACAATCGCCGTAGCGACCTTCGTCGTTGGCTCCAGCTGATCAAGGCGGAGCGCCCTGATGCCATCCTCATCGCAGGGGACCTGATCGATTGGTCCATCAAGCCCGTCCTGGAGGAAGGCTCTGCGGAGGAGTTTCGAGAGCTAGGCATACCCATCTATGCGATCCTTGGGAATCACGACTACCATGCTGGCACAGGAGCCGACAAGGACTTCTGCGAGCAGGCGGGGATCCAGCTCCTGCAGGACAGCGTGGCCTACTTCGGTGATCTCGCGATCGTAGGACGTGACGACCGAACGAATCCCCACCGCAAGAGCCTCGGGCAAATCATGGAAGGCATCGACCGAAGTAAGTACATCATCGAGCTGGATCATCAGCCTTACCACCTCGAAGAAGCAGAGCAGTGCGGAGTGAACTTTGAGTTCGCAGGTCACACGCACCACGGACAGGTCTGGCCCCTCAATTGGGTCACGGATGCAGTCTATGAAGATGCGTTCGGCCCACTGACCAAGGGCAAGACCGAGTACTATGTCAGTTCGGGGCTCGGGATCTGGGGTGGTAAGTTCCGAATAGGCACGCAGTCCGAGTACGTGGTGGCGACGATCCGCTAAGGGCAAATTAGGGCGAGAGCAGAAGGGGCAAAAAGGAACCTACGGTAGGTCGTCCTTGCGACCCACGGTAGGTCGTCGAGACGACCCACAGTAGGTTTTTTCGGCGACCTACCGTAGGTCGTTTTTTGCCCCCATCAGACTACCTATTATACAGGGCTGTGCTTCGGCTCTCCAAGCGATCAGTCAGGACGAAGTAAATAAATGCTTATCTTTGGCTTGCCTTGTAGCTTAGGCTGCGGGATCACGGCCCATCCGTGAGCAGATTCATTATCATCAAGTACACATCAGAGATGAAGAAACTTATCGCTATCATGGCACTGGCGGGGATCACATCTTCCCTGTCTGCGCAGACCCCCAAGGAGACTAAGGACAGCATCCAGCCCAACGTCTTCACGACCGTCAAGGATGCTCGCATCACTTCGATCAAGAACCAAGCAAACTCCGGGACTTGCTGGGCATATTCGGCTCAGAGCTTCCTCGAAGACGAGCTCATCCGTATCGGTAAGGGCGAGTATGACCTCTCGGAAATGTTCGTCGTCAGCCACTCCTACAAAGACAAGGGTCGTAAGTATGTCCGCCTGCATGGCAAGCTGAACTTCGCTCAGGGTGGATCCTTCTACGATGTACTCTACGTACTGAAGAACTACGGCGCTGTCCCTCAGGCTATCCTCCCCGGGCTCAACTACGGCACGACGAAGAATCAGCACGGAGAGATGGAGGCTGGTCTCAAGGCCTTCCTCGACGCTATCGTCAGCAACCCCAACGGCAAGCTCTCCTCAGCTTGGTATCCCGCCTACGAGTCGATCATCGACCAGTACCTCGGCAAGCTCCCCGAAAGCTTCACCTTCAACGGCAAGAAGTACACCCCACAGAGCTATGCTAAGGAACTTGGCCTCAACGCCGACGACTATGTATCGCTGACCTCCTTCACGCACCACCCCTTCTACAGCAAGTTCGCCCTCGAGATCGAAGACAACTGGCGCTGGGCTGAATCCTACAACCTCCCCATCGACGAACTCATGCGCACGATGGAGTACGCTATCGACAAGGGCTACACCATCGCTTGGGGCTCTGACGTGAGCGAGAAGGGCTTCACCCGTGATGGTATCGCCGTCCTAGCCGACGTCGAAGAGATCGAAACGAAGGGCTCCGACCAGGCTCGCTGGATAGGTCTGAACTACTCCGACAAGCAGCGCCTGCTGACTCAGCTCATCCATTCGGCTAACGTACCTGAAATCAATCCTACTCAGGAGTACCGCCAGAAGGGCTTTGACAACTACGAACTCACCGACGACCACGGTATGGTCATCTATGGGATCGCAAAGAATCAGCTCGGCCGAAAGTTCTTCATGGTAAAGAACTCTTGGGGTGAGGCAGGTGCCTACAAGGGTATCTGGTACGCTTCGTACAACTTCGTCAAGGGCAAGACTATGAACATCGTACTCCACCGCTCAGCTCTCCCCGATGACATCGCCAAGAAGCTCGGCATCAAGAATAAGTAAGAACTCCCTCGAGAGCGCTTAGCTCGATACAGCGAGAGGCCATCCGTAGCACTACGGGTGGCCTCTCCTCGTCTTAGCCCCTTCGAGATAAGAACTTTATGGATATTCTTTGACGAGGGGATATACCGCATTCTACCTAGCTTCCATGGGGGTCCCATAGGGAAAATAATTGCAAACGTCAAAAAGTATTTGGTGGGATAAAATAATTTAACGTATATTTGCAGTGTGTTTTTCATGGTATTAGATTTAAGGTTAACGAAGAGAATTGGCTGTCGGGAGACAGTCAATTCTTGTTTTATGCCCCTAGTACCATCTACCCAGTTGTAGCCGTAGCTCTAGCCTTGACCCAGCGAAGGCTAGGCTATCCGACGAAGCACCCGCTTCCCCTTTAGGATATATCGGATAATGAGTAACTTTGCGCAAACCCTAGAGAAGAGCTCCAAGCACGATCGCTCTTCTCTAGAGCATATAATTACAGCACTAACGTAATGGCACAGAGTAACCAAAACCCATTAGTCGCTGAGGTATGCGCCTCCAAGCGACACGATAAAGCTCTCATCCTAGTCACCTTCGGTAGCACCTACGAAGGACCACACAAGACCTTCGCTACCCTGCGTCAAGCCTTCGCTGAGAACTTCCCCGACCGAGACATATATATGGCCTTCACCTCCAAGTTCTGCATCCGCCGATGGAAGGAGAAGACCGGTGAGGAATACTACACTACTGACAAGTGGCTCGAAGCTATAGGAGAAGCCGGCTATCGTGCAGTCAGCATCCAGTCGCTACACGTCATCCCAGGGCTAGAGTACTCGTTCATCGGTGACCGCTACATCCCGCAGTTCCACCGACTCTACCCGCACATCCCCACCACAATCGGCGTACCCCTTCTGTGGAGCCAAGCCGATATAGAGCGTGTCGGAGACTGCCTCTATTCCCTCTTCAGAGAGCGTCTAGAGCGTGGGGAAGCCCTCGTACTCATGGGGCATGGCAACAACACCGATAAGCACCCCGAAGCCAATGGTCGCTACCGCCGTCTCCATGACTATCTGCAGAAGCGCCACCCACGTATCCTCATCGGGACGGTAGACTTCGAGGATATGCTCTTCGAGGACGTCGCCGAGCGACTCCAAGAAGTGTGTCCCGAGGGAACGACGATCAATCTCCTCCCTCTGATGTCTGTAGCTGGAGACCATGCGCTCAATGACATGGCAGGCGACGAAGAGGAAGATACCCCTCTGGAGGAACAGAGCTGGAAGATACGCTTCCGTGCTCTTGGCTATCGTGTCGATGAGGAGCAATGCCACCTACATGGACTAGCAGACTTCGCCCCACTTCGCCAGATCTGGCTAGACCATCTGATGGCAGCAGAGCGGGAGCAGTAACCCCGCCTAAGCACGAGAAGTACGTATATCTGTGTATCCAATTCCCCTGACTATGAATAAGCGTCTCTATCTACTCCTCCTAGCTCTAGCGCTCTCACTAGAGCCTGCTGGAGCCATGCACATCATGGAGGGATTTATTCCCATGAAGTGGTGCATCATCTGGTATCTGATCGCCCTACCCTTCGTAGTGCTTAGCTACCGCTTCGTAGCTCGTATCGTGAAGGCTTCTCCCCGTATGAAGAGCACATTCGCCCTCTCAGCAGCCTACACCTTCATCCTATCTGCTCTGAAGATGCCTTCGGTAGCAGGGAGCAGCTCGCATCTGACGGGTACGACGCTCGGGACACTTGCTATCGGCCCGATGGCTATGCCCCTCGTCGGGACGATCGTCCTGCTCTTCCAGGCACTTCTCCTAGCCCATGGAGGGATCAGCACCCTAGGGGCGAATATCTTCTCCCTATCTATAGCAGGTCCCTTCGTAGCCTATGCACTCTACCGCCTCCTCATAGGGCTGAGACTCCACAGAAACGTGGCGATCTTCGTCGCTACCTTCTGTGGCTCTATGGCTACCTATATAGTGACCTCCTTCCAGCTCGCCTTTGTCTATCCTGACGCTGTCTCAGGTATCATGGGAGCAGCGTGGAAGTTCCTTGGGATCTTCGCCATCACGCAGGTCCCTCTCTCGATCATCGAAGGGATCCTCACCGTCGTAGTCATCGGACTGCTGGACAAGAGTCAGGTCAATACCTCTGTCTACACAGGTGGAGTGAAGGAAGAGCCTCAGACGAAGAAGAGCCTTCGCCCTCAGGTCATCCTCCTCTGTATCCTCGGGGCTATCTGCCTTGCCCTGCCCATCCTAGCGGGGATCTTCGACATAGGTACAGGTACCGATGATCAGGCAGGTGAGATGATCGGGCACCTCACCCCAGGCTTCAGCCCAACGCCCTTCTGGGAGAGCTTCGAGCCCTCGGAATTAGGCGAACCCCTTCTCTTCGCTCTACAGGTAGCCATAGGCATCGCCCTCTTCGCCTGGGGCTACTATCAGCTGGTCTATAAGAAGCGCCTCAAGAAGGAGCACGAAGAGCACATCTAATGTCGCATACACAGAGCTGTTCGCTACGGCCTAGTCTACGTAGGGAGCAGGCATACTTTGTCCTTTGTCTCCTTGCCCTTGGAGTAGCCTTAGCGCTCCAGCATACGCTTCAGCTCCTCGTCTTAGCTGTCCTTATCTACGGGCTAGCCTTTCGTTACTACGGGGAGCGACGTAGGGGCTTAGTACGCCGAGTCCTTATCCTCTCAGGCTTCATCTCGCTCTCCATCCTACCTCTTGCCCTGGGGCGCGGGGACTCCTCCTCGCTCCTCCTTGATCTAGGGGGATGGGGCTTCACCCGTGACGGGCTTCATGTAGCGATCAAGACCTGGCTCAGATGCCTAGCATCCGTTGGGTCGATGATCCTTCTGCTCCAGCTCCTACCTCTGCATCGTCTCTATGCGGTACTGCGTAGTCTGGGTATCCCCAAGCTCTTCATTGACCTGGTCGAACTGACCTATCGCTATATCTTCGTCCTTGAGGAGACGGCGGGACAGATCCGCCTAGCACAGACGAGCCGTTTGGGCTATCAAGGAGGGATACAGCGACGCATCCAGCACTTCGGGATGCTTCTCTCACGCACCTTCGTCCTCAGCCAAGTAGAGTCCGATAAGCTCTATCTCGGATTGGTCTCTCGGGGCTATGAAGATGAGCCCCTCCATCAGCCTGTAGAAGGTGGAGCTACTCTAGACAATACCCCCGTGCTTCGTCTCGAAGGGATCTCCTTCGTCTACGAAGATGGATACGAGGCGCTACACGCTCTCTCCCTCTCTATCCATAGAGGAGAGCGCATAGCTCTGATTGGCCACAATGGGGCTGGGAAGTCCACCCTCTTCCTGCTCCTCTCGGGTCTACAGCAGAGCTGGCAAGGGGAACTCCAACTTCACGGGAAGCTCATCACCCCTCAGGAGCGAGTCGCCCTGCGCCGTCGGGTCGCTCTTGTCCTACAGAACTCCAACTACCAGCTCTTCACCCCTTCCGTCGAGGATGAACTATCCTTCGGACTAAAGAACATGGGTCTGGAGGGAGAAGCGCTCCACCTGCGCCTCGAGGAACTCCTTACCGAGTATCAGCTCCTTGACCTGCGTCACAAAGCTCCACATGAACTCAGTGAAGGGCAGAAAAAATGGGTAGCCCTAGCTGCCGTCCTTGCTACAGACCCCGAGATCATCATCCTAGACGAACCGACAGCAGCGCTCGACGCACTCTATACCGAGCGTGTACTGGAGCTCCTCGATCGTCTCCACGAGCGAGGGAAGACGGTCATCGTCTCCACGCACGACATGGATCTAGGGTATCAGTTCGCCGACCGTGTACTCCTCCTCGCTCAGGGGAAGCTCCTCGCTGACCGCCCCGCACTAGAGCTGTGGCAGGATAGAGAGCTACTTACCTCAGCACACATCCCTCAGCCTTGGGCGCTACGCTCTGCAAAGGCACCTCTGCATCACCCTGCTAGCTTCCCCCAGGGAGAGAAGCACTATCACCTACCCCTCTTCCTTACCGCAGAAGAGCTCCCCATCCTATTCATCGGAGGGGGACGAGGTGTTTGGCGCAAGGCTCAGGGGCTCATCGACCGACACATCCCCTTCACCATACTCTCCCCCAGCCTCTGCCCCGAGCTAGAGGCGTACGAAGGTAAGGGACTCTTCCGCTGGATACGTCAGCGGTATACCGGCGTGGAGGATCTATCTCCAGCCCGCATCATTGTCCTTGGGATAGGTGATCCCGAAGAAGAGCGAGCGATCGCTGACCGACTTGCCTCGGAGGGCTACCTCTTCTCTCTGCTCAGTGATCCCCAGCGGGGGAACATCCAGTTCGGAGCCACAGCCCACCGAGAGGGCATCACACTCTCGGTCCACAGCGATTACCGCTTGCCCGAGATCACTCAGAGCTTGAAGGAGGCTTGGGTCAAAGATCTACCAGCGGGTATCGGGGCACATCTAGAAGAGCTAGCCCAGCTAAGAGTCGCCCTACTCGAGGCACCAGAGGGAGAGGCGAAGGACCGCCTACGCAAAGCCTACACCGAAAAGAAAGAATCACTACTGCAAGATACGATCCATGATCGGACTCATTAGCATCAACCACAAGACCGCTTCACTATCCCGCCGAGAGCAATTCGCCCTCTGCGAAGAGGAGGCAGTACAGCTCATCGACGTATGGAAGAGCGAAGAGGGGCTCCTCGGCGGACTCGTACTCTCTACATGCAATCGTCTAGAGATCTACTATGAAGCTCCATCACGCATCACCTCGGAGCAAGAGACTCGACTCATCCGTAGCCTCTATCGCTTCAAGAAGGTGCGCCACCTCGGCGATGAATCCATCTTCGAGACACGCCAGCATCAGGAGGCGATCAAGCACCTCTTCCGTCTGGCCTGTGGGCTCGAGTCGATGGTCTTAGGAGAGACCCAGATCTTAGGGCAACTCAAGGAAGCCTTCCGCCGAGCTACGAGCCATAGTCAGAGCACCTCAGTCCTCTCCCGACTCTGTCATAAAGCCTTCGAGACAGCGAAGAAGGTACGTAGCGAATATCTACTCTCTGCCACCCCCATCTCCGCAGGTGCTGCAGCGGTAGACTATATCCACCGTAAGGTCTCAGACTTCCTACAGCAGCCGGTGCTCATCCTCGGAGCAGGTCAGATGGCCGAAGCTATAGCTCAGCGTCTACAGGAGCTTCAGCACCCTGAGGTCAGTGTCTACAATCGTACAGGCTCACGTGCCGAGCTCTTTGCGACGAAGCACCATATCGCTCAGGTCTTCTCTGAGGATACACTCTCCGAAGCACTCCGATCAGCGACCATCATCTTCGTAGCTACCTCCTCCCTCACCCCCATCATCACTGAGGAGGTCGTCCCTCATACCCCTCTGGAGACAAGGCACTTCTTCGACATGGCTGTCCCCCGCAATGTCGACCCCTCCCTCGATGAGCTACCAGGCATCCGACTCTATACCATCGATGACCTCAGAGGCCAGCAGTACCTCTCTAAGGAGAAGGCTCATCAGGATGAAGAGATCCAGAGCTATCTCCAGACGATGACCCAAGACTTCATTGCCTGGTGTGATGCAGCCGAGGTTCGTGAAGTGATCGGGCTAATCCAGCAGGTCTCTCACCAGCTTCTGAAGAAGGAGCTCGCTAACCTCCCCCACGAGCTGACAGAAAGAGAGCGAGAGCTCGTCACCCGATGGGACGAGCACCTGCGTACGACCTATACGACGGCTATCGTCTCTTCGCTACGTGAACTGAGCGAAGAGACAGGGCTCAAGATCTACTCCGAAGCTACCCTACAGCTATTCTCTCATATCCAAAGCAAACTACCTCAGCATGACGCATAGGACACTCATCCTAGGCTCTCGTGGGAGCCAACTAGCCCTGCGCCAAAGCGAGCTCGTACGAGAAGATCTCCTCAGCATCTACCCCGACCTCCAGATCGAGATCAAGATCATCAAGACCAAGGGCGATAAGCTCCAGCACCTCGCTCTAGATGCTTCAGGAGACAAGGGACTCTTCACTGGGGAGCTAGAGGCCTCACTCCGTCGGGGAGAGATCGACCTAGCAGTGCATAGCCTCAAAGACCTCCCTGTAGATCCAGCCGAAGGCACGTGTCTCGCAGCTTACCTCCCTAGAGCAGTCACCCATGACACCCTCGTCGGCACCTGCCCTCTAGAGTCTCTACCCGAAGGGGCTGTCGTAGGTACCTCGAGTAAGCGTAGAGCCTATCAGATAGCCCTTCACTATCCACACCTACGTACCGAGCCCATCCGAGGCAATGTGGAGACCCGCATCGGGAAGGTGCATTCAGGCCTCTTCGACGCTACGCTCCTTGCCGAAGCGGGTCTCTCCCGACTAGGGATGAATGAGCTCGAGCGCTACCCCATCGAGGAGGCAGTCATAGTCCCTGCTCCAGGGCAAGCAGCCATCGCTGTACAGACCCGCCAGGATGACACGGAGCTACACCACCTCCTAGAGAGTATCCATGATGCCAAGACCGAGCGAGAGGTGACGATCGAGCGAAGCCTACTGAAGCGACTGGGGGGAGGCTGTGCCCTCCCTCTAGGCTGTGTCTGCCATATCACGGATGATCAAGCAGAGCTCCGTATCTTCTACGCTAATAGCTCGGGAGAGAAGCACTACAAAGCCAAGCATACCGTCCCACTCTCGGAGATCGATCACCTCCTTGATCACCTCACCGACGAACTAAGAAGTATCACTACAGCATGAGCACCATATACCTAGTAGGAGCAGGTCCCGGAGATCCGAAGCTCCTTACCCGTAGAGCCTATGAGCTCATCACTACCGCCGAAGTCATCGTCTACGATGCCCTCGTCTCGCCCAGCATCCTCGCCCTCATCCCCGAGAGGACTAAGCTGTACCACGTCGGGAAGCGCTATGGAGCTCATTCGCTCAAGCAGGCAGAGATCAATGACCTACTCATCGAACTAGGGAAAGCCGACCTAGGCAGGGTCGTACGCCTCAAGGGGGGCGATCCCTTCGTCTTCGCTCATGGAGGAGAAGAGATGACAGCCCTTAGGGAGGCAGGTATACCCTACGAGATCGTACCCGGGATCACGGCAGGCCTTGCAGCTCCAGCCTACTTCGATATTCCCCTGACCCATCGGGGACTCAGTCGCTCCTTCACCTGCTTCACGGCGCACACTGAGGATGGAGAGCTACCTGACTTCGACTGGACCAGCCTAGCTCGACTCTCGGGGACGCTGGTCTTCTACATGGGCGTAAGGCAAGTGGCACAGATCAGCCAAGCTCTGATCGCAGCAGGGATGTCGGCCTCAACCCCAGCTGCACTACTAAGCCGAGGCACGACGCCTCAGCAGGCCCTCCTAGAGCGCACCCTAGGGGCGTTCACCGATACGTCGGAGGACTTCTCTGCGTACGCTCCTGCGCTCTTCATGATCGGGGAGGTTCTGCGATTTGCCGAAGGGCGCACCTCTCGCCCACTCTCGGGGAAGAAGATCATCGTGACTCGAGCCCGACACCAAGCCTCTGTCCTTCAGGAAGCGCTGGAGGAGAAGGGTGCCGAGGCTTACCTCCTCCCCACCATCCAGCTTACCCCCAATGAGGAGGTCGAGGCCGAACTAGAGACGACCCTCCAGAGCCTATCCAGCTACGACTGGATCCTCTTCACCTCGCCCAATGCCGTAGAGTTCTTCTTCTCGGCGCTTCACCAGCGTGGGAAGGATAGTCGGCACCTGGCTTCCTGCCAGATCGGAGCACTAGGGCCTATGACGGCCGAGGCTCTTAGTGCCTATGGGATCACCGCTGACTTCGTACCTCGGGAGTACTATGCCAAGGTCTTCGCCGAGGAATTCATCCAGCGAGCGAGGCTTGCCCCTGTCCATCGTATCCTCCTACCCAACTCGGCTCTTGCGGGTGATGATCTCTCGGAGATCCTCGCCGAAGCGGGTATCTCTTGCCATCGCCTTCCCCTCTATAAGAATACGCCCATCAGCTATACCGCTAGCGAACTGAAGGAAGCGCTCGACTCTGCTGATTACCTCACGGCCTGTAGTTCCTCTGCCATCCATCATCTAGTGAGCTTGCTACGAGTACACGAGCTAGAGCATCTGCTGAAAGTGCTCCCGTTAGCCGTCCTAGGGGAGCAGACAGCTGAGGCCGCTCGGAGCTATGGTATCGAGCCGAAGATCATCGCTGCTCAGCCTAGGATCACCTGCCTAGTAGAGGCGCTGGTGAAGGATTCAGAAGCCTAAAGGCGTCGCACCCATCTTTTCAATCGCTCCTCATAGCCACCCCGAGGGGGTATCTGCTCGTCAGATACCCCCTCTTCTTGTAGGTATACCGCAGGGATAGGAGCGCTCACTACCGAGGGAAGCTCTTCACGCTTCCTCCCCCTCTTCGTAGCCTCCCTTGACAAGGAAGTGTAGCACGCTTAGCCGACGAAATAGAGGGGAGTCTACGGTGCAAATTGCCGAAATACGTATAGAAAAGAGTATATTTGTAGGTGCACGACTCGCATAGGCTTCTCCTCCAGAGCGATATACTCCCGAGGGGTAGCTTCCTAAGGGTCACATGCATGCCGAGAGATACATGCCTCGGCTCAAGCTGACAACAACACTACAGCAAATACACATACATACATGGAACAAGTCGATGTGCTCCTCGGCCTGCAATGGGGAGACGAAGGGAAGGGTAAGATCGTCGATGTCTTGACACCTTCGTACGATATCATAGCACGCTTCCAAGGGGGGCCTAACGCTGGTCATACCCTAGAGTTCGAGGGGAAGAAGTACATCCTACGATCGATCCCCTCCGGGATCTTCCAAGGTGACAAGGTCAATGTCATAGGCAACGGGGTCGTACTCGATCCCATCCTCTTCGCTGAAGAAGCTCGTGCCCTCTCGGAGAGTGGTCATGACCTACGTAAGCGCCTCGTCATCTCACGCAAGGCGCACCTCATCCTGCCTACTCACCGCTTCATCGATGCCGCCCAAGAGGCGATCAAGGGTGGAGCGAAGATCGGCACCACAGGTAAAGGTATCGGCCCTACTTACACCGACAAGATCGCCCGCACAGGGCTACGTGTCGGAGACATCCACTCTGACTTCGCACGCAAGTATCAGGAGGCTAAGGAGCGTCATCTGACCCTCCTCGAGGCGTACCACTACCCTGTCGAAGGGCTTGCGGAGCTAGAAGCTCAGTGGATGGAAGCCATTAAGTACCTCGAGGAATTCTCCTTCGTCGATAGCGAAGAGTACATCAACGACGCCCTCCGCTCCTCACATCGAGTCCTAGCCGAGGGGGCTCAAGGCTCACTCCTAGATATCGACTTCGGCTCCTACCCCTTCGTCACATCGAGCAACACAGTCTGTGCAGGATGCTGTACGGGGCTAGGTATCGCTCCACGCAGTATCGGCGAGGTCTATGGGATCTTCAAGGCCTACTGCACCCGTGTCGGTGCTGGTCCCTTCCCTACCGAGCTCTTCGATGAGACGGGCGAGAAGCTCTGCTCTCTAGGTCATGAATTTGGCTCCGTCACCGGGCGTCGTCGTCGCTGTGGCTGGCTCGACCTCGTAGCCCTTCGCTACACGGTGATGCTCAGTGGGGTTACTCGCCTGATCATGATGAAGAGCGACGTGCTCGACACCTTTGAGACGATCCGTGTCTGTACCGACTATGAGATCCGAGGCGAGAAGACCCGCCACTTCCCCTACGAGCTGACGGAAGACGTTCGTCCTGTATATCGTGAACTCAAGGGCTGGCAGTGCGATACCACCAAGCTCACTGATCCTAAGGACTTCCCTCAGGCTCTGAAGGACTACATCGCCTTCGTCGAAGGGGAGATCGGAGTACCTATCTCGATCGTCTCTGTCGGTCCCGATAGAGCACAGACCATCGCCCTCCATCCTGAGCTCCTGCCCGAGGGGCACGCCTAAGAACACCGATGACCTATCAGGAAGCCATTGAGTATCTCTATGCTAAGACCCCTGTCTTTCAGAAAGTAGGAGGCGCGGCCTACAAGCCTGGTCTAGAGACGACTCATTACCTGGATACACACTACTGCCATCCTCATCGCTCCTACCGTACTATCCATGTAGGAGGGACGAATGGCAAGGGCTCGACTTCACACACGATAGCTGCCGTCCTACAGGCGGCAGGCTATCGGGTGGGGCTCTTCACATCTCCTCATCTCCTCGACTTCCGTGAGCGTATCCGTGTGAACGGCGTGATGGTCTCGGAGGACTTCGTATGTCGCTTCGTCGAGGAGGCTGAGGGACTCGTCGAGGAGATATCACCTTCGTTCTTCGAGCTGACGACCATGATGGCCCTCGTCTACTTCCGTGAGCAGGGAGTCGACTTCGCTGTCATCGAGGTCGGCATGGGTGGACGGCTCGACAGCACAAACATCATCCAGCCCATCCTCTCCGTCATCACGGGCATCAGCAAGGATCATACGCAGTACCTCGGCGACACCCTCCCTGAGATCGCCTCGGAGAAGGCAGGCATCATCAAGCCCTCGACACCGATCGTCATCGGCCGAGCTGATGAGCCCGAGGTCCTCCAGGTCTTCAGAGAGCGAGCCACTCAGCTATCGGCTCCCCTCACCCTCGCCAGCGAAGCAGTCCCTCTGGGGGCTATCCATAGCGAATCCAGAGGACAGAGCTTCGAAGTCACCGATCCCAGCCTCATCACTGCCGAGCCCCTCTACTTCGAGCTCGGCGGACTGGTGCAGGTAGACAACCTTCGGACGATCCTCTCGGCCGTCCGTCTGCTCCGAGAGCAAGGGGTAGCGATCCCAGAGGAAGCCCTACGAAAGGGCTTTAGGGAGGTCACCCGCATGACAGGTCTACGTGGTCGCTGGGAGACCCTCTCTGAGCACCCCACTCTGATCTGTGACACGGCGCACAATGAGGATGGTATCCGCTATGTCATCCGTCAGCTTGTGGCACTAGGTCGCCCTCTGCACCTCATCTTCGGGATGGTGAGTGACAAGGATGTCCGAGGTGTCCTCTCCCTGCTTCCTCAGTCGGCTAAGTACTACTTCACCGCTGCCCGTGTGCCCCGTGCCTTAGCTCCCGAAGAGCTGTGGGAGCTGGCACAGCCCTACGGCCTTCGTGGGGAAGTATATCCCTCCATCCGAGAGGCACTAGCTGCCGCCCAGAGCGTGGCACAGCCCGAGACGGATGTGATCTTCGTCGGGGGGAGCAACTTCCTCATCGCCGATCTTCTAGCAATTCAATCTACTAAACAACGATAAGTAACACTATGGAACAAGCAAAGCTGTCACTGCGTGACAAGCCAGCCGCTCGCTGGGGTGCGCTGGCGATCATCTCGCTGACGATGTTCTTCGCCTACATGTTCGTCGACGTACTCTCCCCAGTGAAGACGCTCGTCGAGACCGAGCTCGGCTGGGACTCTACGGTCTTCGGACTCTACGGCGGGAGTGAATTCTTCCTCAACGTCTTCATTGGTTTCCTCATCCTTGCGGGGATCATCCTCGATAAGATGGGGGTACGCTTCACCGCCCTTCTTGCGGGTAGCATGATGGTCATCGGGGCTCTTATCAAAGTCTATGCTCTGAGCGCTACCTTCCGCAACGGAGGTCCAGGCTACGATGCCATCAACAGCTTCAGTAGCTCCATCCACGGCATCACGGGCTGGAACCTTCCTCCCACAGCTCTCTGCGCCTGCCTCGGCTTCATGCTCTTCGGCTGTGGTACCGAGATGGCTGGTGTGACGGTCTCTCGTGCGATCGTCAAGTGGTTCAAGGGCAGGTCAATGGCACTCGCTATGGGTATCGAGATGGCTGTAGCACGTCTCGGGGTAGCTGGTGCCCTATGGATCTCTCCTTGGCTGTCTAAGAAGTTTGAGACGGTACAGGCTCCAGTCATCTTCTGCGCCCTACTCCTTTGCATCGGTCTGATGCTGTATGTCGTCTACTTCTTCATGGATAAGGCTCTAGATAAGGATATCGAAGGTGAAGAAGAGGAAGAAGCCGAAGAACCCTTCAAGTTCTCTGACCTTGGTAAGGTCTTTGGCACAGGTGTCTTCTGGATTGTCGCTATCCTATGTGCACTCTACTACTCGGCCATCTTCCCCTTCCAGAAGTTCGCAACCGAGATGCTACAGTACAAGGTAGGCTTTGATAATGAATTCGCATCTCGTATCTTCAGTACCTTCCCCTTTGGAGCTGCGCTCGTGACACCTTTACTAGGCTACTATCTCGACCGCAAGGGTAAGGGTGCGACGATGCTCATCATCGGTTCTATTCTGATGATTGTCTGCCACCTGACCTTTGCTCTCTTCCCCTTCGTATATGATAGTCTTGGCAGTTCGATTGTCGCTATGACTGCAATAGTCATCCTCGGGATCTCCTTCTCGCTCGTACCCGCTACGCTGTGGCCAGCTGTCCCCAAGCTCATCGACAACAAGGTCCTAGGCTCGGCTTACTCGGCTATCTTCTGGATTCAGAATATCGGTCTGATGTCTGTGCCCATCATCGTAGGTAGCGTACTTGACTCCTCTAATAAGGGGGTACCCGAAGGTCAGCCCAAGGACTACACGCTTGCCATGCTTGTCTTTGCTAGCTTTGGTGTCATCGCTCTGCTGATGAGCCTCCTCCTCAAGGCTATCGACAAGAAGAAGCAGTACGGTCTTGAGCTCCCCAACGTCCAGAAGTAACACCTGGACTCACCGCCCTTCACTCCGAGGTGCTGATCCCTTCCCTGGGGTCAGCACCTCGCTCTTTTTACCCACTCCCTCTACCCCTCTTCCGGGTAGGCATAGATCCTCCCCTCTACCACCCCATTCATGGGTCGCCTCGGTGACCCATGAATGGGGTACCCGACCGACCCATACATGGGTCCCTCGAGGGAGGCATGAATAGCTTCAACTCTGTCCCGACCTTCGAGAGGCTACATCCACGATTAGGGAGCAGAAAGCCTCCCCAAGGTAAGCTATACTCCTTAGGAGTTTTTCGGGTGAGCACCTTCGAGCCTTCCTTCCCGAGGGAGTCAGCTGGGGGCAGAGTGCTAATATGCAGGGTATCTTAGCTTTTTGGAGTATCTTTGTGCACCATTGAATCAGCCTCTAGGGGCTATAGATACAACGATAGAAATATGGCAGTCGAAATAAGACAGATCACGGATAAAGCTGACCTGAGGAAGTTCGTCAAGTTCAACCTCAAGCTCTACAAAGGCAATCCGTATCACGTGCCTGGACTCGTAGAGGATGAACTCCTGACGCTAGATCCAGCACGCAATCCCGCCTTTAAGTTCTGCGAAGCCGCTTACTTCCTAGCCTATAGGGAGGGACGTATCGTCGGGCGTATCGCTGGGATCATCAACCATCGAGCCAATGAGACGTGGAATCAGAATAATGTCCGCTTCGGCTTCGTCGACTTCATCAATGATAATGAAGTCGTCGACGCCCTCTTCAAAGCCGTCATCGACTGGGGTAAGGCTCGTGGCAAGGAGATGATCCAGGGCCCTATGGGCTTCTCTGACCTCGATCACGAGGGGATGCTCATCGAGGGCTTCGACCAGCTGGGTACTATGGCTACGATCTACAACTATGCCTACTACCCCAAGCAGATGCAGCGTATGGGCTTCGTCAAGGATCAGGACTGGCAGGAGTACAAGATCACCATCCCCGAGGATATCCCCGAGAAGCACAAGCGTATCGCTGAGATCGTACGCACGAAGTATGGGCTGAAGACCCTGAAGTTCAAGAATCAGCAGGAGATCCTCCCCTACGCCCACCGTATCTTCGACACGCTGAACCAAGCCTACTCTGTCCTTTATGGAGTATCGGAGCTTTCCCGAGAGCAGATCGACTACTACGTGCGCATGTACATACCCATGCTACGCTATGACTATGTCACGGTCATCGTCCGTGAGGAGGATGACAAGGTCGTAGGCTTCGGGATCACCCTGCCGAACCTCAGTAGGGCCCTTCAGAAGGCTAAGGGACGCCTTTTCCCCTTCGGATGGGCACACCTGCTGCGTGCACTGAAGATGAAGAACCCCATCGTAGACCTCTACCTCATCGGGGTCATCCCAGAGTATCAGAACAAGGGGGTCAATGCCCTGCTCTTCGATGACCTCATCCCCATCTTCCAGAAGAATGGGGTACGCTATGCCGAGAGCAATCCAGAGCTCGAGACCAACGCTGCCGTACAGATGCAGTGGAACTACTTCGAGCGCAAGCACCACAAGACACGTCGTGCCTGGATCAAGAAAATAGATTAAACCATGCTTGTCGAATTACTTAAGTCCAAGATTCATAGAGTCACCGTCACCGAGGCTAACCTCTCCTACGTGGGGAGCATCACCATCGATGAAGACCTGATCGAAGCAGCCAACATCCTGCCAGGAGAGAAGGTACAGATCGTCAATAACAATAATGGAGCTCGCCTAGAGACCTACGTCATCGCTGGAGAGCGTGGCTCAGGGGTCATCTGCCTCAATGGAGCTGCTGCACGCCTGGTACAGCCCGGAGATACCGTGATCATCATGGCCTATGCGTGGATGAGCTACGAAGAAGCACAGGGCTTCAAGCCTGCTGTCGTCTTCCCCGATACCGAAACAAATAGACTTGTATAAGAGCCCCTATGTTCGAAAACCTAAGTGAACGCCTTGAGCGGTCCTTCAAGATCCTCAAGGGTGAAGGTAAGATCACTGAACTCAACGTCGCCGAGACCCTCAAGGATGTACGCCGTGCCCTCCTAGAGGCCGACGTCAACTACAATGTAGCGAAGAAATTCACCGAAGAGGTCAAGGAGAAAGCCCTAGGACAGAACGTGCTCACCGCCGTGCGTCCTGGAGAGCTGATGGTCAAGATCGTCCACGACGAGCTCGCCGAGCTGATGGGCGGGAAGGCTGCTAACCTCAACCTAACGGGCACCCCTGCCATCATCCTCATGTCTGGGCTTCAGGGCTCGGGTAAGACCACCTTCTCTGGGAAGCTGGCCAACCTGCTGAAGACCAAGCAAGGTAAGAAGCCCCTACTCGTCGCAGGCGACGTATATCGCCCCGCCGCTATCGAGCAGCTACGTGTGCTGGCCGAGCAGCTAGATGTCCCCGTCTTCTTCGACCTGGATAGCAAGGACCCCGTGAGCATCGCTCGCCGTGGGGTGGCAGAAGCTATGGGCAAGGGCTGTGATGTCGTGATCATCGACACCGCAGGGCGACTCGCCGTAGACGAGGAGATGATGCGTGAGATCGAGGAGATCAAGCGTGCTATCCGTCCCTCAGAGACCCTCTTCGTCGTCGACTCCATGACGGGGCAGGATGCTGTGAATACAGCTAAGACCTTCAACGAACGTCTAGACTTCGATGGGGTCGTCCTCACCAAGCTCGATGGGGATACCCGTGGTGGGGCTGCCCTCTCGATCCGTACCGTCGTCGACAAGCCTATTAAGTTCGTCGGGATGGGCGAGAAGATGGACGCTCTGGATGTCTTCCACCCCGAGCGTATGGCTGACCGTATCCTCGGCATGGGTGATATCGTCTCCCTCGTCGAGCGTGCACAGCAGCTCTATGACGAGCGTGAAGCTAAGCGCCTCGAGGAGCGTATTGCCAAGGATCAGTTTGACTTCAATGACTTCCTCGCCCAGATCCATCAGATCAAGAAGATGGGTAACATCAAGGACCTTGCAGCGATGATCCCTGGTGTAGGCAAGGCTCTGAAGGATATCGACATCAAGGATGATGCCTTCAAGAGTATCGAAGCCATCATCTACTCGATGACCCCTGAGGAGCGCTCTAAGCCACATATCCTCGATGGTCACCGCCGTAAGCGTATCGCTCTGGGTAGCGGGACGAGCGTGCAGGATGTTAATAAGCTCCTCACACAGTTCGCCCAGACACGCAAGATGATGAAGACCCTCCAGGGCTTCAAGGGTGGTAAGATGCCCAAGATGCCTAAGATGCCTCTCATGGGCGGTGGTAAGTTCCGCTAGTCTTTCATTCCTCTCAGCCTCATGATGGGGCTTATATGAGATCATCCCTTGGATAATCATCATCCACGCTCCTCGGAGTCGTCCATGATCCTTATCCAAGGGATGAGCTTTTTACCTACTATACCCTTATACAGATACACGATATGAAGCTAACAAAGCTACCATTGCTCGCTACCCTATCGCTCCTGACACTCACCTCAGTGAGCGTATCATGGGCGCAGAGTACCAAGCGACTCATCGATGAAGTCAACCCCTTCATCGGCACATCTAACTTCGGTACGACCAATCCAGGAGCCGTCGTACCTAACGGCTTGATGAGCATCACCCCATTCAATGTCTCGGGCTCACCTGAGCTCAATAAGTTCGACAAGGACAAGCGTTGGTGGAGCACTCCCTACACGGCTGACAACAAGTTCTTCTCTGGCTTCAGCCATGTCAACCTTAGTGGTGTAGGTTGCCCAGAGCTGGGGAGTATCATCGTATCAGCTTCTTCCGGAGATCTCGATGTCGACTATACACACTACGGCTCAGTCATGAGCCACGAGCAGGCACACCCTGGCTACTACAGCGTCGAGCTCGACAAGCATAAGATCAAGGCGGAGGTGACCGCTACACAGCGTACGGCTATCTCTGCCTTCACTTTCGAGCGTGGAGGTAAGAGCAATATCCTTGTGAACCTTGGTCTGGGGTTGACCAATGAGAGTGGTGCTACCGTGCGCTTCCTCAATGACTCGACCATTGTCGGGAGTAAGCTCATGGGTACCTTCTGCTACGCTCCTCAAGCAGTCTTCAACCAGTACTTCGCCATCCGCATCAGTCGCCGAGCTCCAGCCTCAGGCTACTGGAAGAAGCAGCCTCCTATGGAGGGTGTAGAGGCCGAGTGGGATAAGGACCAAGGGAAGTACAAGATCTATCCTACCTATCGTAAGGCCATCAGCGGGAATGATGTCGGGGTATGGTTCTCCTTCGATACCAAGCCAGGAGAGACGATCTACGTGCAGACAGGAGTCTCCTTCGTCAGCGAAGAGAATGCCCTGCTGAACCTCACTACCGAGCAGCCTACACTTGACTTCACCGCCGTCCGTCGTGCTGCGGAGGACAGCTGGGAGAAGGCACTCAGTGTCGTCGAAGTAGAGGGCGGTACCGCTGATGAGCGTACCATCTTCTATACGGCGCTCTACCACCTTTTGATCCACCCCAATATCCTTCAAGATGTCAATGGTCAGTATCCCATGATGGGATCACTCGAGACAGGTACCACCAAGCACGATAGATATACCGTCTATTCGCTGTGGGATACCTACCGCAATGTCCATCCCCTGCTCTCCATCCTCTACCCTCGCAAGCAGCTAGCCATGGTGGAGACCATGCTCGATATGTACAAGGAAGGTGGCTGGCTCCCCAAGTGGGAGCTGTATGGACAGGAGACCTTCACCATGGAGGGCGATCCCTCGATCATCGTCATCAACGACACGTGGCAGCGTGGTATCCGTGACTTCGACACGAAGCTCGCCTACGAAGCTATGCTCAAGGGAGCTACGACTCCAGGCAAGGATAACAAGCTCCGCCCTGACTTCGATGACTACGCCAGCCGTGGCTATGTACCCTTGAGAGAGAAGTTCGATAACTCCGTCTCTCATGCCCTAGAGTACTACATCGCCGACTGGAACCTCAGCCAGTTCGCCTCTGCTATGGGCAACAAGAAGGATGCTCAGCTCTTCGCTCGCCGTGCCCAAGGCTACAAGCACTACTATGACAAGGAGACGGGGCTTCTCCGCCCCATCCTTCCCAATGGGAAGTTCCTCACGCCCTTCCACCCCACCCTCGGTCGTGACTTCGAGCCTAACCCTGGCTTCCATGAAGGGAACTCTTGGAACTATAGCTTCTATGTCCCTCATGATATCCGTGGGCTAGCTAAGCTTATGGGGGGTGAACGGAAGTTCGTAGACAAGCTACAGAGCGTCTTCGATAAGGAGAACTACGATCCTGCTAACGAACCCGACATCGCCTACCCCTATCTCTTCACCTACTTCCCCAAGGAAGCATGGCGCACCCAGCGTATCACGAGCAAGCTGCTCGGGAAGTACTACCTAAACGATGTCAGCGGTATCCCAGGCAACGACGACACGGGTGCGATGAGTGCCTGGGCTATCTTCACGATGCTTGGCTTCTATCCAGACTGCCCAGGATCGATGAGTTATGCCCTCACGACGCCTGTATTTGATAAAGTTACCCTCCATCTTGATACGAAGTATTACAAGAACCCAACGCTCGTCATCGAGACGACACCCGTAGACTCCGAGAGTAGCCGAAGAGGGATCTACTTCGACACCTTTAAGGTAGGTAACAAGCTCTATAAGAATGTCTATCGTATCAATCATGATGAGCTGATGAATGCCGGCAAGGTGACCTTCTATACCAAAGTGACAGGGGGTACACCTGAGATCGTAGCATGCCAATAGGGGTGAGGCTATCAAATGTTTTTTGCACGAAGGGCCTTAGTGCCTTTATATAAGCAAAAAAATCTGTACATTTGGACAAGAATCAAGGAGAGATCACACCTTCTGATCACCACTGATCAAAGCCTATGCTCCTGAGTTCTCAGATTAGCACATTGTACAACCCATATAACAAAGCTCATGAACAAGACAGATTTCATCGCACGTGTAGCAGAGAAGGCAGGCCTCACTAAGGTAGATGCTCGTGCTGCTGTAGAAGCCTTCGCTACCGTCGTAGCTGAAGAACTCAAGAAGGGAGAAAAGATTGCTCTCCTTGGTTTCGGTACTTTCTCTGTAGCTGATAAGCCAGCTCGTGAAGGGATCAACCCACAGACCAAGAAGAAGATTCACATCCCTGCTCGCAAGGCCGTTAAGTTTAAGGCTGGTGCAGCGCTTGATCTGAACGTTGCTCCTGCTAAGAAGGGCAAGAAGTAATCTCCTTCCTCTTTGAGAAATTGAACAAAGAGAGGTCACTTCATCATCGGATGGAGTGACCTCTCTTCTTATTTAGCTATCTCTCGCCTCCCCTGCTTCCCTCGGTATAAGGAGGGAAAGAAATTCCTTCCGCCTATCTGGACAGCTATCCTCCTTGCATAACTATCCCCATCATCCATACCCTACGTCCCCTATGACACAAACTCCCACTTCCCCTAAGATCCAGGCCTCAATCAGCGCAACAGAAGGGCGTATTGCCCTAAAAGCGGGCGACGAAGAGCTGGGCTATCTCACCTTCAGACTCACCCTTACAGGAGTTGCTCTCGCTGAGCATACCTTCGTTCAGCCTGAGCACGAAGGCAAGGGCTATGCTGGGCTCTTGGCAAAAGCCTTCTTCGAGCTATGTGCTGAGCGAGGGCTCCAAGTACGCCCCATCTGCCCCTACATCAAGGCATACATACATCGTCACCCTGAGCTGGAGTCTTTCCTCGAGGGATAGCCTAGCGTATGGCAGAGAAAGAGCAAGGGCTCATCCATCTACTCTGAGGATAGGTGGATGAGCCCTTTGTCGCTCTACGTGACTCTAGAGCCCCTAAAGGGCTATAGACGACGGAGAGAAGGCTTGGACCTTACTTAGTCTTCAGGACGAAGCTCAGCTCAATCTCGTCGTTGATGAACTTGTCTCCCAGACCCGTGAAGAAGCTCTTCGAGCCATACTTCACATTCCAGTCGGCACGATTGATCGTGAAGGTCTTACTCTTGATGGTATAGGCACCTGTAGCATCATCAAGTGATACGGACTCGACAGGGATCGTGATGTTCTTCGTCACGTCCTTGAGGGTAAGGTTACCCTTCAGCTCTTGTGCATCAATGAGGCGAATACCTTCGGCGGGGATGTCGGTGAGTTCGAACTTCACCTCGGGGTACTTAGCTACGTCGAAGAAGTCTTCGCTAAGAAGGTGTGCCTTGAGCTTATCACCGCCATCTCCGGGCTTCATATCTTCGACCGTCAGTGCTCCAAGATGGATCGTTACGGAGCCAGCCCGTAGGATCCCATCCTTGAGGTCAAGAGCACCCTCGCTTACGGGTAGCTTGCCATAGTGCTCTCCGCCAGGCTTGAAGCCCTTCCAGGAGAGCGTAGAGGCGGTAGTATCCACTGCGACGGCCCGTGAGGCATGCATAGCGCTAGCAGCGACCGAATCAGTAGCTGCGACACCATTCTGCCCCTTAGAGCCGGAGCAGGAGGCGATAAAGAGCCCCGAAGCAAGTACACCTGCTAGGGCCAAGGTCATATTCTTCTTCATTTCCTTTGTTCGATTAACGTTATAAGTTAGGACTTACCCTACTAACCTGTATGGAGGCCAATTGTTTCGCAGGGTCTACCGACCAATCGACACAAAAGAAGCCGTGCCCTGGTGTCACTAGGATGGACACCAAGGCACGGCTTGCTTTGTGCTCGACTTTGAGGGAGGAGCCTCTAGCTAAGTTAGGCTAGGAAGCTCAGGAGGATACCAGCTGCGACAGCTGATCCGATGACCCCTGCGACATTCGGACCCATGGCGTGCATGAGTAGATAGTTCGTAGGGTCATACTCCAGCCCTAGAGTCTGGGAGATACGAGCAGAGTCAGGCACGGCTGACACCCCAGCATTCCCGATGAGCGGATTGATCTTATTCTCTTTCTTGAGGAAGAGATTGAAGAACTTGACGAAGCATATCCCTGTCACCGTAGCGACGATGAAGGAGAAAGCGCCCAAGCCGAAGATCAGGACAGAGTTCCCAGTAAGGAATTCCGTAGCCTGCGTAGAAGCTCCGACTGTGACCCCGAGAAGGATGGTCACCGTATCGATGAGTGGACCCTTAGCTGTGTCAGCCAGACGCTTGGTGACACCACTCTCACGCAGGAGGTTGCCGAAGAAGAGCATCCCGAGGAGAGGCAGAGCAGGGGGTACAAGCATCGTCGTCAGTAGTAGCCCAGCGATAGGGAATATGATCTTCTCTGTCTGAGATACCTGACGAGGACGTTTCATGCGCATCACACGCTCCTTCTTCGTCGTCAAGAGACGCATGAAGGGAGGCTGGATCACAGGTACCAGTGCCATGTACGAATAGGCCGACACAGCGATAGCACCTAGCAGGTGAGGAGCTAGACGGTTGGAGAGGAAGATAGCCGTAGGACCATCTGCCCCACCGATGATACCGATAGCACCAGCTTCAGGAGGCGTGAAGCCCAGCTGCAAGGCTGTCATGTAGGCGGCGAAGATACCGAACTGAGCAGCAGCCCCGACGAGCATGAGCTTGGGGTTAGAGATCAGAGCCGTGAAGTCCGTCATAGCCCCGATTCCAAGGAAGATCAAGGGCGGGTACCACCCTTGACGCACTCCTTGGTAGAGGATATTCAGTACGGATCCTTCTTCGTAGATACCTACCTGCAGACCGTTCATCATCGGGATATTGCCTATGAGCATACCGAATCCGATCGGGATCAGCAGGAGGGGCTCAAACTCATATCTGATAGCTAAGAAGATGAAGAGTAGCCCCACCAAGATCATGATGAGGTGCCCTGGTGTAGCATTCGCCATCCCCGTGAAGGAGTAGAACGTCTGCAGGTTCTCAGCTAAGAAGCCCCAGAAGGAGGACATAAGACTATCCGATGATTACGATATCCGAGCCTTCGAGGATGTTGTCTCCCTTAGCGACCTTGATCGCTGTGATGACCCCATCACACTCAGCGTTGATGTTGTTCTCCATCTTCATAGCTTCGAGGATGGCGACGGTCTGACCAGCCTTCACCTGATCCCCTACTGCTACCTTGATGTCGAGGATGACCCCAGGCAGAGGAGACTGTACGGCGGTACCCTTGCCAGCAGGAGCTGCGGGCTCAGCAACAGGAGCTGCGGGGGCGATGGGCTGTGGAGCTACAGGAGCTGCTGCAGGGGCAGGTGCTGCGGGAGCAGGCTGTGGGGCTGCTGCAGGCTTAGCGGCAGGGCGAGGAGCGGGAGCGGTATAGCCCTCGGTGAGGATATCTACCTGGTAGGAGACACCATTTACTTCTACGGCAGCCTTGTCGCCTTCGAGATCGATGATAGCGACGCTGTACTCGTTGCCATTGATCTTATACTTGTACTCTTTCATTGTGGATATGGAGTTGTTTGTGATTGCTTATAGTCGAGTGATAGTAGGAAGCTGACGCATCGTCAGACACTTGAGCGCCCAGGGTGATGGAGCGCTACGCTTGAAGGTAAGCACCAGTGACTCCTGGTCGTGGAGGTGCTTGCCTAGCTCTTCATGCAGTGCATAAGAGATAGCGACGAAGACTTCCTTGAGATTCGTTTCCTGCGACATAGTGTGAGGATATCAATATTAGTGTTTGTATGCCCGTGTCCGAGTCTCCTGGATGCGTGCATTCCACTGGGTGGGGCGACGGCGGATCGTCAGGACATAGCTCTCGTGATCATGCTGTGTCTCCAGCTCTGCACGGAGGGCAAGAGAGATAGCAGCAGCGACTTCGTCGGGTCTCCCTGTGGCGCTCTGTAGAGCCAAAGAGATAGCGACCAAGGCTTCATCCGAAGGCTTCCCTGAGACGCTCGGTGTGGTGGTCTTCACTACAGTAGGCTGGGTGGCCTTGGGAGCCGACCTCTTCTGGAAGAGGTTGCCTATGAACTGGAAGATGAGGACCAGCATCAGGAGAGCGAGGAAGACGACAAGCACGGCCGTGAGGGTCATGATCCCCCCTGCGGGGTCTCGCTCAGCGAGCTTCTGCACCTTCTCAGAGAGCTGGGGTGCATCCTGAGCCCATGCTCCCATCGGTACTGCCATGAGGGGCAGACCGAGGAGAAACATGCGTAGTTGGCGAGCGGTATTCATAGCATCGAGTATGAATGACTGTGCACGGCTAAGGATAGACGCTTAGAGAGGCAGATTATCGTGCTTCTTGGCGGGATTGATCTGCTTCTTCGTGCGGAGCTGTTCCAGAGCGCGGATGATACGGAAGCGGGTGTTGCGAGGCTCGATGACGTCATCCATATAGCCGTAGGAAGCAGCGTTGTATGGATTAGCGAAGGCCTTGCGGTATTCTTCTTCCTTCTCAGCGGCAGCAGCTACTGGATCTTCAGCAGCAGCTACGTCCTTAGCGAAGATGACTTCTACAGCACCAGCAGGGCCCATGACAGCGATCTCAGCCGAAGGCCAAGCGAGGTTGACGTCGGAGCGTAGGTGCTTGGAGCTCATCACGATGTAGGCACCACCATAGGACTTACGTAGCGTGACGGTGATCTTAGGTACAGTAGCTTCCCCGTAAGCATAGAGGAGCTTAGCACCATGGACGATGACACCGTTGTATTCCTGACCCGTACCTGGGAGGAAGCCTGGTACGTCGACGAGGGTAACGAGAGGGATATTGAAGGCATCACAGAAGCGGACGAAGCGAGCAGCCTTACGAGAAGCATTGCTGTCGAGGGCACCCGCCATGACCATAGGCTGGTTAGCTACGATACCGACGCTCTGACCATTGAAGCGAGCGAAGCCGATGATGATGTTCTTAGCCCAGTCGCGGTGGATCTCGAGGAACTCACCATTGTCGACGATGGTACCGATGACATCATACATATTGTAGCTCTTGTTGGGCTGATCAGGGATGATGGTGTTGAGTACATCATCGACACGATCGACGGCATCCGTAGGCTCGACGCAGGGAGCATCCTCCATATTGTTCTGGGGGATGAAGGAGAGGAGGTGGCGGATGAGGCGGATACCTTCCTCTTCATTGTCTACTGCGAAGTGAGCGACACCACTCTTAGAGGCGTGTACGCTAGCACCACCGAGCTGCTCCTGAGTCACATCTTCGCCCGTGACGGTCTTGACGACCTTAGGACCGGTGAGGAACATGTAGCTCGTGCCCTTGCTCATGATGTTGAAGTCCGTCAGAGCTGGAGAGTAAACAGCACCACCAGCACAAGGACCGAAGATAGCAGAGATCTGAGGGATGACGCCAGAGGCTAGGATATTGTTCTGGAAGATGTCACCATAGCCACTCAGAGCGTTGATCCCTTCCTGGATACGTGCACCACCGGAGTCATTGAGCCCGATGACAGGAGCACCCATCTTCATAGCCAGCTCCATGACCTTACAGATCTTCGAAGCCAGCATTTCGGAGAGTGCACCACCAAAGACGGTGAAGTCCTGTGCGAAGACATAGACCAGACGACCGTCGATCGTACCGGAACCGGTGACGACACCGTCACCGAGGAACTTCGTCTTGTCGATACCGAAGTTCGTCGAGCGGTGCAGGACGAAGGTATCGATCTCATCGAAGCTCCCTTCGTCGAGGAGGAGGGCGATACGTTCACGGGCGGTGAACTTACCCTTCTGGTGCTGGCTGTCGATACGCTTCTGACCACCACCAAGGTGCGCCTTGGCACGAAGCTCTATGAGCTCCTTAATTTTCTCTAGTTGAACACTCATATTGGTTGCTGTTTAGTAGATACTATCTTTTCCTGTGTTTGCTATTAAGAAGTCCGAATGGGATAACAGAGGAGCCTCCTTGGTCCGACACCTTACGGGTCGAGGGCTCTTCTATTATCCCATTCATACGTCACTTTACTTGACGTCTCTATGGTCGCACAGCTCAGTGAGGACTCCGATCGTGCTCTTGGGGTGAAGGAAACCGATGTTGAGACCTTCTGCGCCCTTACGAGACTGCTTGTCGATCAGCTGGACGCCCTTGTCAGCGAGCTCCTGAAGTGCTTCGTCTGTGTTGGGTACAGCGAAGGCGATGTGATGGATACCTTCCCCACGCTTTTCGATGAACTTAGCGATGGTGCTTTCGGGAGAGGTAGCTTCGAGAAGCTCGATCTTGGTCTGCCCGATCTTGAAGAAGGCTGTCTTCACCTTCTGGTCTGCTACTTCTTCGATGTTGTAGCACTTCAGTCCGAGGATGCCTTCATAATAAGGCAGAGATGCTTCGATACTCTTTACGGCGATACCAAGATGCTCGATGTGTGAGAGGTTCATAGCTTTTCTTACTTGCTTGAGTTGATATTATAGGGGCTGTAGGACGCTCCTCCACCCCATGATTTCTGTACTGCAAATGTAAGAATAATCGCCTTCATTCCCTAACTATCACCAAGTCCTAGGAAATAAACGGCTTTCGAAGGTGTCTTCAGCTTCACGGGCTCCGATCGGAGGAGCTCATCTAGAAGGCTTCCTACCCCACCATCCACCCTCTGAATATCTAGCCCCATCACCTCGAGGAAGCTCTTCACCCCATTCCCCTCCTCCATGGAGTACCATTCATACCTCCCAGAGGTACCCCATTCATGGGTCACCCGAGGACCCCATGAATGGGTGACCACAGCGACCCATGAATGGGTCACTAGGGGGCGGGTATATCCCTCGCACTTGAAGCCAAAAGAAAACGAGGCCACACCGCCCAAGGTAAGCGGTGTGGCCTCGTCTATTATACAGGGAGCTTCGGGCGGGCAAGCACTAAGTCTCCTCCCCAGCCTCTTTGCCTAGAGCTTCACGTCGGTATAGAGCTCCACGTCGGAGCGATGGCGGAAGATGTAGGTCGCAGGATAGCGGTCGGACTCGGGCGCTGAACTAGCGATAGCCCGTAGGATCGGTGCCTTCTTCTGTCCCGTAGCATGGAAGAGGAGCTTCTTCGCTGCTAGGATCGTGGGCCCGGTCATCGCTACCCGCTTCTGTCCCCGAGGGCTCACCCCGACAGCGTAGGGCTGGTCGGTCTCTAGGAGCTCCATCTGATGGGGGAAGATCGAGGAGGTATGCCCATCGTCTCCCAGCCCAAGGATCACCACATCGAAGATGGGATACTCACCATCGAAGGGAAGCTCCGAGCCTACGAGCCAGGAGTAATCCTTAGCCTCACGCTCGGGGTCCTTCTCCCCTGCTATGCGATGGACCTGCCCCTCGGGGATGGGTACATGGCGAAGGAGGGTCTCCTCAGTCATCCCATAGTTGCTCTCGACATCCGTCGGGGGCACGCACCGCTCATCTACCCAGTAGAGATGCACACGATCCCACTGGACAGAGCTTGCTAGAGGCTCCGAAGCGAGGAGCTCGAAGAGGAGTCGGGGCGTCGAGCCACCCGACACGGCGATATGCACCCAGCCCTCACGGGAGGGACGGACGAAGGCTTCTTCGGCGACAGCCCGAGCTACAGCTTCGGGGGTCGCATAGTGACGGTAGATCATAGTTCGCAGTAGAGCTCAGAGTTAGTTAGATTGCGACAGGGATTGGTCCAGCTATGCTCTCGATCGATGATCGTGTCACTTTGCTTGGGGCCCCAGGTACCTGCTGGGTAGCCGTAGAGGGGGAAGTCCTCCTCCTGCCACGAAGAGAGGATGGGGTCGAAGAAGCGCCAACTCATCTCGACAGCATCGCTACGGGTGAAGAGCGTCGGGTCGCCCAGCATGCAGTCCTCGAGGAGACGAGGCATCGCCCGAGGCGATCCCTCCGAGCTGGTCGTAGGTGAAGTTCATCGACACTCGCTTCACCTCAAAGCCCGAGCCGGGGACCTTAGCAGCGAACTTCAGCGAGATCCCCTCATTGGGCTGGATACGGATGATGAGCTGATTGGGGATCGTCTCCCCATCGATCGTGGTGAACATGCGATGGGGCGTAGGCTTGAAGTGGACGACGATCTCCGTGACCTTGGTAGGCATCATCTTCCCCGTACGTATATAGAAGGGGACACCCTGCCAGCGCCAGTTGTCGACGAAGAGCTTCATCGCTACAAAGGTCTCTGTACGACTGTCTGCGGGGATCTTGTCCTCCTCTCGGTAAGCTCGGTGATGCTCGCCCTTCCACTGGCTCTCGGTATACTGACCACGGACGACGCTCCCACGGATCTCCTCCTTCGTCATGGGTCGGAAGGACTGGTAGACCTTCACGACCTCATTGCGGAAGAGATCGGCATTGAACTGCACTGGGGGCTCCATCGCCGTCAGAGCGACGAGCTGAGCTAGGTGATTCTGCACCATATCACGCAGTGCACCCGTCTGGTCATAGAAGCCTCCTCGGCTCTCGATGCCCATGTTCTCCACGGCGGTGATCTCTACCCGCTCGATGTAGTTACGATTCCAGAGAGGCTCAAAGATCCCGTTGGCGAAGCGGAGTGCCATGATGTCCTGCACCGTCTCCTTGCCGAGGAAGTGGTCGATACGGTAGAGCTGATGCTCGTGGAAGGCCGATCGGTAGATCTCGTTCAGCTCTAGGGCTGAGGCCAGATCGTAGCCAAAGGGCTTCTCGATGACGATGCGACGGATGGCCTGAGTCTCCCCGTCAGCGCCTACCATCTCCTCCTTATTCAGGCCGACATGAGCTAGATGCTGGGGGACTACCCCGTAGAGCGAAGGAGGTGTAGAGAGATAATAAATGTAGTTCCCAGGGTTAGCGATACGCTCATCCAGGCGAGCGAGGCTCTCCTTGAGCTTCGGGTAGTCTGCTACCTCCGAGGGGTCCATCGAGAGGTAGTGCACGCCCGAGAGGAACTGCTCCGCTAGCGACGCATCATACTCCCCCTCCGCTAGATAGCGCTGGAGGGACTCATCCAGATGGGGTCGGTAGGTCTCGTCGGTGTAGTCCGTACGCCCGAGGGCGAGGACAGCGAAGCGCTCGGGGAGCTTCCCCTGCTTGAAGAGCTGATAGAGCGAAGGGATGAGCTTGCGCTTAGTCAAGTCCCCCGAGCCCCCGAAGATCACGAGGATGAGGCTCTGGGGTAAGCTATGTGCTGGTGTCTGCTGCATATCTAGCGGTGCTCTAAGCATTGTATGAAGTAGAGGAGGTATCACTACCTCGGCCGGTCCAGTTCTCATGGAAGAACTGCCCTCGGGGCTGATCTACACGCTCGAAGGTATGTGCCCCGAAGAAGTCTCGCTGTGCCTGTACGAGGTTAGCAGGCAGACGACGAGTGGTCAGCGAGGAGAAGTAGCTCAGCGCTGAGGCGAAGGCGGGCACAGAGCACTCCTGAAGGAAGGCATTAGCCACCGTATGGCGCCAGTCACGGCGAGCCTCTTCGACTTCCCTGTGGAAGTAAGGCGCAAGGAGGAGGTTCTTCAGCTCAGGCTCAGCTTGGTAGGCTGCGGCAATGTCATTGAGGAAGGAGGAGCGGATGATGCATCCATTGCGCCAGATACGGGCGATAGAAGCCAGATCAAGCCCCCAGCCGTTCGCACGAGAGGCCTCCGACAGCAGGGAGAAGCCCTGTGCATAGGAGACGATCTTCGAGGCATAGAGCGTGCGCTCCAGCGCAAGTACATCGGCCTCGGTGAAGTCGGACTGCTGGCGAGCCTCACGAGGGTAGAGCTCAGAGGCCTCGCGACGAAGGTCCACGCCCGAGGAGAGGCTACGCTCGTAGACAGCGGTAGCGATGAGACCCAGGGGCTCGCCATACTCTAGAGAATTGATGACCGACCACTTCCCAGTCCCCTTCTGCCCAGCGGCATCGAGGATCTTGTCGATGAGGTAGTCGCCCGAGGGCTCCCGATGACGGAAGATCTCCGAGGTGATCTCTATGAGGTAGCTACTGAGCTTGCCTGTCCCCCAGCTGGCGAAGATGGTGGCCATCTCTTCGTTCGACTTACCTGCGATCTGGCTGAGGACTGCATAGGCATCAGCGATGAGCTGCATATCGCCGTACTCGATCCCATTGTGCACCATCTTGACGAAGTGCCCAGAGCCCCCAGCTCCGATCCATGCACAGCAGGGAGAGCCGTCCTCTGCCTTGGCAGCGATCTTCGTGAAGATAGGCTCCAGCGTAGGCCAAGCTTCACGTGCTCCGCCCGGCATGATCGCAGGGCCATTGAGCGCTCCCTCTTCGCCACCAGAGATACCACAGCCGACGAAGTAGACGCCCCGTGCTCGGAGCGTAGCCTCTCGACGCTCAGAGTCCTCCCAGTTAGAGTTACCCCCGTCGATGATGATATCTCCTTCCTCTAGGTGAGGGAGGAGTGCATCGATCACAGAGTCTACGGGCTTACCCGCACGGATCATCATCATGATCTTGCGGGGACGCTCGATACTCTCGACGAAGGGCTTGAGGTCAGTGAAGCCTAGGAAGTGCTTCCCTTCGGCACGCCCCGAGAGGAAATGCTCGACGACGTGTGCCTCGGCACCTTCGGCACGATTGTATACAGATACCTGGAAGCCATTGCGCTCCATGTTCAGAGCGAGGTTCTCGCCCATGACAGCAAGACCGATGAGGCCAATGTCAGATTTTCTAGTCATTGATATAGATGGATAGATGAGTCGGCAGTCAGAGCTAGGTGCTGGGATAGCTCAGCGCCCAAGCCCGAGGCGACTCGATACAGAGAATTAGCTAAGGAGAAGGGCTAGAAGGGCAAGGATAGCGGGTAGCCCTTGCTTGAGGAGGATGCTCCGACTTGAGCGCATAGCCCCATAGGTAGCAGCCGTCACGACACAGAGGAGGAAGAAGAGCTGTACACGGAGGCTCCAGAGGGGATCAGCGATCGTCAGCCCCCAGATCAGTCCCGCAGCGAGGAAGCCATTATACAGGCCTTGGTTGGCAGCCAAGCCTCGGGTGCGCTCGAAGAGCTCGTCAGGGAGCGCTCCCTTGAAGACCTCTCTCCCCTTTGTCGTCCATGCGAACATCTCGATCCAGAGGATGTACAGATGCTCCAGCGCCACTAAGGCGACAAGGATCGTTGCTACTATAGTCATTTCTTTTGCCTGATGATACCCCACCCCTCAAGTCCTAGCTTACGCAAGACCATCAGAGCGAGCATGATATGTATCCGAAACAGATCGATCTAGCAAAAGGTTTGCTTTCGTTCCTCCCTAAGACGCCCCTTTATCAAGGAGAGAGAGGGGGCAATGAGGAGTAAAGGAGCTCCCTATCGACACCACCCTTAGACAGGGGAAGTAGCTACTTACCCAGAGGCTACCCCACCTCCATCCTCTCTATCTTTAGAGCAAAGATGAAAGGCATATATCAGCCAACTATAACCACCCAAATCACTCAAAGACAAAAAATATCTGTGGGGATAAAATACGATCTATATCTACCACGTTGTAGGGATAGAAATAATCTCAATTCATAGACTAGGAAAGTCACTATGGCCCATTTATCACAGCTTATCGACGCACGACGTACCCTGGAAGCACAAGGGATATCCATCGCTAACGATGTAGACAAACAAATCAAGAAGGAGGAAGATCGCCTCATCCAGGAGGAGCTCTACCGAGCTATGCGCAATGCGCTACGAGATACTCTCTCCGTCCTTGACCAACCCATCACCTTCACGCTCCACTACGATCCGGCTAACCCCAGCACCTATACGATCGAGCACCGTCGTACAGGAGAGCTCAGCTCAGAAGAAGAAGCAGCTCAGAGAGAGGCTCGCGAAGCACGTCGCCTCAAGCGCAAGGCTAGCGCTCTGGAGCAGGCCCTCTCATCCTCCTCGATCACTCGCCTACGTATCGTCTACGCCGACGGCACCAGCCTCGAAGAGAAGAGCGCAGCAGATACCTTCAGAGCCTTCGTACAGAAGTCGGGTGTAGCTCAGGTACGTGACCTCGGGCTGAAGCTCAACAAGGAGCCCCTCATCATCGAATCGGACGGTAAGGAGCTTGCCTCTTCGTTCAAGCATCTGGAGAAGAACTATTACCTCCAGACGGGCTCACCCACGGGGATCAAGCAGAAGTTCATCCAGCGCATCATCGACGGGCTAGGTATCGATGCTCACATCGAGATCGTCCCCATCATCAAGCCAGCCAAGAAGGAGCGTGCTCGTCGTCGTAAGAAGTAAGGTGCACCCCCTATAGCTCCTCGGCCTCTCCTCCCTATGAGGGAGCGCCCCATGAGCCTAAGATATACCTCCATCTCACACCCTCTCCCCACCCTCGGCTGGGGAGAGGGTGTGTCGCATGAAGGAGGGAGCTATATTTTTCGTACATTCGCTAAGGAGACGAGCGACAAGCATTCGTCCATATACTCCCTCGCCACTAGAAGAATTGCTTCATGGAACAGACCTTCACCATACCCTATAAGACGCTCCTCAGGAGCGAGCTCACCCCCGAAGACCGCCGGCTCGAGGAACTAGCCGTAGAGGCTGCTCAGAAGGCCTATGCGCCCTACAGCCACTTCCACGTCGGAGCGGCTGTGCTCCTAGCCAACGGGGAGATCGTCACGGGATCGAACCAAGAGAATGCCGCCTACCCTTCGGGAACTTGCGCCGAGCGTACGGCGCTCTTCTGGGCGGGAGCTCAGTGGCCCGATGTCCCTGTAGAGAAGCTCCTCATCGTGGCCTTCAATGCCTCGGGGAGAGTCCCCTTCATCTCCCCCTGCGGAGGCTGCCGTCAGGTCATCATGGAGACAGCTACCCGCTTCCACCCCTTCCCCATCCTACTGGCTGGGGACGAGAAGACCGTCGTCCTAGAGGACTGCCGCTACCTACTGCCCTTCGGCTTCGATGGGAGTAGCCTCTAGACTCCATCCCCTAGATATATCCATAGCTTATGCCTCATAGCCACCACCGAGGACGCCTCCCCTATATCGAGCGAGATGAGAGCTGGATGTACTTCAATAAGCGCATTCTCCTCGAGGCTGCACGCACAGATCTACCTCTGCTGGAGCGCTTCAATTACCTCGGGATCTACTCCAACAACCTCGACGAATTCTTCCGTGTACGTGTCGCCTCCCTGAGGCGCATCGTAGGCTCACCCGAAGCCATCCCCACACAGGAGCGTAGGAAGGCTAGGGAGACGCTCCGTACCATCATACGGCTCAACAAAGAGTACTCAGCTCTCTTCGACCGTACCTTCGCCGACCTCCTGCAGAGCCTTAACGAAGCTCATATCCATATCATCAATGAGCAGGAGCTGACGACCGACCAGGAGGATGAGGTCCTCTCCTTCTTCATGGACAAGATCAATGGGATCACTAACCCAATCTTCATCAATAGCCCGACCTTCCGCCCCGAGCAGCACCTCAAGGAGTCCCTCTATCTCGTCGTCGTCCTCTGGCATGAGCAGGGCGAAGAGGAGCTGGCTCATGATGTAGCCCTACTCGAAGTCCCGACGAAGGAGCTAGGACGCTTCTTGCGCCTTCGGGACAAGGATGGGGAGAGCTACCTGATGTTCCTCGACGACGTGCTCCGCTACTGTCTCCCTTATATCTTCATCGGACGAGAGTATGCCCAGTACGAGGCCTATACCTTCAAGTTCACCAAGGATGCAGAGTTTGAGCTCGAGCAGGACCTTCGCTCCAGTGTCATCGAGATGGTATCCAGAGGGGTCAAGCGACGTGGGCGAGGTGAGGCGGTACGTGTCGTCTACGACGAAGCCCTCTCGCCCGAGATCCTACGTCGCCTGAGTGATATGGCCGAGCTCAACTACCGAGATATGCGTATCGGTGGCGGGCGCTATCACAACATGCGAGACCTGATGACGCTCCCCGACTGCGGACGACCAGGACTGCGCTTCCCGAAGCAAGAGCCCCTGCAGATGGACGAGTTCCACTACGCTCAGAGCATCATCAGTCAGGTACTCCGCCGAGATCGGTGTATCCACTTCCCCTACTACAGCTTTGACCACTTCCTACGCCTACTGCAAGAGGCTGCCATCAGCGAAGATGTCACCGAGATACGTATCTCACTCTACCGTGTCGCCCAGAACTCTAAGGTCGTCAAGGCTCTGATGACCGCTGCGCAGAATGGGAAGCGTGTCACGGCCGTCGTCGAGCTCCTAGCTCGCTTCGACGAGCAGTCCAATATCAGCTGGGGGAAGAAGATGCAGGACTCGGGGATCAATGTCGTACTGGGGCACGAGAAGCTCAAGGTACACTCCAAGCTCGTCTACATCGGCACGAAGCGGGGAGATATCGCCTGTATTGGCTCGGGCAACCTCCACGAGGGCACAGCCCGCCTCTACACCGACCTCATGCTGATGACCGCTCACAAGGGCATAGTCCGAGATGTAGCACAGGTCTTCGACTTCATCGAGCGTCCCTTCATCAATACGCACTTCCATCACCTCCTGGTTGCCCCTAATGATATGCGCCAGCCACTCTACCAGATGATCAACAAGGAGATCCGTCTGGCACGAGCTGGCAAGGATGCTTTCATCCGCCTCAAGCTCAATCATGTCGTCGACGAGAAGATGGTAGCTAAGCTCTATGAGGCTTGTACGGCAGGGGTGCGTGTGGAGCTATGCCTGAGAGGCAACTGCTCCCTCATCCCAGGAGTACCGGGCTACAGCGAAGGGCTCTTCATCAACGCCATCATCTCCCGCTACCTCGAGCATTCACGCATCTATATCTTCGGCAATGATGGCGAGCCTAAGTACTACATCGGCTCGACCGACTGGATGACACGCAACCTCGATCGACGCATCGAGGTGATGACCCCCGTCTATGATCCTGACATCCAGCGGGAGCTCGACTTCGTCATCTCGGCAGGCCTCAGGGACACCGAGCAGGGCTACTATACCAACGGCGAGGAGGTACGCCCTCGTAGAGAGGATATAGATGACAAGACGGAGCTCTTCAACTCACAGCAAACACTCTACCAATACTACGTAGCAAAGAAGAAAGAAGAAAATCATGGGTAAATCACATTACGCCGGTATAGATATAGGCTCCAACGCCGTACGCCTCCTCATCAAGTGCCTCAATGAGCCAGGGAGTACCGAGCCCCTATCCAAGGTACAGCTCGTACGTGTACCCCTCCGCCTCGGGGAGGATGCCTTCGTCGATGGGCGTATCTCTAAGAAGAAGTCCAAGCAACTCATCAGCCTCATGAAGGCCTACCATGAACTGATGGAGATCTACGAGGTAGAAGCCTTCAGAGCCTGTGCTACCTCGGCGATGCGAGATGCAGAGAATGGGATGGAGCTCGTAGACAAGATCTATGAGAAGACGGGGATCAAGATCGAGATCATCGATGGCCGAGAGGAAGCTCAGCTCATCTCCTCTGATCTCATCCGAGCACTCTCTGGGCAGGAGGAGGAGACCTTCCTTTACGTCGACGTCGGGGGTGGTAGTACAGAGCTCAACCTCGTACGGGGCTCTGACCTCATCGAGTCTCGCTCCTTCGATATAGGTACGATCCGTCAGCTCAGCGGGAAGGTACGGGACGAAGAGCGAGAGTCCTTCGGTAAGTACGTCCAGCACCTCAAGGAGACCTACGGCACGCTCCGCCTCGTAGGTACTGGGGGCAATATCAATAAGCTCCTTCGCCTAGGTGCCCCCTCGGAGCGAGCGAATATCTGCAACCTCCCCGTAGCTAACCTACGTGCTGTCGCCGATGAGTTACGCCAATATACGCCCGTGGAGCGTATGCTTATCTTCCGCCTCAAGCCCGACCGTGCTGAGGTCATCGTACCTGCAGCAGACATCTTCCTGCTGGTGGCAGAGATCACCGAGGCCACCGAGATCATCGTCCCTACCAAGGGCCTAGCGGACGGTATCGTCGACTCCGTCTGTCCGCTCTAGCGCCCTCAACTTATACTCCTAGACAGACTATCGCCTAGAACCCAGGAGCCAACTGAAAAGCCCCCTTATCCGCTCTCGGATAAGGGGGCTTAATGTATGTGAAGGATGAGGCTCGAGAGGCTTCTCTCTAGGCTAGGAGCCCTTCTCTAGGGCACGACGGATCTTAGCGGTGAATTCGTGGTTCTTCCAGCCCCATCGAGGAGCGAGGAGAAGTGCTGGGGGAGACTGAGAGACAAAGCGCTCAAGGACGATATCCGAGCGTAGCCGATGCACGAAGTCTACGATGAGCTCGATATACTCCTCTTCGGTAAAGAGGTGGAAGTCCTCGGGACGGCGTAGATACTCGCCTGCCATGATCGTACCACGGATGATCTGTAGCTGATGGATCTTGAGTGTCGTGATCGGGAGCGACGAGAGACGATCGGCATGCTGGAGCATCTCCTCCCTACTCTCCCCAGGGAGGCCTAGGATGAGATGGGCTCCTACGAGGATACCTGCTTCGCGGGTGCGGTGGATCGTATCTACACTGCACTGCCAGGAGTGTCCCCGCTGGATACGCTCCAGACTCCTATCGCACGTACTCTCCACCCCATACTCGACGAGGAGGAAGGTGCGCTTGGCGAGCTCACTAAGATAATCCAGCAGAGGCTGAGGCATGCAGTCGGGGCGTGTACCGATGATGAGCCCCACGACATCGGGGTGACTCAGTGCCTCCTCGTACTTAGCGATGCAGTCTGCCACCTCCCCATACGTATTCGTGTAGGACTGGAAGTAGGCTAGGTAGCGCATCTCAGGGTACTTGCGACGGAAGAAGGCTATCCCTTCGTCGATCTGCTCGGTGATACTCTTGAGCTTGACGGCATAGTTAGGGCTGAAGCTCTTGTTATTGCAGTACGTACAGCCCCCCTTACCCATAGAGCCATCTCTCGTAGGACATGAGAAGCCTGCGGTGAGGGTGATCTTCTGTACCTTCTGCCGAGGGAAGTAGCGTCTCAGGAAGGTACCAAAGTCGATGTAGGGAAGGGATACTTCTGGTTCGTTCATCGTCCTTCTTTAGCCTTGCCAATGGGTGAATGGATCCAGTCCGGATGCTCGAAGTGCTCGGCTCGCTCCCGACGGATATACTCTTCGACAGAGGAGTTGAACTGGAGGGGGAAGAGCCCCTCATGCTCCTCGGCCAGAGCACCCAGTATATCCTCCTGTAGATCGGCGATCGTGTAGTCGGAGGGGAGCACAGGGCGGAGGTTCGTGACCTGGGAGCGTACCGATGCGACACGCGAGCTCACTGTGACCGAAGGGTCTACAGTGAGGATGCGCTCCAGCTCCTCTAGATCGGCGTCGAAGAGCAGACAGATATGGTAGAGCATGCGGGAGCGGTTCACCGCCTCAGCTGCTCCCCCTACCTTGAGTCCATCCAGACGAAGGTCTCCCCGAGGGGAGCGCTCTACCGCCACCCCATGACGGGCTAAGGCTCGCTGCACAGGCTGAGGGAAGGACTTCAGGTCAAAGCCCAGTCCCGAGTGGTCATTCTTGATCGCAGTGAAGTTCAGATTCCCTAGATCATGATAGACCGTACCTCCCCCAGAGGTGCGCCGAAGCAGGGCTATCCCCTTCTCCTCGAGATACTGCATGTCCAGCTCAGCATCTGCCCACTGGTAGCGACCCATGAAGACCGAGGGGCGGTTGACCCAGAGGAAGTAGATCGTATCTAGGGGGCGTAGCTGGCGATAGAGGTAGTCCTCCAGAGCGATGTTGTAGTACGGATCTGTCGAAGGACTGATATAGTAGTAAGCGTTCGTCTTAGCTTGATCTTGTGTCATAGCAAGGAGAGGAGAAGGCTATCCCCTGCGGCACATCCATGCCGTGAGGATAGCCTTCGCTTATGTAAGGTATGTCTAGAGACTATGCGTCGATACGAGCGTAGGTAGCATTCGCCTCGATGAACTCACGGCGAGGAGCTACATCGTCTCCCATGAGCATGGAGAAGATCGCATCAGCTTCGGCAGCGTTTTCGATCGTGATCTTGCGAAGAGTACGATTCTCGGGATTCATGGTCGTCTCCCAGAGCTGCTCTTCGTTCATCTCCCCAAGACCCTTGTAGCGCTGGACACGTACGCGGTTCTCATCACCACCACCGACACGGTCGACGAAGGCCTGACGTTGCTGCTCTGTCCAGCAGTACTCACGCTCCTTACCTCGGGTACAGAGGTAGAGAGGAGGCGTAGCGATGTAGACGTAGCCATTCTCGATGAGCGAACGCATATTGCGGAAGAAGAAGGTCAGGATGAGCGTGGCGATATGGCTACCGTCCACGTCAGCATCGGTCATGATGATCACCTTGTGGTAGCGGAGCTTCGTCAGGTTGAGCGCCATGCTATCTTCCTCTGTTCCGATGGTCACCCCTAGGGCGGTGTAGATATTTCGGATCTCTTCGCTCTCGAGGACCTTGTGCTGCATAGCCTTCTCTACGTTGAGGATCTTACCACGTAGAGGTAGGATGGCTTGGAACTCTCGGTCACGGCCCTGCTTGGCTGTACCGCCTGCAGAGTCACCCTCGACGAGGAAGAGCTCCGAGAGGACAGGATCCTTAGAGGAGCAGTCGGCGAGCTTACCTGGCAGACCACCACCCGAGAGGGGTGACTTACGCTGGACCATCTCACGAGCCTTGCGGGCAGCCTGGCGTGCCGTAGCAGCGAGGATGACCTTGTCGACGATGATCTTCGCCTCCTTGGGATGCTCTTCGAGGTAGATCTCGAGGGCTTCGCTGACAGCGATATCGACGGCCCCCATCACTTCGTTGTTCCCGAGCTTTGTCTTGGTCTGTCCCTCGAACTGAGGCTCTGCGACCTTGATGCTCACGACAGCGGTCAAGCCTTCACGGAAGTCGTCCCCCGTGATCTCGACCTTCACCTTGTCCAGGAGCTTGGAGTCGGTAGCGTACTTCTTCAGCGTACGGGTCAACCCACGACGGAAGCCCGCCAGGTGCGTACCGCCCTCGATGGTGTTGATATTATTGACGTAGCTGTAGACATTCTCGTTGTAGGAGGTATTGTAGGTCATCGCCACCTCTACGGGGACGCCCTGCTTCTCGGTGACGATATGGATGACGTCATCGATGAGGTGCTCCTTGGAGCGGTCGATGTACTTGACAAATTCCTCCAGACCCTTCTCCGAATAGTACGACTCGACGAGGGGCTCACCAGCCTCATTGCGCTGGCGCTCATCGATGAGGGTGAGGGTGATACCGGCGTTGAGGAAGGCTAGTTCACGCAGGCGAGTAGAGAGGATCTTGAACTGATATTCGGTGACGGAGAAGATCGTGTCGTCGGGCTTGAAGATGACGGTCGTACCGGTACGATCCGTCTGGCCGATAGTCAGCAGTTCGGTAGTAGGTACGCCACGGCTGAACTCCTGAGAGTACACCTTGCCGTCACGCTCTACGATGGCCTTGAGGTAGGTGGAGAGGGCATTGACACAGGAGACCCCCACCCCGTGAAGCCCCCCAGAGACCTTGTAGGAGCCCTTGTCAAACTTACCCCCAGCGTGCAGGACGGTCAGTACGACTTCCAGCGCACTCTTACCTTCCTTCTCATGGATATCTACGGGGATACCGCGACCATTGTCTCGGACTTCGATGGAGTTGTCTTCGTGGATGAAGACCTTGATGTCATTACAATAGCCAGCTAAGGCTTCGTCGATCGAGTTATCTACGACTTCGTAGACCAAGTGGTGCAATCCCTTCTCACCGATGTCACCGATGTACATGGCAGGGCGCTTACGTACGGCCTCTAGACCCTCTAGGACCTGTATACTACTGGCTGAGTATTCCTTTTCGCTTGCTTGGGCTTGGTCGAATAGCTCTTCGCTCATTATTGTCGCAATATGAAGTTAATAGATAGACAAAGATACGAAAAATGCGCATCCCTTGTACCTTCTACAGCTCTCTGGCGAGGGAAAATCTCATCCATCTTCGGAGCCCAGAATCCTTCATTTTCGTCAAGGCGCAAGACTCGTCAGAAAGTCGCTTCACCAGCGGGCTGGAGCGCCTTGCTCCAAAGGGGCAAAAAACGACCCACGGTAGGTCGCCTTTGCGACCCACTGTAGGTTTCCTTGAGGGAGTACAAATGAGCCACCCGAAAAGGCTCTCCTAATTAGTATCAGGTAGAGGGGATCGAGCAAATCACTACTATAGGGGATAGCGTCCCTGAAGGGATACCCGTATCTTTGCTCCACTTTGTTACTTCCCTCATCGTAGTATCCTACTGATCAATGGTCTACCGCCCCCTACTGATCCTCTCCGCCCTCGTCTGGAGCTTCACCCCACGCCTTAGTGCTCAGAGCAAGACGCCCGATAGCCTCGCCCACGAACGCACCCTCGAGGGCGTCGTCGTCACAGGGACGCAGACGCCTCGCTCGCTGAAGAAGCTCCCGATCATCACTCAGGTGATCTCTCGAAAGGATCTGGAGCGCCTCAACCCTCGCTCCGCTACAGATGCCCTGCAGATGAGCATGCCAGGGATCAATGTCACCACCCACGGCGCCCAGTCCCGGGTGACAGTGCAGGGCTTCTCGGGAGACCATATCCTCTTCCTCGTCGATGGCGAACGTCTGACGTCGGAGGGCAATGGGGTCGTCGACCTCAGCCGTATCGATCTCTCCAGCATCGAGCGCATAGAAGTGGTACGAGGAGCAGCGTCCGCCCTCTACGGGTCGAACGCTATCGGGGGAGTCATCAACTTCATCACCAAGCGAGCCCAAGCCCCGCACGAATACACCCTCAGCTACGACTACAGTGGCGAAGGGACAAACAGATACAACGGCTCAGCTCAGTTTAGGCAAGGAGGCTTCAGCTCACTGACGTCGGCCAGCTACATCAACCAGTCCGCCTACCGCATCGGCACCTCGAGCCTCCGCCAGGAGTCTACGCCCGTCCTAGGGAGTAAGTCTCTGAATCTCATGCAGACCCTACGCTACCGATCGAGTGATCTAAGCAACGAGCTCTATGGCTACCTGCGCTACGGTCACAGAGATCAGGATGGGAATGATGTGAGTCGCAATCAGTACCGAAGCCACTCCTTCGGTGGTAGGGCTTACCATGCCTTCAGCGAGCTACACAACCTTCGCCTTGACTACAATCATGAGCTTTACCACCGCTATCGAGACAGCATCTACTCGGGGCAGAGAGTACCTATCTTCGACTTCACGGGGCAGACGATACGCCTGCAGTACAACTACGGAGCAGAGGGACGCTCTCCCGTCCTCGTCAATACTGGTGTAGAGGTACTCTTAGAGGAATTGAGGGGGGATAAGTTTAGCTCCACTGAGACACGACATAGGGCTCAGTTCTACACGCTGTATGGGCAAGGAGAGTGGCACATACTGCCTCAGCTCTCCGCCGTCGGGGGCTTCCGCTTGGATGTACACTCGGTCTTCGGAGGACACTTCTCACCAAGAGCCTCCCTACTCTACAGTCTGAAGAACGTCCGTCTACGAGCCTCCTACTCCGAAGGCTTCCGTTCGCCCTCGATCAAAGAGCAGTACATGGACTGGGATCACCTCGGTATGTTCTTCATCAAGGGAACGAAGGGACTGCGCCCCGAAGTCAGTCGTATGATCAGCCTCTCCCCCGAGTGGCAGACCTCCCACTTCAACCTCACAGGGATCGCTTCCTACAGCGTGATCTACCACCAGATAGGCTCAGTCTATGTACAGGACGAGAATGCCTATCATTACACAAATGTCAGTAAGGCTACCCGCCTGGTGAACCTACAGACAAGCCTACGTGCACAGCTCCCCTTGGGCTTCTCCTTCAATGGTGACTACAGCTACATACACGACTTCTCTAAGGCGGAGGACCGTGCTAACGGACAGCCCTTTGCCCCGCTTCGTCCCCACAACTACACCGCCAACCTCAGCTGCGAGCACAAGGCTGGCTCCAGCCTTCGTCTACTGGCGACCTACAGCCTCAGAGGGGCGGGAGGTGTGACACTCAGCGAGTATAACGGCCTCTCCCAAGCCTACACCTATGTCTACCATGAAGGGTACGCCCTCTCCCGAATCAGCCTCGCTGCCCAGTACAAAGCACGCCTACGTCTTACCCTAGGGCTAGACAACCTCTTCGATCATCACCCCGACCAAGTCAACATCACAGGAAGCCTATCGCCAGGGAGGACCTTCTTCGGCTCCCTCAGCTACACCCTCTAGGGGCAAGCGATCGTGTCTAGAGTGAGAAGTGACCTTTATCTCTATCTTTGCTCCTGATATGATCACCTATACCGCCTCTATCCCCCGCCTCTGGGTCTTCAATCCCGGCCACGAGGAAGCCCTTAGCTTCCCCCAGCACCAGCACCTCACCCTCTCTAAGGAGATCCGATGGATGCGCTACGAGCTAGCACCCCTCTTGCGCCTCTTGGCCTCGGGCGAAGATCTTATCTATGCCCCCGCCTCTCCTGAAGGGGCTCCTGCCCGCTTGCTCAACGCTGAAGGCGAGACCCTACCCAAGGATGCCATCCTCCCACCCGAACTCCTCGTCACCATCTGGGGTGTAGAAGCTCATATCCTACGAGAACTGAAGAATAGTCCTCTTCTGAGTCGTACCACCCTACACCTACCGAAGTTCACCGAAGCCTATCTCCAGCTCAGCCACCGCCGAGCTAGCGCAGAGCTCCTCCAGTACTTAGCCGACGAACTGGGTTATCCCTCCAGTATCCTTCCCCTCTGGATAGAAGCAGCGGAGACAAAGGAGGAGACCCAGCGCCTCCTCCTCGACGCCATCAGCGAAGTCTCCCAGCGATCCCTTGGTTCGCCTCGGGAGCTCATCATCAAGCGCCCCTATAGTTCCTCGGGTAGAGGCGTCCATCCCCTACCCCTACCCGTACAGGAGAAGCACTTAGAAGCCCTCGTCGGGAGCTGTATGCGTAGTGGGAGCTTGAGCCTAGAACCCTATCTCGAAGTCATCGATAACTGGGCCATCGAATACACACGTGATGAATCGGGGAAGGTCTGCTTCTTCGACCTCTCTCACTTCGATACCCTCCCCTCGGGAAGAGCCTACCGAGGTAATACCCTCGCTTCTCCCATGATGCTCTGGGAAGGGCTCACTCAGCTCATCGGCGAGGAGTCCCTGGAGCGACTCATCGAGGCGCATAGCAGGTGGCTCGAGGAGCGCCTGAGGAGCTCTGAATATATTGGCTACATCGGGGTAGACCTCTTCCTCTACCGGGAGAAGGGTCAGCTCTGCCTCCACCCCTGCGTCGAGATCAACCTACGGACGACAATGGGCGTCCTAGCCCATTTCGCCTATGAGCAGTATGTCCCCGAAGGCAAGACAGGGATCTTCCGCCTAGAGCGAGGCCGAGGCTCGGCTACGGGCGAGCGGGTCATCCCGCTCCTACTGACGGGAGAGGATTCCCGCTTCACCGCCTTCGTAGAGCTCGATAAGTAAGGGCTCCTAACCATAAGTAAGATCCCCCTTGATCGTCCGTGTACGATCAAGGGGGATCTTCTTATTCGTTTGCCTCTAGAGCTAGTAGCAGAGGCTAGTAGTCGACCTCGACAGCTGCGGGGAAGAGACGTAAGGGATCGAAGAAGAGCGCACAGCTCGACGTGAGGTGCTTCCAGTCGGACTTCACTTCGCCTGAGTAGACCTCCCGCCCATTGACTCGTATGCGTACGGGTCTGGAGAGATCGACAAGTTCGGGACTGAGGTAGACGCGTAGCTTCCCTCCCGTAGCATCGGTATAGGTCTTGTCGTAGAGCAGTACCAGACGGAAGCTCGTATAGAAGGAGCTGACCTGACTGTCCTGATACTTGACCGAGCGGATCTTTAGATCTACGGTGTTGTCCTTGATTTCCTCTTCGTAGTAGATACGGTCTATCCCCTGAGGGCGGGTCAGTGGTACGAGGTTATAGAAGCCCTTGCGATAGAGACCATCGACAGGGAAGTCCTCCCAGTGGACACTCTTGGGAAGGGCGGTACGCTGGTGCTGGGCGAGGTAAGGTGTCGTCGGTCCATAGGGGATCGCATGACCATACTTAGGGATGATGTCGATGAAGTGCTTGTAGTAGCCAGGATACGCTGCTGCCATCTTCTGGAGAGCGTCACGCGTGTACTTCGTCAGTTCGCTTCGGTGGAACTGGGTATCATTGGCACCCGTACGCAGGGAGAAGGCGATGTGCTGGAGGTTCTCCACGGGCGCATTGATCAGCGGTTCACCGCCAGCCATAGGTCCGGCCCCAGCTAGATAGTCGGCATAGTACGAGGCTAAGCGCTGGGAGCCATACCCGCCCTCGGAGATCCCGAAGAAGTAGATACGCTTGGGGTCAATAGAGCCCGAGAGGAAGGAGAGACGAAGGAGCTTCTCCCAAGCCTCCAGCTTCGAGCGCTGCCACCAGCGGTAGAGCTGGCCATCGGCCACCCCTTCTCCATTGGGGATCTGAGGAATGAAGTATACAGAAGGGGAGTCCTGGAAGGAGAGGGCAAGCGCTAGGCCTGTCTTCCACTCGTGAGCCTTGGGCCCTGACCCGTGCAGGTAGAGGAAGAGCGGGTAGCCAGCACTGGGCTTATCCCCCTTCGCCCCATAGTAGTAGGGCATGATCGCTGGGATGCGGTCTCTCCCGTAGCTCTCGGGGCTGAGTACCCAGCTACGAGGTGAAGAATTAGCGGTTAGTGGGGAGAGCGCAGGCAGACCAGTCTCGTTCGGATCATTGGACTGAGCCCACAGAGACCAGACCTCCTTGCGTGCTTGATCCAGGGAGTTGAGCTCAAGAGCCTTCTCCAGGAGTGCTGGAGCTTTCCCACCGGAGAGACTAGCCTTGAAGTAGGAGACCACCGCTTGGCGCTCGGGGCCAGCTAGTTCCTTCTCTGGTTCGACGGGCTTATTGTCGGGGCGGTCAGGCTTCTGCTCCGTCCCATTAGGTTTCTTGGGCGCTGCTTGGCAACTCGTGATGGAGAGAGCACCGATTAGGGCTAGGGAGATGAGATACTTCATCGAGGATAAGGATAGGGTATGTAGATGGAGAATAGGATCAGTAGACCCCTTTGGAGCGACAGGGGGTAAGACGCTTGTCGTAGAACCACAGCTGTAGGTCGATGAGATCGATCTGCAGGCGAGGGCGGGCAGAAGGAGTGAGCTGAGTGAGTCCCTCCCGAGCCTTGGAGGTCGGGGCATAGAGCGCTACGGCTAGCTGAGGCGAAGCAGTTGAGGCTCGCTGGAGGAGCTCCTCAAGCAGCGAAGGTGTAGGTATCGCCTCGAGGAGGATGAAGTCGTAGATGCCGGAGGGGGGGAGCCCTGTGAGCTGAGGGTCAGTAAGCGTGATCTCCTCGGTGTAGCCCGTACGCTCGAGGTAGGCAGGGAGCAGGCTCTCCTCGGGCTCAGGAGTCACGATGAGGAGGCGCCGTGCCTCGAGCTGATGGGCGGTACGGAAGAGGAGCTCCAGCGCCTTGGACCGATGGATCGGGGGCAGGTGCCGCCCCGTGCGTTTACGCTCCTCGAGTTCGGCTCTCAGCTCCTCGAAGCAGTAGTAAGGCCTCCGATTGCGCACGACTCGAGAGATGAAGTGGAAGGCAAAGGGTGAGTGAACACCATCGCCACGTCGGTTGATGATGAGGCGCTTCGAGTACTGGAGACGACGCAGGGCTCCGTTCAGAGATACCAAGGTCTTCATCGCCTAGCGTCGGGGGAGTGTCTCCTGAGGGATCTCTAGGAGATAGCGGTAGAGGATACAGAGATAGAGCATCCCCAAGGGGAGTAGAGGGATGAGTCCCAGCCCAAGTGTCGCCACGACACCTATAGTGAAGAGTAGAGCAAAGCCCCACATCGGCAGGAGCACGTAGAAGTGCCTTGCGGTGCGCTGCCACGAGAGCTTGAAGGATCCCCAGAAGCCTGCCCTCCCATCGAGATATAGCCAAGGCGTCAGGGAGAGGCGAGTGGCGAGGTAGAAGCCAGGGAGCAGGATGAAGAGGGAGCCGAGACCTGTGATGAGGGTGAGCAGGAGTGCTTGGAGCAGGCTGAGGATAAACTTGAGTACAATCCTCCCGAGAGGCTGTGCTTCGGGCTCCTCTTCAGCGAAGAGGCGAAGGATCTGCCCCCCCAGCAGAAGGCAAAGGCCGAGGCTCAGTAGCGACTGCCGGAGGGCAAGGCTAAGGGTGTGCTGAAGCTGATGCATCGCCAAGGTCGGATCTGCTCCAGGCGTCGCTCCAGCGAGGATCATCCCTCGTGCTGGCCAGAAGTAAACCGTAAGGGCACAGGTGAGTAGAGCGATGAGGGTGGGATAGATGAAGAGACGAGGGTGCGAACGAAGGATCGTCCAGGCATGGCTCAGAGCTCCTCTATGTCGGAAGCGAGGGAGGGGATACTGCATAGATAGTAAGTGCTGACGGGGTGCTCCAGCGCTGGTCTCCCCCTATCGGCGAAGTCAATATTTGGAAGACAAATATACATATTCTACAGGGATGAGCGAGCTCCCTGCTTTGCTCCGTGCTCACCGCACTCCAGAGAGGAGGCGAAGTGCTTCAAGGGAGGCACTAGAGAGGCATGAGCGAAAGCCTCCCGCTCCCCCACTTTCCGGGAGCGGGTACGACCCGAGGGAAGCACTACTAGCGCCTCCGAGGAGGTACCAGTAGTGCCACCGAAGAGGTAGCAGTAGCGCCTCTGGGGAAATAAAATAGTGCTTCTCGTGAACCTTTTCGCTAGCCCACTTTTTACTTACCCTGAGGAGAGAATCTCTGAGACACTCCGCCTTGTAGAGCTCTTTCACTAGCTTTACTGCTCGGGAGTCCCGTCTTTCACCCTCAGGATAACAATATTAACAACCTAACAAAAACAATCATGAAGAGATTCATTTTCACCGTAGCATGCCTCTTTGCCCTCGGCGTAAGCGCTTCGGCACAAACCCCAGAGAAGAAGGACGCGGTCAAGAAGGAAGCCCAGGCGAAGACCGATACTACTAAGAAGGCAACATGTTGCTCGGGTAAGACGAAGGAGTGCGACTGCAAGGAAGGTTCGCTCTGCTCTACCCCCGAAGGAGCAAAGAAGTGCAAGGGTAAGCAGGTAGCTTGCTCCAAGGATGCAGCTAAGACTTGTGCCTCTATGGATGCCAAGTGCTGTGACAAGAAGGACGGTAAGGCATGCGACAAGGACGCTAAGAGCTGCGACAAGAAGGACGGCAAGAGCTGCTGCTCCAAGGATGGCAAGGCTTGCGACAAGAAGGATGCTAAGGCCACTGAAGCCTGCAAGAAGGGTGCTTCTGACTGCGGTCAAGGTATGAAGTGCGCTGACTCCACCGCTAAGAAGAGTTGCGCTAAGCAGGGTGACTGCAAGGAGCAGGCAGCGAAGAAGGAATGCTGCAAGGCTAAGAAGAAGTAAGCCCCTAGCCCTAGGAGCTACATCCTAGCAAAAAAGGCCCCGCCGTAAGATCAGACTTACGGCGGGGCCTCTTCTCTTATATCGGGGCGATAGAGGCACCCTTGGCGAGGGCTATTCGTCGATGACGAGGTTGTCGATGATGAAGCTCTGGCGCTCGGGGGTATTCTTCCCCATGTAGAACATCAGGAGGCTACTCAGATTGTCCTCCTTGCGTAGGCGTATCGGATCAAGCTTGATATTCTCTTCGCTGATCCAGTCCTTGAACTGCTCGGGGGAGATCTCCCCCAGCCCCTTGAATCGAGTGACCAGTGCTCGCTTGCCGAGCTTGCGAAGGGCTTCCTGCTTCTGTGCCTCGTTGTAGCAGTAGATATTCGTCACTAGTTCCTCAGCGGGCTCAGCCTCGTCCTTCTCCTTCTTCTTGCCTCGGCCCTTCTTCTTAGCTGTCGGTGAGGAGGTCATGAAGTTATCAGACTTCTTATGCTCCTTGGGCAAGAAGACACGGAAGAGAGGCGTCTCTAGGATGAAGACGTGACCTCTACGCACCAGCTCGGGGAAGAACTGCAGGAAGAAGGTGATCAGTAGTAGGCGTATGTGCATCCCGTCATCATCGGCATCGGTAGCGATGATGATACGGTTGTAGCGGAGTCCGTCTAGTCCATCCTCGATATTAAGTGCAGCTTGTAGGAGGTTGAACTCCTCGTTCTCATAGACCACCTTCTTGCTCTGTCCGTAGCAGTTCAGAGGCTTACCACGAAGGCTGAAGACGGCTTGATACTTGGGATCACGACAAGTGGTGATCGACCCGCTTGCAGAGTTCCCCTCGGTGATGAAGAGACTGGTACGCTCGGGCTCTTTGGCTTTGGGGTCATTGAAGTGAATAGTGCAGTCACGAAGCTTCTTGTTGTGTAGACTCGCCTTCTTCGCCCGTTCACGAGCGAGCTTGGCGACACCGCTGAGGCTCTTGCGCTCCCGTTCGCTCTCCTGAATCTTCTGAAGCATGATCCCAGCGTCTTCTGGGTGGATATGCAGATAGTTATCCAGTTCTTTGCCGAGGAAGTCATTGAGGAACTTCTGGATGCTTCGCCCGTCGGGCTCCATATCCTTCGACCCTAGCTTCGTCTTGGTCTGACTCTCGAAGACGGGCTCCTCGATCTTAATGCTAATGGCTGCTGCCATCCCGTATCGAATGTCCCTATAATCAAAGTTCTTACCGAAGAAGTCCTTAATGACACGGGCTACTGCTTCCTTAAATGCCGAGAGGTGAGTACCACCTTGGGTGGTGTTCTGTCCATTGACGAAACTGTAGAAGTCTTCCCCTACCTGCGTGGTATGGGTAAGCACGATCTCGACATCGTCTTCCTTGAGGTGAATGAGGGGATAGAGCGCTTCTTCGGTCATGTTCTCCTCGAGGAGATCGGCCAGGCCTCGCTTAGAGAGGTAGCGCCTGCCATTATAGGTAAGGGTAAGGCCTGCATTGAGGAAGGAGTAGTTCTTCACCATCGTCTCGACGAACTCGTCCTTGTACTCGTAGCCTCGGAAGAGCTCGCTGTCGGGACGGAAGACCACTCGTGTCCCCGAGGGTTCTGTAGTAGGTACGGCCTCCGTCTCCTCAAGGAGCTTGGCATGCGAGTAGCGTACGGTCTTGGTCAGACCTTCACGCCAGACGGTGATCTCGCAGTGTATGGAGAGGGCATTGACCGCCTTAATCCCCACCCCGTTGAGACCAACGGACTTCTTGAAGGCTTTAGAGTCGATCTTCCCCCCTGTATTCATCTTGCTCGTGGCGTCGATGAGCTTACCCAAGGGAATACCTCGCCCGTAATCACGGACTGTCACCTCTCCTTCATGGATCGTGATCTCGACCTTCTTGCCAGCACCCATGACATACTCGTCGATGGAGTTGTCGAGTACTTCTTTGAGCAGGACATATATACCGTCGTCAGCATGGGTACCATCACCGAGCTTCCCGATGTACATCCCCGGGCGACGACGGATATGTTCATCCCATTCTAGGGTCTTGATATCACTATCGCTATAGTCTGCTGTCTTCTGTTCTAAAAGATCCATGAATAGTAAGTCCTTCTTGTTTTTGTGCACCAAAGATAGTGAAAAGCACAGAGGCTACCTCAGTCTACGTAGCATAATAAGCTCTAAAATAGAGCTATCCTCCCCGCCTTCACTTCCCCACTCCTCCCTCCAGGGGCTACCCATAGGAGCGAGGAGAGGCTGCACAGAGCTAATAAAAAAGGTAGAGCACGATCGCTCGTGCTCTACCTCTATCGGTAAGCGGTATGGACGGGACTCGAACCCGCGACCCCCTGCGTGACAGGCA
>ERZ773063.36-NODE-36-length-100084-cov-10.251787_pt1 | contig 100084 bp, 92 predicted proteins | sample MGYA00580625_ERZ773063 | MGnify/ENA primary metagenome ERZ773063 (study PRJEB29015, sample SAMEA2738022) | human oral metagenome | biome: human oral; feature: human-associated habitat; material: dental | place: China | collected 2042 ... | reverse complement strand
ATTCTTTAATTTATTATTCTTTCGGTTAAATGACAGAAGAAATGGTAATCAGCCAGACAAAATTATTCGTGGGTTGATTGAACTGGAAAATGAGGGGAAATGACCTCAAAACGGAATTCTCTAAATTTGGAGAAGTTGTATCAGCAAGAGTAAATCTTGATCAAACAACAAAACCTCCAAGGAGTAGAGGATTTGGATTCGTAGAATTTTCAAATGCTGCGGATGCTGCTAAAGCTCAAGCTGAGATGGATGGTGTAGAGGTTTGGGGGAGAATGATTAAGGTCGATTTTGCTAAAGAAAACCCTAACAGAGTCCCTAGATCTGAATATCAACATGAATCAAAGGTAAATGCTTTTATGGGAGATGATGATGACGTTACTTTCTAGTGCGGTTTTCAATACTCTACATATCTAAGAAATCTGAGTGAAATGCTCAGATTTTTTTTGAAAGAAAAGAAAGAAAAAGCTGACTTTTTTTGTTGTTTTGTTTAGAATTGTGTGTTTTTTGAGTAAAAAGTAGAAAGTGATCCAAGAATATGATATTTTTCTATCAAAAAGCAGAAAGTGGTCCAAGAATATGATATTTTTCTATCAAAAAGCAGAAAGTGGTGCAAGAATATGATATTTTTCTATCAAAAAGCTCAAAGCGCTCTCAGCCCTAGGGTGAGTTTCTACCAAAAAGCTCAAAGCACTCTCAGCCTCTGATAGCATCTTTCTCGTAATTGGAAAAGCTCTAGCAAAAGTGATAGGTTTTGGGAGGGGTAGGATTGATAATCGAAAAAACCTGACGATTCATCAGGTTCTTTCAGATTTTTAGAGCTATAGTTATGATTGTTTAGAGTTTTTCGATCGAGATTTGTTTTGCAAAGTCAAATCGGGCTGGATTTTTGACTTCGATAACGAATTTTTTATTGCCAAACTCTTTGAGGAGGTAATTATCACCAGGAAGGGTAAAGTCTTTTTTGAAACTACATTCGTAGATGATCACGCTTGGAGAGGACTGCAGATTTTCCTCGTCGGTATATTGGATCACTCTGGTTGCATAATTACAGCGAACGCCTGCCTGTCCGAAATCTTCATCTGCACTATCTATAGAATATGCAATGTTTGGAGATGGGAAGACTATCGTATATTCCCCTCTGCTTGAACTTAAGCTCATAGTTTTTTCAAGATTAACAGGGAACTGTTTCACATTAGGCGTTATTGGGAGCTTATTTGCGTTTGAAGTTTCCTTGGAGGGATTTGTTGGTTCTTCCTTTTTTGGCTCGACTTTTGTTTCGCTCTTGCTGGTGGTTGGTTCGTTATTTTTGGAACCAGTTTCGGTTGCTTCTGCTGTTTGAGCGGTTTCTTTGACTTTGAGATCAAGGAATTTGAGTTTCGTTGGTTTGCTGAGGTCGAGCATTGCTTCGCAAGTGAAAGTTTTTTCTCCCTTTCCTTCCATCGTGATCTTCAAGCCATCGCTGGTTTTGGTTGCGGTATGATTGGTGATGCTTTCGGTAGTTGCGTCTGCTCCTAGGCAGGTCTTTACTCCGTATTGATTTACAACGTTTTTGATGAGCTCTGCATTAGCGATAATGATCAGATTTTTGAGCTTTTCTACCTCTTCGTCTTCTGCGTTGTTGATGAAGTAGCCTCGTCGGTTTCCGTTTTGGAAAAATCGAGTTTTCTCTTCAGGGAGCTTGTAAAAGGTATCGCCATTAAGGGTTGTAACTTTTTTGGCAGATAGGCCTTCAAAGGTTCTTATGAGTTCTTTACAATTGGTGTCGCCTTGACTCGTGCAAGTGAAGTAATTGATGGTGGTGATTTTCTCGTTATCGAGGTTTTTGATGCTAATTTTACTATTTTCTCCCGCTTCGCCTACGAAAGCATATTGATCGAAGAAATTAGATGGAAATCAGATCCCTGCTTGGTTTAGATAAACGCCAGGATTGGTGGTTTCTTCGCTGTTCTCAGAAGGAGAATCAGTTTCACTCTTACGACTACTATTCTTTTCGATCGTTTTTACTTCTACGAGAGCTTGTCCTTGGTAGATGGCTTCGATCGTTCCCTCAATTTTGAAAATATCCCCTGTCATAATAGTATAATTATTGAGCGAGATTGTTGAACTTTTGAGGAGGAATTTTTCTCCATCAGCGGTTGTCAAAGTGTGTGTATAGGTCAGCAAATCTCCGTCTGCGGTCAGTTTCCCTTCTTTTTCGATGGGGTTTCCCACGGTATAGCCGTTTTCTACTGTGGGGGTAGGAAGGGAGGGATTGAAGAGTTTATTCTTCATAAGGTATCCGCCTCCTCAAATCAGAAGGATAATCACAATTCGGATCCAAGCTCAGCTTTTTTTCTGTTGAGGGTTCCTGATGACTCCTCCAGAAAAATCTGCTTTTTTGGGCTGTTTACTAAAAAAATCTTGTTTTTGCATGGTTATGGTCAAGGTAGGGAATAAAAACGCTTGTATAATAAAAAAAGAAGACTGATTTTCAAGGTCAGATTTTCTTTTTCTCCCCATTTTTTGATGATGGAGGATGTGGTTTGTCTGGGTGTTTTTTTGCTGGGATTGAGTATTTAAAAAAATCAACCGGCTTTTTGATTTCCGGTTGATTTGATCGCTCTGTGAAAGGTTGGATCAGGATTAATCCTTTTTATTTTTGTAGGTAGTGCGTAAAGCTTCCTCGATAAATGGTACGTTGAGCACTAAAGTAAGAATTGCGGTTAGAATAATCATTGATCCGAATCCCTTGAAAATACTGATTCCATAAGCGAAGAGCAAAACTCAGATCAAGAGGGTAGAAACCTGACCATCTCTGATGGCAGATCGGCTTCTTTTTTGTGCGGTTTCAATAGCGGCACTATAAGATTTTCAACTCTTTACTTCTTCGTTCATTCTCTCAAAGATGAGGATATTCGCATCGACTGCCATACCAATAGAAAGGATAATAGCAGCGATTCCACTCAGTGATAATGCGTAATCAATAAGCTTGAGTGTAGCCAAGAGCACTATGAAAAAGAAGAACATTGTTGCTGTTGTTACGGCAGCTTTCCTTCGTCCGTAGATGAAGAACATGTAAATGATGATAGCGAGTGTTCCTACTCCAGTAGCGATTAGTGCTCCCTGAAATGCTGAGTCTCCTAGTGAAGGGCTAACTTTTTCCTCTTGGAGAAGTATGAGTGGAGCTGGCATATTTCAAGCATTGAGTTCTTTTGCCATTGCGATTGCTTCATCTTTTCCAAATCCTCCAGAGATTTGGGCTTTCCCATCGCAGATTTTTTCACGGATGTTTGCTTGCGTTGCAAGTGCTCCTCCTACGAAGATTGCCATACTTTTTCCTACGTTGTTTTTAGTAACTTGGCAGAAAAGCTCTCCTCCTTTGGTATTAAAACCAATACTCACTCCTGCTTGTCCGAACTGTGTGGTTTCAGGTCTTGCGATGGTAAAGTAAGCTCCATTGAGTGGGGTTCCATCGTTTCCCTGTGCGATTTTTCGAGAGAGTCTGTCTTGAATGAAGATTTCATCAATAGTGTAGAGGGTTTGATTACCTGAGGAGTTGTTCCCTGTATTTGCGATAGCTGAGATTTCGTTTTTAGCTGTTACACGGAAGACGAGGAATCCGTCAATTTCGATAGGCACTTCTTCTCCTGAACCATTTTGGTAAGATTCTCTCAAATATGCTCCCTCTACGACGTTGGAAATTTGGTTGAGTGGGATGGTATTTAGAAGTTCACTATTGTCTTTGTAAATCTCTGGAAGCTGGTCTAAGGTTCAGGTGATCGTTCTTGCTGCGATATTTTCTGCACCTTGATTTGCATACAGTTCTATCATCTTTGTAGGATTAGCGAGAACTTCTGTTCTGATTTTTTCGGCAAGTGCCTTTCTCTGGGCAATAGTCTCCTCAGTTACAGCGTCTTCATTTTGGAGTCTAAATTCAAGTTCTACAGTTTTTCCGATAATTTCTTTTGCTTGATCGAGATCCGCAACTCCTCCAATTTCAACGACTACTTGCGTCTCATCACCGATTGTTTGTGTTTTTGCTACGTAGTCACTTACTCCAAGTCCTGAAATTCTAGAGTCAATGTTTTTTAGAATGATCTGTTCGATATCTTTTTTGACCTGGAGGAATTCATTGCTTGTATACAGGTCTTTGTATTTTGAATAGTCGATCTTGTAGGTTAGTTTTGTCCCTCAAGAGATATCGAGTCCTTTTCTAAAATGAGTAATTCCTTTTGCGGTAAGAATCCAATCCCTTTTAAAGGTTTCAGAATTAAAGGTCCTTCCTACAAAAAATACAAAAAAAAGACTGATCACAAATAGGATTGCGAGTGTGAGTCTTTTTGTCGTCAAAAACCCTTTCATATGCCAATAAAATGTAAAATAAAACGGCGTTAATATATGGTTTTTCTCTAAAAATACAAGACTAACTTGACTTTTAGCTTGCATTGGAGGAAAAGAAATATACTATGCACTGTGATTTAGTTTGTTTGTATTTTCATGATTCCTGAGTTTCTGTTTTTTTTCTTTCCTATGTCTAAGCTACAGATGCTGCTCTTTCTCGTAAGCATTGCTTTTATGATCTTTTCACTAAAGACGTATAAGAGAAAAAAAATCTGATTTTTTACTTTTTGTTTTCTTTTTTTAGGTTCTCTTGCGGTTGGAGTTTTTTCACTAAAGATTGAGCGACTTAATGCGATAGGAATTACCTTTGGTCTTAATAGGGGAGCGGATTTGATCGTTTATCTCTCTGTAATGGTGCTTTTTTATTTGATTTTTTATCTTTTAAATACGGTTTCTAAGTCGTGAACCGATCTTACAAGATTGATTTCTGCAATGGCGATTGAAAAGGCTTTTCTTGAGAATAAGGCACAAATGTTGGCACGAAAAAATAGTTCCCCTTGGGATGAGTTTGTTTTTAATGTTAGAGTATTTAATGAAGAAAGAGTATTATCTCAGGCGCTCGATGAAATGATTGAGTTTGGAATTAGAAAATTTGTCTTTATCAATGATGGATCAAAGGATAACTCTCTTTCGATTTTAGAGGAAAAAAGGAGGGAACATCCAGATTTACTTTTTATTATCCTTTCCCATACGATCAACAGAGGTTGAGGAGCTGCAAATAAGACCTGATATGCATTTATCAGGAAATATGCTGAACTTCTGCAGGTTAAATGGATGGTCGGGTTTGATCCTGACGGGCAGATGGATATCAAGGATATGTTGGCTTTTCAAAAAGCTATTCTCAAGCATCCTGAAGCTGATCTTTTTTTGGGTTCGAGATTTATTAAGTGAGCGAAAACACTTGCAATGCCTAGAATGAGGAGATGTATTTTGGCTATTTCTAGATTGGTTACAAGGATTTTTTATGGGGTTCGTGTTTCAGATCCGCATAATGGATATAGGGTTTTTACTATCCCTGCATTACAACAGATTACTTTAGAAGCGGATGGTATGCATTATGCTAACGAGCTGAATGAGCAGATTTGAATACATAAGCTGAAGTTTGTAGAAGTCCCTGTTTATATTCGTTATACTCAATACTCTCTTTCAAAAGGGCAAAAAAACAGTAACAGTATTAAACTGGGCTTTGAAATGCTTTATAAGAAGTTTTTGGGATAATTAATATTTAAAATCTGATTTTATTCTTATTTTTTAGAGCAATGATTGAGAGTCTTCGCCATTCATTTCTGTTCGCTTGGTCGAGTTTGACGAGCTTTGTTGCTGAGCAACCTTTTTTGTTTGTTATTATTGCTTTATTGGCCCTTTGGTCTATTATTTCTCATTTTATAAAATCTGCTCTGAAGAAAAAATATATTGACCCTTATGAACGTTCTAAAAATACTCAAAATAAGCAATTTTATATTGAGTATTACAGGAGAAGTCAGTATGTTAATGTATTTGGGGTTGCTCTCGTTGTAATTCTGTTTTTTACGTATCTTTTGACTAAAGATAAGATTGTATGAACGGTATTGGCAGTTGGAATTTGAGCGATATTGATTACCTTTCAGACGTTTACAGTTTCCTTTTTTACTTATTTTATTTTGGTGAGGAACTATAATGTTGGTGATACCGTTAGTGTAGGAGCCTGAAAGTATCAGTGAGAAATTTTGTATATTAAATCGCTCTATATGGGTATCTCTGGGAAAAATGATTTTGGTGAAAATACGGGAGCGTTTTATATCATTCCTAATCATCAAATTTGGACCAATCCGGTTGTTAAGGTTGATCTTTCTCTAGATAATATCACTAAACATTCCCTTACTTTGGTATATGATGGGACGAATTTTTTGCTCCCTTTTGATGAATTTATTCAAGAATTAGAGGCTTTTCTTCTTGGATTAATGCCAATTAAAGCTGCATCTCAGGTTTCTTATTTTAAAAGTTATATAGGAGTCCGTTATAAGATTGATTTTACTTATGATAAAGATGGGAAACCTTGTATTTGGATCTGATTTGTGGCAAAGAGGTCTGACTGAATTTGTATTAAAAAAGCAATTCTTAGCTTCGTTGAGGCAAAAAAATCTTTTGATCCAGTATTGTCTGATAGAGTAGTTTAAAAATTTTTTTATTTTCTCCATTGGAAATAGCATTGTTCGTTGCCATTGAAGAGTTTTTTTTCATTTCGCCTTTCTTCTTTTGTTTTATTAATAGAATAGGTGCTGATCCAGCCTCAGAAGATATTTCACTTAAAAGTATCGTTTAATCTCGTGTATATGTTCTCTAAATTCTGATTTTTGATTCTTTTCCCATAAGGAGGATTGGTGATGATTCGAGTGTTTTCTTCTGTATGAAAGTTGCTTGTTAAAAAGTTTTTTTGCTGAAAAGAGATGATATCTCCTACATTTGCACGTTTTGCATTGTTTTGTGCAATATTTATCATTTGAGTGTCGATATCCGAGGCAAAGATTGTATATTTGTTTTTGAAGATTCACGCTTTGGCATCTTGCTTGATTTTTTCAAAAGTTCAGGCTTCGAAATTTTTGAACTTCTCAAAAGCAAAGTTTCTCCGTGATCATGGTGCGATATTTTTGGCAAGGAGTGCTCCTTCTATAGCGATGGTTCCAGATCAGCAAAAGGGATCGATTAATGGGCTTTTGAATTTTCGGTTGGTGAGTAGAAGTAGCGCAACCGCGAGATTCTCTTTTAAGGGTGCTTCTCAGGCTTGGGTTTTGTAGCCTCTTTGGTAAAGTGCTGTTCATGAGCTGTTTAGATAAAGGTGAGCTTTGTTGTTTTCAATACTCAAGAGGAGCTCGGTGGTAAAGTTTTCTTCTTTTCAAAAATTGGCTATACTTTCAAGAAGTGCTTTATGTGCTACAGATTGGATTGCTCTGCTTGCACTTAGCATTGAGTTTTTTGTCTGGATCTTGAGTGATAATTTTGTATTGCTAAGGTATTGTCCGTAGGCGCTTCATTTTATCAGATTGAAAAGCTGATTGAAGTCTTTTGCCTCTCCGGAAGCAAGTTCGATGAAAACTTTATTTGCTAGTCTTGACCAAAAATTAATTTTCATCATATTATACATGTCAGTCGTGAGAAAAGTCCCTGTTTGAAAGGTATCCCTTGGAGTTAGTCAGATTTTTTTTAGTTCGTTTGCGAGTAAACTTCAAAGTCCAAATGGACATGTGATTAGGAGATTCATATGCTCTTTAGCAAAAATAAAGCAGATTAACTTATATTTTTTTATATGAAAGTTTCAAGTTCTTCTCCCTATTGGAATTTATCGAGGGGAGTATTTCTCTTGATTTAAGAACTAGTTTTTTTATCATTCTTTTATTTTTTTGTTAAACTTTGGAGTTTCGGTTTAGATCTAGGGAAGGTTGGTATTTTTGTATTCTTTATATTGGTTTATATGTTTTTTTATTTTCTTAGGTGGTGCTATGCATATAGAGTATGAGTTAAAAGTTTTGGATATTGATGTGGAGCAGGTGAGGGAAAAGTTATCAAATCTAGGAGCTTCTTATTTGGGAAAAAAGTTTTTTCGCAGATATACCTATGATATGCATCCACCTCAACCAGCGAAATGGATTAGGTTAAGGACGGATGGATCTGTTTCGACGCTAACCTGTAAACATATTCTTGATCCAGATGCAATAGATGGTGTAAAGGAATGGGAGTTTGAGGTTTGAGATTTTGTTGTTGCGAATCAGTTTCTTGAGCAAATAGGATATAGGGCAAAGAGCTATCAAGAAAATATGCGTGAGAGTTATGTATTTATGAATTGTGCAGTGGAGATAGATTCTCGACCTTTGATTCCAAGTTATCTTGAGATTGAGGGGAATTCTGAAGAAGAAGTGCTCAAGGTTTTGCAGGTTTTGGGGCTTGATCGTTCTGATCATACCTCCCAAAATACTATTCAGATTTATGAGAGATATGGAATTTGTGGTATGGATCAATTTCCTTACCTTGCCTTTGATAGGGTAATAAAAAACTAGGAGTTTGATGTTATGATTTTTGAAATTTCGTTTGTTGAGTATTTTTTACTAAAAAGGTAATTCTAGATTGATTTTTCTCTTGAATAAAAAATCTCTTGCATTTTTTGATAGCATCTATATACTTTAGGTGCTACGCAGAAAGAAAAAAAAAAGAAAATCTGACTTTTCTGAACGTGTGATCTGAATTATTCAGACTTTTATTTTATTTACATAGTTATTAACATGGCAAAAATTATTGGAATTGATCTCGGAACGACCAACTCTTGTGTATCCTATATGCTCGGTGATAAGTCAGAGGTGATCGCAAATGCAGAAGGAAATAGAACTACGCCTTCTATCGTGTATATCAAGGGGGATGAATTGCTCGTTGGAGATTTGGCAAAGAGAAAGGCGATTTTGGAGCCAAAAAATGTTGTATATGAGGTGAAAAGATGGATCGGTAGAAAATATTCTGAGGTAAAAAATGAACTTGCTAATATGGCTTATGAAACTAAAGAAGGAAGTGATGGAGGAATCTTAATCGTTGTTGATGGAAAAGAATACAAACCTGAACAGATTTCTGCATTCATTCTCCAAAAACTCAGATCTGATGCAGAGAAATTCCTTGGAGAGACTATTACTCAGGCGGTAATTACTGTTCCTGCTTACTTCAACGACTCTCAGAGAAATGCAACCAAGGCTGCCGGAGAAATCGCAGGACTCAAGGTAGAAAGAATTATCAACGAACCAACTGCAGCCGCTCTTGCCTATGGAGAAGGGAAAAAATCTGATGAAAAGATTGTAGTATTTGATCTTGGAGGAGGAACCTTTGATGTGACGGTGCTTGACATCGGATCAGAAGGGACTTTTCAGGTACTCTCTACTTCTGGGGATACGCAGCTTGGAGGTGCAGATTGGGATCAAAGAATTATTGATTATGTTGTTGATGCTTTCAAAACCAAGGAAGGAATCGATCTTAAAGGAAATGCAATGGCAATGCAGAGAATTAAAGATGAGGCAGAAAAAGCGAAAAAGCAGCTTTCTTCTGTAGAAAGAGTCGATATCTCTATTCCGTTTATTACGACGGGAACCGATGGACTTCCTAGGAATCTTGATGAATCGTTGACTAGGGCTCAATTTGAGAATATTACTTCAGATTTGTTTACAAGATGTAAGGAGCCAGTTTTGAATGCTTTGAGAGATTCAAAATTAGAAAAATCTGAAATCAACGACATCATTTTGGTGGGAGGTTCTACGAGAATGCTCAAGGTCAAGGCAATCGTAAACGAAATCTTCTGAAAAGAGCCTAAATCTACCGTAAATCCTGATGAATCTGTCGCTCAAGGTGCGGCAATCCAGGGTGGAATCGTACAAGGAGATGTAAAAGATATTCTTTTGCTCGATGTGACTCCACTTTCTCTTGCGGTTGAAGTTGAGGGAGGAATTGCTCATGTGATGATTCCGAGAAATACCACTATCCCTGCGAAAAAGTCTAATATCTATACCACAGCTGCGGACAATCAAAATGCCGTAACTGTGCATGTGACTCAAGGAGAAAGACAGTTCGCAAGAGATAATAAATCGCTTGGAATGTTTAATCTTGAAGGCATTCCTCCAATGAGAAGAGGGCAGCCACAAATTGAGGTAACCTTTGATATTGATGCGAACGGAATCCTCAAGGTGCATGCTCAGGAAAAATCTACTGGAAAATCTCAGGAAGTGACGATTCAGGGTTCTACTAATATTTCTGATGAAGATATTGCAAAAGCTAAGGCTGATGCAGAAAAATTCGCAGAGGAAGATAGAAAAAGGAAGGAAGTCGTGGAATCTAAAAATAAGCTAGAATCTCTTGTTTACCAGATGGAAAACCTCCTTACTGATCAAAAAGATAAGATTTCTGAGGAAGATAAAGAAAAAATCCAAAAGCTGATTGCTGATGGAAAGGTAGTGAAAGACAAGGAAGATGCAGAAAAAACTCATATTGATTCTGAAATTGAGAGGATTCAAGGGCAGTTTCAGGAGCTTTATCAAAAATATCAGGTACAACCTACCCCAGACCAGCCTCAAGCTGAATCTTCTGACGTAGGAAAACCAGCTGATGGGGAAGTGATTGATGCTGACTAGATTGAAGTAGAAAGTTTAAAGGAAAAAAGAAACTCTCCTTAATAGCAAGGGGAGTTTTTTATTTAGCTGAAGTCGGAATATATTTTTTGCTGGGAGAATACTTTTTGAAATATGGAAATGAAATTTTCAAAGCATGTATCTGGAATTTTGATAAGTCCCTTATCTGTTGGATGAACCAGATTCCAAAGATCAGAATTTGGATTTTTTTTCTGCATTAATTTGAAATCTCACTGGTTATAAATGAGCGAGGCAATGAATATGGAATTGATTTTTGAGATATTGATTTCTTTTTTAATTTCTTCTAAAAATTCTTGATAGTGTATTTCGTAGTTGTTGACTGGCAAGAGTGGAAGAAATCTGAGTCATACCTTATAACCTTTCTCGAGGAGCGTATTTATGGCTTTTATCCTGGCTTTTAGTGGTGCTGTTCCTTTTTCGTATTTTGAGATGATGTTTTGAGGATTGAGCGAGAAGGCAATTTCTGTGTTTTGAGGAGGGTGTCCTTGGTTGGCTTCTAATATCGAGGTAATCATTCAGCTTTTTGTCCTTGTTTCCATCAATGTATTTTCAAATTGTTCCATAAAAGGAAAAAAATTCTGATTAAATTCGGTCAGGTGGTCTAGACCTTGTACATCAGAATAATTACTTGCATAGAAGGTAATTTGTCACTTATATCCTTGGTTTCTGAGTTCTAAGATTGAGCTTTTTATCTGATTTTTTATGTCATCATAATTTACGAAAATTGTAGGATATGGGCTTTTAAAATTTCCTTTAAGATAGCAATAATCACAGTCAAATACACAATTTAGGCTTGTTTTGAAGAAAAACGATTTACCTGGATAGCCATAATGATTTGGAACAGGAATTAGCTTAGGGTGTTCTTGTTTGGCGATGATAATAGCTGGCTCTACTTTTTGATTTCCTATGTTTTTATCAAAAATATTCTTGTAATGATCTATTTCTAGAATGTTGGCATGAGATAATTTTTTGAGGATTTTTTTGCTAAGAGGGTAATCTTTTGCTTTGGATTCGAGATAAATAAGCATCAATATTTTTGCAAAAGTAAAAAATCTGCAACACAAAACCCCTTTTTTAAAATATCTCAAAAAGTATTTTTATCTATTGAAAATTGATATAAGCAATCAAAATGAGAACCTGCATTAAGCAATGAGGTTCCCTTCTTGAGAAGCTGATTTTTTTTGATATTCTGCGATTTTCCCTTCGTAGAATTCTTTCGGGTTTGCTCACATTACGCCCTCTTCAAGCTTGTGATTTGTTCCGAAAAAGACTGTTGGTATAGAAACAATACCGTATTCTTCTGCTAGTTCTGGAACCTGATCGACATCTACTTTCAGAATTTTTACCTGATTTTCATCATATTGCGTAGAAAGTTCTTCCATAACTGGTGAGAGCATCTTGCATGGACCACATCGTGTCGCAAAAAAGTCAACTACGATTACACCCTGAAATTCATTAAGAATTTGCTCAAATTCTGCTTTTGAAGCGATGATTTTTGCCATATTGTTTTTTTAATAAAAGGATAAAAGCTGATTATTTAAAGTGGAAGATCGTTTTTAACGAGTCTTTAAACTTGTCATAAACGGCGGAGCTGATGCTGTACTTGATATGTTTACCTTCTCTCTTAGTCACTACAAGTTGAGCTCTCTTGAGCATACTTAAGTGGTGGGAGATTAGGTTTTGAGGCTCTTGGAACTTATTTACTATTTCAGATACACAGATGCCTCATAGAGCTTTTTCATGGCGTTCTGTCAGGAGACAGAGAATTTTTAGCCTATGTGGTTCTGCAATTAATTGGAGTAGTAAACTGAATTCCTCAAGGTTCTCAAGTCAAGAAATGCACTTACTCATCTTCTCTCTTTAAATAAAACAACATATATATACTGATTGATGTGTAAAATACAAACCATTTTTACTACATTTTGTATCGTTGGTTACTGATCAGATTTTTTAGTTTTTAGCTCAAAACTCACATCCCTGATCCTTATAATGGGATACCACTTCAATAAAACTATTTTCAGAAGTGATGCTTTTGCAGATTTCCTGAAGCTGCGGTTCGACCAATAAATGTCGAGGTTCAATAACTTTTGCTAGCTGCTGTTTCATTATTGGCTGATTTTCTACCGGAGCTTTGGAAATAATGCATTGATTGAAGGCTACGATCTGGTTGCATAGTTCTACAGGGAAAATTCATGTTTTTTCACTCGTTTTTGATCAAGTACTCGTTCACGTATTTGTTCACGTATTTTGGGATCACGTGAGTAATGCTGTGTTTCAGGAGTTAAGCTCTTTTGCCATAGCATTCCCAGAGAGAGAGAATGGTAGTTCTCAGGAAAGGGCAACTTCTGTGGATCAGGATCCTATGTTTTCAGCACTAGTGCTGCCTGTAGATATTCAGTCTTTAGGTTTTTTTGTGCCACATGCGGAAAGTAGTATAGCAAGTCCGATTATTGAGATGAAGAGGTATGTTTTTCTCATTTTTTACTTTGCCTATTAAAAGTTTAAGGTTCTTATTCGCTTTGATTTTCCCTTTTTATGATTTTGAGAGTTCATACCCTTCTTTTGTATCTTTTATTTCCCAGCCAGCTTGCGTAATTTGAATTCTAAGTTCATCAGCTAAGGCATAATTTTTCTCGGATTTGGCTTGTTTTCTCTGCTCGGCGAGCGAAACGATTGCTTCTGGGACTTCCTGAGATGCGGGAGTTTCCGTAGAAAAGAGTCAGATTTTTAGAACTTTTTCTTCTAATTCGTGTAGAAGCGGTAAAAGCTCACTTCCTGACTTGGAAAGTGCAGAATGTAGCTCAGAAAGGAGTTTTGGCGTATTGAGATTATCAGCAAGGGCTTCATCAAAGCGAAGTTTCCAATCTTCAGTGCTTGCTTGCTCAGAAGTTTGAGTCAGATTTTGGATTTTCTTGATCAGACCTGCTCTTTCATTTTTAGCTTGCTCTAAAGCTTCCCAAGTGAAGTTTTGAAAATTACCATACTGAGCTTTGAAATAGAAATATCTCAAATCAAGCGGAGAATAGCCTTTTGCTTTAATATCTTCTAAAGAATAGATATTCCCGAGTGATTTACTCATTTTTCCTCCATCTACCTGCAAAAATTCGTTGTGCAACCGATACTTCACCCACGGTTTCTTTCAAAATCAGCATTCTGATTGAGCAATCTCGTTTGGATGATGAATCGTGATATGATCCGCTCCCCCATGATGAATATCAAACTGCTCACCGAGATATTTACTGGACATCGCACTACATTCTATATGCCAACCAGGGAAACCGACACCTCGTGGAGAATCTCGCTCCATTTGCCTTTTCTCATCCGTTGGAGAGAATTTCCACAAAGCGAAGTCTGTCGGATTTTTCTTGCCTTTCATATCAACACGTTCCCCTGCTCTCAAGTCCTCAAGTCTTTTTTTATAGTTTGGTCCCATGAGTTTCCCATAATCCTCTACTTTACTCGTATCCATATAGATTCCATCACCCGGAACTTCGTAGGTGTAGCCTTTCGCTTCTAGGCTCTGCACAAGTGCGATTTGCTCGGTGATATGCTCAGTCGCTCTTGGCATCACATCAAAAGTCTGAATATTCAGCTCATTCATCGCAGTCAGAAAGATTTCTTCGTATTTTTTTGCGACTTTCCAAGCGGAGATTCCGTCTCTTTTCGCTCCTTTTTCAAGCTTATCCTCGCCCTCATCACCATCAGAAACGAGATGCCCTACATCGGTAATATTCATCACCGCTTTCACTGGATAGCCAAAATACTTCAGCACATTCCTGATCAAATCCGCAGTAAAAGTCGCTCTGAGGTTTCCAATATGCGGAGTATAATAGACGGTAGGTCCGCAGGAATACATTCCGACAAAGTCCTTTTTCTTTCCTTGATAGTTTGGGTCTTGCATCAGTGGGATAAAGTCTTCTTTCTCACGAGTGAGGGTGTTGTAGAGTTTAATCTGCATTCTTTATGATAAAAAAATAAATTCTGAAAAATGTTATCGTTTAGGTTGTTTTTTGAAAGGATATGAATATATATTGCATTTGCAACAAAAAAAAAATAAAAATTTATGGAAAAGACAATTTTTTGTTTAGATCAGGTTAGTCGCTTGCAACTTGAAGTAACTCCGAAGGAGCAGCTTCTTGAAAAACTACTCGACATTGCTTCTCGTGATGGTGTGGAAAAGCTTCGAGTTGAACTTGAGGAGCTTTACTCGCAGATTATTCGTGTGGAGGAGCAGGGAATAGCTCTTTCAAACTATCCTCTTTCGATGCAAGTTAGTGATATGATTTCTAGATGTGATCGTTTTATGAAGCAGGGGAGTTGAGTCTTCTACGTGAGACTCATGAGATGGTTAGTGTGTTAATCAAAAAAAGCTAGGCGAATGAGCCTGGCTTTTATTTTTTTCGTCGGGAGTGTATCTTTTGGAATACGTCAGATTTTTTTAGTAGATAAAAAAGCTTGAATAAATAGTATAGTATTGGATTTAGAATAAGATCATAATTCCCGTAAAATTCGATTTTTTCTCCTCCTAAAGATTCTTTGAATCTACTGACTCAGGCAAGGGGGTGAGAAGGAAATCCCGTTGGAGCACCTCCCATTAGATCACAATATTCAAATCAATGTTCTTTTGCTCGCTGGAATAATCAATACTTTAAATAGTGATGTCCTCCTATATTTGCGTATTTCCTGTCAGAGAAACCGTAAAGGTATACAATAGTCTTTTCGTGGAAAATACAGATGCTTCCAGCGATAATTTCGCCATTAAGTTCTGCTACAAAGAAGGTTCCTTGATGATTTTTTTGGAGAGCGTCTAAAAGATTATTGTATTGCTTTCTTGTGATGGTTGAGAAGCCTTTTTCTCCTGCGATGATTTTTCGCTTTTGAAAAAAGGTTTCTTGGTCTTTCGCGGTTCATTCTCTGATTTTTATACCTTTTTTAATGGCTTTTTTGATTTTTTCTGCTGAACCATTTTGCATGTTATTTAGTAGCTCTTCATCCGTTTTCTTTAGATCAATGATAATTGTTGTTTGTGGCATATTTTCTTTAAATGCTGGTTTGAGATTGGTTTCTTTCGTGATTTTACTGAGGGTCTCTTCTCTCATTTCTTTGATTTTTTCTGGGAAATCTTTGTCTTTGAGGTGTTTATTGTCAAAATGGCTGATTTCGTTGATAAATCCTAATTGGAAAAAGATATTCCCTCGTTGTGATCAGAATTTTCTTTTTAGATTTTTGAGTTCATCTCTGACTTTTCAAAAGTCTTCAGGCATCTTGATTCCGATGGCTTGAAACTCTTTGAAGGTAAAGGGTCAGATTTTTTTTTCTTTGATGAGATAGAAGGTTCTTTGACCGAAAATTTCGGTGAAATTGTGGTTTTTTTGATAGATTTTGGCTTGTAGTGTCTCTCGAATCTGGCTTTGATAGAGTGAATACATAGTTGAGGTGATGAGTTAAAAAAATATCTGCATTAAGATAGGGATTTTGTGCGATAAATCAAACTTAAAAATTCTTAACTATTTTAAATTGAAAGTTGTGAGAGATTTCGTATGATTGAGGAGGAATATTTTTTTATTTTATCTTGAGAGAAAGATTATGCAAGAGACCGCACTAGTGATTATCAATATGCAAATGGCCTGGATAGATAAACATTCTGAATACTATCTTGGGAATCTTGATTCAATGGTAGAAAAAATGAACTACTTAATTGCCTATGCTCGTGAACTTGGTTATAAAATTGTTTTTGTCAAGCATCACGAAACGGAAGGAGTTTTTTCTGAAAAAAGCCCTTTTTCTGATTTTATCCCGGAATTAGCTGTTGAGAATGATGATATTATTATTCCTAAATATAAGGTAAGTAGCTTTTATCAGACTAAACTTGAGAATGAGTTAACTGGAGTGAAAAATCTGGTTGTTTGTGGGGCTTTGACGAATTTGTGTGTTAGGATGTTTGTAGAGGAGGCTTACGATAGAGAGTATAGGATTGCTTTGATCGACGATTTGACGGTAACTTATTCGGAGGAATTGCATGATACGACATTGCAAGATTTGGTAGATACAAGGTCTGGTTTGACGATTTTGCCTTTGGAAAAGTTTATAGATTAGGTGTTTTATTTAATTATAGAGATGATTATGGAAGGAGCGAAGTTAGTGAGTGGATTGATTGAAAAATATCAACCGAAAACTATTTTAGATTTGGGAGCTGGGAAAGGGTATTTTAGTATTTTGGCTGCGAGTTATGGAGCTCAGGTGGATGCTGTAGAAGATACGAGTATTAGGAACCTTTATCCAGATTATCTTAAGGTTCATCCTAGTGTTTCTTTTTATGAAAGTAAACTTGATGAGTTTGAAATTACCAGAAACTACGATCTTGTTATTGCAAAACATGTTGTGATGTATATGGATAAAAAGTATGTTTTGGAAAGACTCATTCCTTCGGTTTATGAACATCTCAATAAAGGAGGACTTTTCTTCTTGACGTATCATCATTCAGATTCTGAACTCTTAAATGAAGAGGAGGGGATTGTGCATTATACGCTTGATGATTTTAAATCATTTAAGGGAAGCTTCTCGGTAAAGGATTTTGGAGATTATTCTAATCCTGCTCCTTGAATCAATAAAGAGTATAAAATCTGATTTATTATTTTACAGAGGAATTAAATTCTGACTTTTTATTTTTTTGTATGCTTGTGATGAGAGAACTGAAAATTCATGGTATTTACAGACATTTTAAGGGAGATCTTTATTTGGTGGAAGATGTCGCTACGCATTCTGAAACGAAAGAAAAATATGTCGTGTATAGGGCTCTTTATGGTTATAGGGCTCTTTATGGTGATACGAGTTTGTATATTAGGCCACTTGAGATGTTTCTCAGTGAAGTTGATCATGAAAAATATCCTAATGTTGCTCAAAAATGGAGACTAGAACTTCAAAATATTCCGAGTGTGGCTAAATAGGAAAAATTAGACTTAGCCTTTTTATCTTCTCCTCTCCAAAAAAACAAAATGCTTCTTGATACGGTTTCTGAATACGATAACGAGAAAAAACACTATCTCCTTGATCTTCGAGAGAGGACGATTTTGGCGATTGCCAATCAATTTGATCATAAAAAAATTCTGACTTTTCTCGGGAAGGTTGGGATCATAGATATTGATGAAACCAAAAAAGAAGTCGTGATCTGAGTTTCTAATGATTTTATCCTTACCCAGATCAAGAAAAATTTCCAAAAGGCACTCAAAGAAGCCATTATGGCGACTTATAATTCGCAGTTTGGGGTCAGATTTGTCGTCTATCCTCCTTTTGCGAATGCCCAGCATGAGCTTCTTACTGATCTCAAAAAATTGCTCAATATCCAGGAAAGCAAAGCGTCCAAAGCTCCTCAACTGGAAAAAAATCTGAAATCAGAATTAGGCAATTATTTTGGGATACTCTTTGAACCGAGTTATCGTTTTGATACTTTTGTTGCAGGGGCGAATAATCAGTTTGCCTTTTCTGCTGCGAAAGCGGTGGCTGATGCTCCAGGAACGGCATATAATCCGCTCTTTCTCTATGGGAATGTTGGACTGGGAAAGACGCATCTTATGCAAGCGGTAGGAAACGAAATTATGCAGAACTTCCCTGAAAAAGTCGTGATTTATTTGCCAGCAACCAAGCTCGTAGAGGAGATCGTTCAGGCGCTGAGGATGAATAAAATGGCAAATCTGATGAAAAAGTTTGATGAGGTAGATGTGCTTTTGATTGATGATATTCAGTTTCTCGCGGACAAGGACAAGACGCAGGAGATTTTTCACAATCTCTTTAATGATTTTCATATGAAGAAAAAGCAAGTCATTATTTCCTCCGATCGTCCTCCAAAAGAGCTTCTCCATATAGAACCAAGACTCAAAAGCAGATTCGCACTGGGGTTGGTTGCTGATGTGCAGGCTCCAGATTTTGAGACGAGAATCGCGATCTTGGAGTCAAAACTCCAGTCTAAAGGGATCAGTATTGATTTTGAATATTTGTCCTTGATTGCGCAGTATATCAAGAGTAATGTGAGGGAGCTGGAAGGGGCGTTGAATATTCTGATCACGAGGCAGCAGCTTTCCAAGGCGGAAATTAGTGAGGAAGATGTGTATAGCTGCCTGAAAACGCTCGGCTATTACTGTGATGAAAATCAGATCAACTTTGAGCAGGTGATGCAGCAGAATAAAAAGTCTAGCAAAAACTTTTCTACACTCGTAGAGATGGTTGCCCAGTATTATTCGCTTTCTATCGCAGAACTCAAATCTGACAGCAGGAAAAAGGAAATCACCCAGGCGAGGCAGATTTTGATGCTCCTTGCCAAGAAATATTTCAATCGGACCTTGGAAAAGATCGGTGATTATTTCGGTGGGAAGAACCACGCAACCGCGATCTATGCGATCAATACGATAGAAAAAAAACTGAAGTCTGATTCTGAGATTCAGCATGATTACAGGGTTTTTGTGGATTGGATTGAGCAATAAAGTAATAAAAAAAGTCAGATTAGTGTTTCTAGTCTGACTTTTCTCAATGTTCCTGTCTTTTGTCTTAGAGACGGAAGATGCCTTTTTTGACCATATCTTCCAAGACTTTCAGACTGAGTGCATCAATTTTTTCAATGATTTCTGCGCGACGAAGTCTTTTAGGTTTTTCGCAGCTTAGCGTCTCTTGAAATTTATACTGCCCCACGTGAGAAACACTAAACTTTATTACATCTCCCTCTATATCAAAGGAGACCTTTCCTTCCTTCCATTTTACAAAGAGTTGCAATATCTCTCTAGGACTGGTAGACTGCAAAAGACGTTCTCGATCTTCAGGGACAAGTTGACCGATTTTGATCACTAGATCCCTGTCATGATGTTTATAAACCTGGCTACGCAGTATGAGGCAGACGATGAGTCGCGACCTGAGCTTCTTCCACTTGTAAGCGGTATAATTACTTCTATCCTTGTCTGATACACGGATCGAAATCCCCAACTTTTCATAAATACTCTCAATATCATTCATACTATTTTTATTAATTTGTTATTATGTATATGATTTTTATTATCACCTACTTATAGGCAAAGTTATAGCAAAAGTCAAGATAATATTTAGAGAAAAAAACCAATCTTTTTATAGACTTCTTGAATCTTTTTCTTTGCGATAGCATTTGCTTTTTCTGAGTGTTCATGGAGCATTTTGCTGACCTCATTTTCTGATATATCTTTGAATTTTGCTTGGATCGGCTGTAATGTTTCTCTCATTTTTTCAAAAAGGTAGTCCTTTGCTACTTTATAGGAGAGCCCTCCTGCTTCATATTTTCTCCTTAATTCTTGATCTTCTTCTGGTGTCAAAAAGAGTTTGGTAAGCTGATAGACATTACATTCATCAGGATCCTTCGGTTCTTCAACGGTTTTTGCGTTCGTAGGAATCTGCTTTATTTTTTTGAGCATGCTATTTTCTTCTTCAAGGAGTCCGATATAGTTATTGTAAGATTTAGACATTTTTCTTCCATCGGTTCCCATTACGGTTGCGACCTCATCTCTAATCAGAGGAGTTGGTATTTTGAAGGTTTCCCCGTAGCGAGTATTGAATTTCTGAGCAATATCTCTAGCATATTCCACATGCTGTTTCTGATCTTTCCCAACTGGCACAAAATCCGCATCATAGAGCAGAATATCTGCTGCCATCAAAATTGGATAACAAAAAGTCCCAACGCTGATTTCTCCAGATTTTCCCTTTGCCAAAGCGTCTTTGTAGCTGTGCATTCTCTCCATCGTTCCCATAATCGTCAAGCAAGTCAAAGTCCAGTTGAGTTGCGCATGTCCAGGGATTTCTGCCGGATTGTAAATCAGGGTTTTCTTCATATCAGCTCAACAAGCGAGATAGAGCTTTACGATCGTCATACTATTTTTTTTCAAAATTTCCGCCTCTTGCGTCTGCGTAAAACCGTGCATATTTGCGAGAAAAAGAAAAAATTCTGAATCAGTGTTTTCGTTTTGCATCGTGATAAACGGTTTCAAAGCTCAGAAGTAGTTCCCAAGGTGGAGTTCAGATCAGGTTGGTTTAATTCAGGTAAGGATTCTTTTCATATGAAGTTCTCTAAAATAAAACTTGTTCTTACTGTAGGGAAATAGTGCTTGCTTTCAAGAGAAAATCGATTTTTTGGAGAGCTTTTTGGAGCTTTTAGGTAGAATTGTTGAGTGTTTTTTGATGAACGGCATCAGATTTTGGGTGTTTTATGATTTCCTGAAAAATCCATTTGCAAAATTATTCCAAAACCATACACTAGGTTCAGACTTTTATTCACTTAATTTTTTTTGTGATGAAAATTAGTTTGGAACTCCCAAAGGTCCTTGGAATGCTCGATATCGCTGCGAGGTTTGTTTCTAAAAATTCAACGCTTCCGATCCTTCAGAATATCTATCTTAAGGCGTCAATTGATACTTTGCTAATTAGAGCAACGGATATGGAAAAATATGTTGAACTTGAACTTCCGTGTGCGGTTCAGATTGAAGGGGCTGTAACGGTTAATGCCAAGACCTTCCTTGATATTCTCAAGACGATTGATAGTGAAACGGTGGAGTTTTCTGTTGATCAAAAGACAACAGTAATGACAATTAAAACTTCAAAAGACACTTTTGATATTAATGGAATCCCCGCTTCTGAATATGTTGCTCTTCCAGAAGTTCCTCAGGACAATACTTTAATGCTAGATACGATGATTTTTTCAAAAGGAATCGAGAAAGTTGAGTATGCTATTACAGAAAAGAGCTTTTCACCTGTTTTGACGGGCGTGCTTATGAAATCAAAAACGGAAGATGCACAGCATAAAATTATTTTTGTGGGAACGGATAGTTTTAGACTTTCTGAATATAAGGTTACAAGTTCTCTTTCTCAGGATTTTTCTCTGATTATCCCTAAAGTTTCCATTAGTGATATTAAATATTTGGTGAATTTTGCTATTGATAAGGAAGTTCCAGAAATGACAGTTAAGTATTCAGATAATTTGATTGCGTTTGAACTTACTTTGTGAGAAGTTAGGATCGTTGCGACGTCTTTGCTTATTCAGGGGAATTTTCCGGAATATGAAAGAGAGGAAGTGATGCCAACTCAATTTTCTACTAAAGTGATGCTTGATAAGAGAGACTGTGAAAATGCCATCAAAAAGATCTGAATTTTGACTAAAGATATCAATAATTTTGTTCAGATTGAAACTCAGGCGACCAAAGTTATTATTTCTTCAGGAAAGACAGATAAAGGAGCGGGAACTACTGAGATTCCTGCAATTATAGATGGAGAAGCACTTACTTTCGCTGTGAATGGAAGATATGTGATGGATTTTATTAGAATGATGTCTTCTGATACCTTGATCTTTAATATTGTGAATGGGCAGAAACCTTTGGTATTGATGGATAAGGATGATCCTTCTAATAGATATGTTGTGAGACCACTTACTAACATTTAATTTCAGATTTTTTTCTATGTTTAGTCAGAAAAAAAAAGGATTTACTTTGTTTGAGCTTCTTATTGTTGTTTTTGTGCTTGCGATTTTGATAGGGAGTGGGATTTATGGGATTTCTACTGCTGGAGCAGACAAGTTTTATGCTGAAAGCTGCGTGAATACTTTATATGGTCCGCTTTCCAACTGGATTTATTCCGCTTCGGTTGGTAAAGTTATCTCGTGAGATGTGGTTCCTGATGCTTATCTTATTAAAGTTAATAGTCAAAAATCTGGTTTTGGACTCTATTATACGTGAAATGCTGGAGAAATAGCAGATAGTGTTTTTTCTTTGCCTGATATTTCTTATTGTCAAAAAGGGGCTAAGTATAGGGTCCAAGCGACTTTTGATTTTTCAGAGATTCGTATGCTGCCTTCACTTCGTCCTTCGGGAATAGAAAATTGATTTACTATTTATTCAGGATTAGATTCTTTAGCGACTTGAGCGATTGTTTTGAAGTTTTGTTCTCCTGCAGCAGAAACAGATTGTCACGACTTTTGAGAGATTGTTTTTGATGCGAGAATTGGAGCAGTAAGAAAGAGATTTTGTAAGCGTTATTTGCCAAAAGATGGATCAACATCAGAAAATGGGAAAACCTGTAAGGAACGAACAACTGGATTCTAGTGATTTTTCTTTTCGTTTCTATCAAGTTATGGGCTATCCTATTCCAAGGTTAAGGAAGTATTTTCAATATTCAAAAAACTGATTTTCTCCTATGAAAACAGACGATTCTTCGTATTTGGACGAAGGGATTAAGGATCGGGCTTTTTCTTGGGATGAAAAAGGGGAATTGATTCAGGATTTTTTGGCTTTTATCAAGAAATGGTGATGGCTTTACTCAAATTTTCCGTTTGTAGATCAGATTTTTTTGGCAAATAGTTTATGTTTTAATGCGTTGAAAGCTCGTTCTGATATTGATTTTTTTGTTGTTACACAGAAGTGAAGAATTTGGACAGCAAGGTTTTTTATGAGTGTTTTGATGTGGTGTTTTGGTATTAAAAGGACGAAAAAACGTCAATTTAAAAGATTTTGTTTGAGTTTTTTCGTTGATGCGAATCATCTTTGTCTTGAGCATTTGCTTTTAGATGAACAAGATATTTATCTTCCTTATTGGATTGCACATTTGGTGCCTCTTTATCAGAGAGAGAGGAGTGAGCGTTTTTTTCAAGTGAACTCTCGGATTAGACGCTTTTTACCGAATGCCCCTTTGAAACAGGCTATCTTTCTTGGAAAGTTGAAGGTATTTGAGGGGAAGGGTCGATTTAGGCGTTTAATAGAATGTATTTTTATGGGGAAGCTTTGAGATTTGTTAGAAAAATTTATAAAGCTGATTTGGCTTCCTCGTATTCAAACCTTAAGAGAAAAGAATCTTGATCTTCATCATGGAGTCCTTGTGCAAGATGGGATTTTGAAATTTCACTATGATAAAAGGAAAACTTATTCAGATTTATTTTTTTCTGATCAATCTTAAGTTAAGAAAAAGGATGTTTTTACACATCCAATCCTTTTACTGATTTTGCATTGGTGAGGATGAAATGCTTTCTGGATTGCACATCCTCTCCCATTAGGATTCTGAAAAGCCTATCGGTTTCTTCTGCATCTTCTACGGTAATTTGCTTGAGTTGCCTCGTTGCTGGATCCATTGTCGTTTCCCAGAGCTGTTCTGCATTCATTTCTCCGAGACCTTTATATCTCTGGATTTCTACACTATCATCAGCATTAAATCCGTACATGTCCGGCGTATGCTCTTCATTGTAAACATAGACCTGCTTTGCTCCTTTACTGAATTTATAAATTGGAGGACAAGCCGCATAAATATGTCAGCCTTCAACTAATGGTCTCATAAACCTAAAGAAGAAGGTCAAAAGTAGCGTTCTAATATGGGCACCATCAACATCGGCATCGGTCATGATGATGATTTTTTCGTATCTGAGTCCTTCAATATCAAAGCTATCCTTGATTCCGCAACCAATCGCGGTAATCAGGGCTTTTACCTCATTATTTGCCATCATTTTTTGGATTATCGCTTGTTCGGTATTCAGGATTTTACCTCTGAGTGGAAGAATGGCTTGGAATTTGCTATCACGACCGGATTTCGCACTTCCTCACGCAGAATCTCCCTCCACAATGTAAAGTTCCGTTCCATGTTTTCCTCTTTTGCTGCAGTCAGCAAGTTTTCCTGGAAGCACGCCACCAGCAAGTACATTTTTTCTGAGTACCGTTTCTTTTGCAAATTTTGCAGCAAGTCTGGCTCTCGCAGCGAGGTCAATTTTTGCGAAGATTTTATCAAATTCTTCTGGATTTTCTGCAAAATAGTCTTTGAGATAGTTGTAAGTCAGCTCTTCAACTGCTCCACGAACATAGCTATTTCCGAGTCTTCCTTTGGTCTGTCCTTCAAATTGAGGTTCAGGGATTTTAACCGTGATGATTCCATAGAGACCATCGGTCACATCTGAATACTGAAATTCTCAGATTTTTTTATCTATTTTATCTCTTTCTTTCCCAATTTCATTCATAATCTTCAATAAAGCTGACTTGAAGCCGAGAATGTGGGTTCCTCCATCTCTGGTCGGAATATTGTTTACGAAAGATAAGGTATGGTCGTTATTCGTATTTACAAACTGGAAAGAAATTTCTGCTTGGCAATCTTTGGTCTCCGCTTTGAAATAATGAGCAGAACTCAAAATCTGCTGATTTCCAACGAGGTTCCTAAGCCAAGTCTTGATCCCTCCTTCATACATAAATCTGCTGGCAAGTCAGGTTTTCATATTTTTGAAGGTAAAACTTACCCCTGGAGTGAGGTAAGCTGCTTGCTTCATTCTCGCAATTTCCGCGGTTTCACTAAATTCAAGGGTCTCAAAAATTGTCCCATCAGGCATAAAAGTCACTGAAGTTCAGGTTTTGTCAGTTTCTCCAATGATTTGAAGTTCTCCCTGAGGAACTCCTTTTTCAAATCTCATTTTGTGGATTTTCCCGTTCTTGTAAACGGTCACTTCAAGCCAGGTAGAAAGTGCATTTACTACAGAAGCTCCCACTCAGTGAAGTCCTCCAGAAATCTTATAAGCTCCTTTATCAAATTTCCCTCCGGCATGAAGCACAGTATAAACTGTTTCTAAAGCTGATTTTCCAGTTTTTGGATGAAGATCAACCGGGATGCCACGCCCATTATCGTGCACCGTCACAGAGCCATCTTCGTTGAGAATAGAGGTTACATCTTTACAGTATCCAGCAAGTGCCTCATCTACCGCGTTATCTACGATTTCCTGTATCATATGGTAAAGCCCTCTATAATCTGTGCTTCCGATATACATTCCAGGTCTTTGTCTTACTGGTTCTAGCCCCTCAAGCACTCTAATCTGTGAGGCATCGTATTCATGATTGTTTTCTGGCGTGGTCATTCAGTTTTTCTTTTTTAATTAAAAAAGTAATTTATTCAGCTTTCAGTTTAGGAAAATCAGAGTAAAAAGCAAGTCAAAATTGCTCTTTCTCGTGAAGGGGAATTGTTATGTGAGGATTTTTTATTTTCTTATTTTGGAAGATTTTCTTGCTTTTGGGGGAGGAATGGCTAAGATTTGCTGTGATATTCTTTGCGGGAAGTCTGATTTATCTTTTTCTTTTCTGATGAAAACAAGCTTTTGAAAAGGATTTACACTGATAGAAATGTTGATTGTGGTTGTCGTGATTGGAATTTTGACGGCAGTTGGAATGGGACTGAGTTGGAGTAGCTTGGAAAAACTTAAAGTAAAAGCTGTAAATGAAGAATTTGCCGGTTTTTTTGATACGTTATTTTTGCAGGTAAATGCTTCAAACTATTATCAATGAAAGCCATTTTCTGGTATCACATTAAAGCTTTCTGTATGAGAAAGCCAGATTCCCTATGCTTATTGATTGAGGGAATGAGATGAGTTAAGCTGAACCTTTGCTGGAAAGTTTGAAATTGCTGCATTGAGTGGTGATGGAGAACAGCTTTCTTCTGTTGAGATGCTTTATCTTCCTTTTTCTCCGGAATGCTCTATTTCTCATGAAGGGAAAGCTTTCTCTCACTTGACTTTTTCTATTCGTTCGAGAGGGACTAGTCAGGCTTGTTTTGAAATTGCTCAAGAGTATTGTAAATTAAAGATGATAACTTGTCAATAAGGGGTTATACGGATTTTTAGATTTTTTCTTAAATAGATGCAAAAATCAGATTGTCTTTTCTGTAAGATTGTAGCATGAGAAATCCCTTCTTATAAGGTTTGGGAAAATGACGAGTTTTATGCGTTTCTTGATCTCTTCCCTAACTGTAAAGGGCAGACTTTGGTGATCCCTAAAGAGCATTTTGACTCAGATTTTTTCTTAATTGAAGATTCGGATTTTGCTCAGCGCTATTTTTTGGCGATTCGTGAAGTTGTTGAACTTTTAAAGTCGAAATTAAATGTGGTGAGAGTCGGGATGATTATGGAAGGAATGGGCGTAAATCACTTGCATATTAAGCTCTATCCAATGTGGGGACTTTCTGAACAGCGAGCGCCTGAAGTTAGTCCTGAAAAGGTTTTCTTTGATCGCTATCCTGGCTTTTTGACTACTAAAGTGGGAGAGATGGCTTCACAGGATGAATTGGCAAAACTCTCGGATATTTTCAAGGCATAAGATTCTCTCTTTTGTTTCCGAAATTGATTTTTTCTAGAAAAAGAGGGAAAAATCTGTATACTGATTCAGTTTTTTTTATTTTTTTTGATTATTCTGATGTGAAGATGGCATAGTATTGCAGCGAAAAAGGCTTCTGGGGATGCTAATAAATCCAGAATGTATAGTATTATTGGAAAGAAAATTCAAATTGCAGCCAAAAATGGAGCAGATCCAAAGATGAATCCTTCATTGGAGATGATGCTTGAAAAGGCTCGTTATCATGGATTGCCAAAAGATGTTGTGGAAAGGGCAATCTTGAAAGGTTCAGGGCAACTGGAATGAGAAGAAATGAAGGAAGTTTTTTATGAAGGGTATGGGCCTAATGGTTCTGCGATTTTGATCAAAACAGTAACTTCAAATACGAATAGAACTTCTCAATCACTCAGAACTGCCTTACAAAAAGCTTGAGGTTCTATGGCTGAAATTGGTGCAGTAGCTCGACAATTTAAGGAGCAAGGATTTATCGTAATTGATGGAAAATCCCAAATGGTAGAAGATAAAGGAAGGCAGATTGAACAGATTACTCCTTTTGATGCAGAAACATTAGAGATGGAGATGATGGATTTACCAATTGAAGATTTAAGTATTGACTGACAAATAGCTGAGGTATATACTTCTAAATCAGATTTTGTTTCTGTAAGAAAGGCGGTTGTTGAGCTTGGTTATCACATTTCTGAGGCGGATATTCATTTTTTCGCAGAGAATCAGATTTCTCTAACAGGTGAGGATAGAGAAACTTTTGAACATATTTTGGAGGTTTTACATGATGATGAGGATGTAGATCAAGTTTATCATAATCTTGCTTTATAAGCGAGCTTTCAAACTGTTCTAGTTTGTGCTTCCAATACTTTCCATAATGGAGAATACAACTCCAAAAATTCCTGATGCAACGAGAGCTACGATAACTCCCATGAAAATTAAGATGATAGGCTCTAATATTTTTGAGAATTGAGTAATTGTATTATCGAGTTCTTCTTGATACATTGAAATGATGTTTTGCATTGACTCCTCAAGATGGGCGGTTTCTTCCCCAACTTTGATCATTACTGCGACGTTTGGGTAGATGATCTGAGATTCTTCTTTGATAGAGTCGTAAATGCTTTTCCCGACCTGTAGTCAAGCCATTACTTTTTCAATCATATCTTGGTATGCAGGGATTGCTAGAACACCTCTTAGTAAACGAAAGGTTTGAACGTAGTCTAACCCAGATCCAACCATCAGTTTTGTATATCTTGCTCGCTTGATAAGATAGTAGGTTTTTGTCATTTTACCTATCAAGGGTAGAGACATCAGCATTTGAGAGAAGTTTTTCTTTCCTTGTTCAGTTGTCCCATAAATTCCGAGTATAAGTCCAATAGTTCCTAGTACTATTAGGATTGTTTTTCGGGAAAGGACAAAGAAATCTGAAGTAGATTTTAGGATGCGAGTGATTAATGGGAGTTTATCCATATCTCAAGTAAACATTTCCAAAATTCCTGGAAGCACCGAAGAGAAGAGAAATAATACTGCAGCAATCGACATAATAATCAAAATAGCAGGGTAGGTGAGTGCTGAGGTATATTTATTTTTGATGGCATTGAGATAGCTGTATTCATTGGCTAGCTCTTGTAATACTATATCTAAGTTTCCTGTATTTTCTCAGGTTTTGATGATTGCACTATCAGATTCATCGAAATATTCGGGTAAACGTCCTATGGCATAAGAAAAACTCTTTCCCTCATTGAGATGGTGGGCGATGCTTGTAGTGATTGTTTTTAGTGCGTAGTTTGTTGTGGATTTTTTAATCGTATCAATCGCTTGGAGAATTGAAATCCCTCCACGTAGCATGTAAACGATTTCTTTGTAAAATAAAATTTTATCTTTTGCAGAGAATGAATTTTTATCCAGACCATGCATTGTGGCGATCACAATTTTTTCAAACAGACCTCATTCAATTTTTTCTGACTTTTTTTCTGTTGTCATGGGAAATTATATGTTAGTTAAAGTAGTATGCTGTTAAAACTATATCAGTAGTCTGACTTTCATCATAGGCCATCATGTCGTAGGAAAGTTCCTCAATCTTATATAGAATACTGTCTTCGGTATTGGAAATGATGAATTTTTCAATGTTATCAACAAAAGAAATCAGATCATCTTTGTCAGAAAACGTTACTTTGATAAGAATTGGTACTTTCATAAATACAGAATCTTTTTCAACAGGTTCTGGTTCTCCTATTTCGATACCCTCGATGACTCCGTTTGGACTAGATACCTTTTCTCTTGGATTATTTTTTATGAGGTATTGGTCGAGATTTTTGAGAACTTTCTTTTCATCGATTTTCATTTTTTTCGAATTTAGATTTCCCATTTGTAAGTAGGAAACTACGCTTCAAAAGTCAGACTTTAAACCTTCTGATAGTGACGAACATTCCTTTTCTTCGTTTACACAAGCTATTATTTGATCTTTATTATTTTGCAGATCCTCTAGCTGAACTTTTGATTGTTCCAGGTTTGCTATTTCTGCTTTTAGGTCATTAAGCTCTTTATTTTTTTTCTCTTCTAGAGCTTGAGTTGCCTCAAAATATTGGTAGGCCTGTGGGAGATATCTTGTCCCGAGCAAGACTCATAAAATAAGCAAAATAATGACATATACTTTATATTTTGCGGTTACAACTCTTGTAATGCTTAATTGGTTTTCACTCGTATCTTCTGAGAGTTCTTTTATGTATGCTGTGTTTTTTTGCTGCTCAAGCAGATTATTGATTAATTGCGGATTCTGTTCTTGCATCGTTTATGACTTTAGCAGATAAAGTGAATTTGAATCATCTGGTATCTTCGTTTCTTTCATAACTTCTTACTGCGATATCGGAGAGGAATTCTAACTGATTGAATTCGTCCAAAACAGAGAATCCTGATCCTCCAGGTGCTAAGTATAAGGCTTTTAAGTTTCCTACGATTCCATTCAGAGAGAGTTCTTGAAGGTTGATTTTGAAGTCAGATAGGAGGATATTTCCTCTTCCTTCTTCTACGTGTTTTACTTTGGATAGGATAGAAAGGATTTTTTCTATGTGATCACTTCGTGGTAGGTGATTTCTTGTTGTTTCTAGTTTTTTCACAGCAAGGAATTCTTTTAATCCGGTATTTTGATAGAAGCTTTCAATTTTTTTCTGTTCATTCTGGATTTCTTGCTCTTTAGCTGCTATTGTTTGCTCTTGCAAATATGAAAATCCATAGAAATATCCAAGAGCTCCTAATCATCAAATAAAGATAGTGAGAAGTAGATAATAGCGGGTTTTCCAAGCTTTTGTCGCTTTTGATAAACTCATGTTTTGTGATGCAAAAGATATAAAACCTGATATAATTGTAGCGTTTTTTTTATATATTGCAAATTTTGGCAATTAATTCTTTTGTGTAATGCTTTCTTTTCTGTTTCCACGCCCATCTTCTTTTCTGATAACTATTTGCTAGCTTTGTTGATTTTTCTGATAACTATTGTATATCACGAACTTCCAAAATCCTCTTGTCTTTTTCTGCGGTATTCCTAAAGTGGTGGTCGTAGAAAAATTTTATTTTATATCCAGATGCTGATGAGAGATATCAAAGCGGTTTTCGATATTGGGAATGATATGATTAAGGCGGTTGTTTTTTGAAAGGATAATGAGAAAGACATTATTCTTGCTAAACAGATGGAACCTGCACTTGGACTAAAAAAAGGAAAAATCCTTGATGCAGAAGCCTTTACTACGACGATTAACAAGATTATTGAGCATTTTATCAAGAAGTTAGGCTGAGATTTTATTGAAGAAGTTGTTGTTGGTGTTTCTCATCCTGAGATGCTTGTGCATAGGATTATTGAAGGGAAGAGAATTATGCAAGATGAAGTAGAAAATGATGATATTGATCATCTTTCCAGAATTGTTTCTGAGATTTCTATGAAAAATAATTATGAAACCATTAAAATTGCTCCAGTTTGCTGGATTATTGATGAGGATAAAAGAGAAAAAGATCCTATTGGTCTGAAATGTAAAAAACTTGAATTAATGGCCGATGTCTTTATGCTTCCTAAGAATTTTTATACAGGGCTTGTAGATGCTTTTGATAAGGTTGGGTTATCCATCTCTGATATTATCCCTAATATTATTGCTGCTACAGAAGTTGCTATAGATTATGATCATAAAGATCTTGGAACCGTGCTTGTGGATATTGGAAAGAATCAGACTTCTTATGTGATTTACGAAGATGGTTATCCTCTTGGTTATGGGACAATTCCTATGTGAGGAGAAGATGTTACAAAAGATATTTCTATCGGAATGCAGGTAGATATCAAGGAAGCTGAAGAAATCAAGAAAACCCATGGTATGGCCGTTCTTTCTGAGGGAATTAAGTCTGATAGTCAGCTTGATCTAGTCTTCCTCTCTGATATTATTAATGCAAGATATGAGGAAATCTTCCTTAAGGTCAATCAGCATTTAGAAAGAATAGAAAAAGACTGAAGATTGCCAGGGGGGATTCTTTTGATTGGTGGTGGAAGTAAGATGATGAATATTGACTATCTTGCAAAGAATGTTTTCAAACTTGCAACGTTCTTTGGAAAGGATCTCATGGTGAATGTTGGTGATCTTTCTCTTAATATCCAGTTTGTTAATTTACTTGGAGTTTATTATCGATCTAATAAGTATGTTGATATTTCTTCAAAGAAAATGTCCTTTAGAGGAGCTGGAAAAGCTTTTAGCAAGATCGGAAACTTCTTTAAGGATCTCTTTTAGTCAATAAAAAAAACTCAAATATTAATTCAGATTTTTCTTTATATCTTATACTATCTAACTAATGGTTATCAATGAAATTATGCCTGAATTTATTCCAGGAGCAAAGATTAAAGTCTTTGGAGTAGGAGGGTGCGGAAATAAAGCCCTCAATAGAATGATCCAAGAAGGATTGACAGGAGTAGAGTTTGTTGCGGTAAATACTGATGCACAGGATCTTGCAACAAATCTTGCACAGCAAAAAGTAAATATCGGACTCAATATTACGAAAGGACTCGGAGCTGGAGCAAACCCTGAAATCGGAAGAAAGTCAGCAGAAGAAGATGAAATGAATCTCAAATCAGTAATGCAAGATACTGATATGGTTTTCATTACTGCTGGAATGGGAGGAGGAACCGGAACCGGAGCTGCTCCTGTAGTAGCGAGTATCGCAAAAAGTATGGGAATCCTTACTGTTGGTATCGTTACGAAGCCTTTTAGCTTTGAAGGAAAGAAAAGATCTATCAATGCTGAAGAAGGACTTAAAAAGATGAAAGAAGTTGTAGATACCTTGATTGTGATCCCAAATGATAAAATTTATACTTTGGTAGACAAAAAAACGACCTTCAAACAAGCCTTTACGATGATTGATAAGGTACTTTATCTTGGAGTTCAGGGTATTTCTGATTTGATTACCAAGCCTGGAGATATCAACATTGACTTTGCAGATATTAGAGAAGTGATGCTTAATTCTGGAAATGCTTTGCTCGGAATCGGATACGGAGCTGGAGAAAAGAGGGCGGTGGATGCAGCGAGAAAAGCTATTGAAAATCCACTTCTTGAAACCAATCTTGATGGAGCGAAGAAAGTGATTTTTGCGGTATCTGGAGGAATGGATTTGACACCGATTGAAGTGCAGGAAGCTGCTGCGATTGTCGAAGAAATCCTTGATGATGATGTGAATATGATTTGGGGAATGAGCTTTGATGAGTCTTTTGAAGACGAGGTGAAGGTTACGATTATTGCGACCGGATTTGAAGAGCAGAGTAAAGAACCGATTTTGAAGCCTGTTCAGAGAAATTTTCTTGGTCAGAAGATTGAAACTCCTAAAAGAGAATCTGAAAATTATATCACGAGAGGACTTAGAAACACTGAAACTAAACCAGAACCAGAAACTGTAAAAGAACCTGAGGAAGATACTGAAGTTCCAGCGTTCTTGAGAAGGCAAATGAAACAGCAAGGGTAATACTTGAGTGGGAGTTGTTATCGGGAGGCGAAGTCGTGGCGATCCAGGAGAAAGTAGCTCTGGATTGCTTCGCTAACGCTCGCAATGACATAATTACTCACAAAAAAGATCAGATTTTTTGCTTTTTCATTACTAAACGACTATACTTAGGCGAGTTTATCTTCTTAATGTTAAGAATTATGCAACTTACTATAGCTACGACACAAAATACGACTGTTTATGAGGGAACTATAGATCAGGTGAATTTGCCAACTGAAAATGGGACTTTAACGGTTTTTCAAAATCATATTCCCTCGGTGGTGAAACTGGTTCCCGGAGTGATTCAGATTTCTTCTGGTGGGAAAACAAGTAAGAGTCTGAGTATTTCCAAAGGGATTGCTTTGGTGGATGGAAGTATGATTAAGATTACTGTTTCTGTGGCTACGATGCAACCTTTGGCGAAACTGGTGGAGCTTCGTGGAAATCAACAACTTCTTGAACTGAAATTACAGAAAGTGAAAAGCTTTGGAAGTGTGGAAGAGATTAGTCAACTGATTTGTGAATTAGAGAAAGTCAAAGCTGATATTAAACTTGCAGAACTTCATCATTAAAAAAAGAAAGTCTGATCTAAAGGGTCAGATTTTTTTTGATCTTGAAATACCCTTAAGGATAACTATGCTTTAATTGGTTTTATTTTTTATTCATGCGATAATGAAAAGAGTTTTACCTTTGTTATTGGTAGTGTTTTTACTTGCTGGATGTTCATGAAAACCAATAGAACTTGTTTGTCCTCCAAGCCAGCCAGAAAAGGTTTATAGCTATGAGGAAAAATTAAAAGGAACTTGATTTCCTTTGGGATTTAAGTCATGCAATCTTAAAGAACTTTGCAAATACAAGGATTGCACAGTGATGGAGAATCCAAAAGGAGTCTGTGATAACGGAAGAGAGTTTTGACACCATAATGTTGATGAATTGAAAAATGATAATCTGCGTTTAGATTATGGTGAAGGATTGAGTTTTGATCTTTCGTATTTGGAAATTTATTCTGGAGTAAAAGTAAAAATTACCGTTTTAACAGGAATGGTAGAAGTAAATACTGAAGCTCATTATCGCACAAAAACTAAATCTTCATGTGCTAGCGATAGTATTGCACCATTAAATGATAAATTGTATTCTGGAATCGTTTTTGATAACAGAAATGAGTATCCTCCAATTTGAATCATGTATCCGCCACTTACAAATCAAAAAATTATTCAAGCAGGGGAGTCAGCTATAATATCTGAAGAAGATGTCGTGATACTTTCAAATCTAAATGATTCAGAAGCTCAATATTGGGGATTTGATATGAAAATTAGTCCACTAGCCAAAGAAAATCGTATTGCTTATGAAATTATCATTCCTAAAGACTAAATAAAATCAAAAAAAGAAAGTCTGATTGCAAATTCAGGCTTTTTCTATATATACAATTGCATTTATTCCTTTTTGTCTATTATGTATTTTGCGATTCTCTGAAAAAATAAAGAGCTCAGCTTGAAAGAGCTTGAATATGCTCAACCAACCAAGCTGCAATCCTGAACTACTCAGCAGATTGTGCTTTTTGAGAATTGTGAGGGGGCTAAGCTTGTCCAACTCGCTGGGATTATCAAGTGGGGAAAGCTGATCGATGGTGATTTGTCAGACTTTTTTTCTTCTTGTGAAAAGAAAATCCTCGGAGTCGCAGACAAAAATCAGGGAATCAATCTCAAAAAACGTTATGGACTCAAGAGATTTAAGCAGGTCGATCTTTTTCATACGGATTTGGAGGTTAAGCAAAAGGGGGTCGAACTCATAAAAATCTGATCGCAGCGAGGGCAGGTGCTTGGCTATCAACAGATTAAACTTTATGAGGTGGTTGATTTTGAGAAGCCGGGGAGGAGTATGCAAATGGGGATGATGCCTGCGAAATTAACGCATACTTTGATGAATATCGGGCTTTCTCTTTCAAAATCACAGGAGAAACCGCTGATTTATGATCCTTTTGCTGGAAGTGGAACGACAGGTTTTTTGGCGAATTATTTTGCTTATGATTTTTTAGGTTCAGATTTGAAGCTTACCTTTGCGAACCAGAATAAACCTTGGTGGCTCGCTTCTAAATGGTCAAAACCTGATCAGATTTTTGATTTTTTTTTACATGACGCTACAAAAAGCTTTGAAAATCCTGAGCTTTTTGCTGGAAAGACTCCGATTATTATTACTGAAGGGTGGCTTTGACCTGTAATCAAGGCGAGCACAACGGCAGAGGAGGTCAAGGAATATCAAAGATGGGTGAAAAATGTTTATCGTCCTTGGATTGAACAAATGGCGAATGCTTTCCCTAAGAAACCGACGATGGTTTTTACTATTCCTCGGTATTTGGGCTATGAGAATTTGCTAGAAAAGGCAATTATTGAAGTAGCTGAGCAGGTGGGCTTTCGTTTTGGTTCGCTTCAAGAGCTTTACAAAAGAGAGCAACATAAAGTAGCAAGAAAGGTTATCTTTCTGACGGGGGAGAAGTAAGTTTTTTATCGTTGGAGAGGGGCGGCTTTTTTGAAGGTCGAGGTCTTTAGCTTGATGCGAGGAGAATCAGAGGGAGAAACTCTGATCTTTTTCTTTTTTTGTGCGGTTTTGAGCTTGGAAGCCAGGGGACTGTTACTATTAGAAGTTTCCATTGCTTGACTTTTATGAAAAAAGTAAAAAACGTAATTTCTTCTTGAAATTGTGGGGGAAAATATGTATATTACTATCGTGAATACAAAATAATTATATAAATATAAACAAATTAATTATATTATATTATGACAAAGGATTTTAGTGAGTTAACGCCAACTGGACTTGCTCACAAAGGAGGTATTCCACCTTCTTCCGATATGAAGTGCTTTCGTGCACTTAAGATGTTCGGTTCGTTTTTTCTTCCTCTTCTCCTTCTATTGCCTCTCAAGGCGAAGGGTCAGACTTCAGTTTCTGGCATTGATAGAGGGACTCAGGAGAAAATAACGACAAGCTCTGCCGCTGCTTCCCAGCAGAAGGCGGATGCACCTTCCTCCACTGTTTCAGACAAGACTTCTGTTCGTTCTAAGTGCTTAAGCCCTGAGGAATGTATGAAGATTGTTCAGGAGGACGCCTATAAAAGGAATCCCGAGCTTCGGGAATATGATCTTGCTCAAGCAGAAAAGAGAAAATCAGAAGCTCAACAAGGGATGACTCAGAAGAAAGCTTCTCAGTCTGCTGTTCAGAAAGCTTCTGCTCCGGTTGCAGTCAAAAAGTCTGTAGCTCGGAAGAAGCCTACCTCAGCGGAAAAGAGAAAGTCTCAAGCTCAACAACGGCCAAGCCACAAGAAAGCTCCTCAGCCTTCTCTTCGGAAAACTGCTGATCCAGGCAGAGAAAAAATGACTCTTGCTCGGCAGCATTCTCTTCCGGCACAGGCGAAGAAGTCTGATGCTGGACAAGGAAGGTCTTCGGGAAAAGATTCGAAGCTTCTTGCTCAACGTCAATCAAGCTCTTCAAAGAGGACTAAATCTGCAACCCGCAAGTCTCCCTCTCGTCCAAAAGCAAAAAATCTTCAGGTGCGGGAAGGGATTCTTCAATCAAGAGTGATTCAGGCTTTGGATCCTCCTGCCTTTCCTCCTATTGATCCGTCGTTGCCGAAGGTCTTTGCGAGGATTGAATCCTCTTCACGAGGTGCTAGGGTGTCTGCTGATGTGCATGAATCACTTGTTCAGGCTGGTCGGATAGAGCTTGTTGTCTGTGATGGTCAATCTGGGTTTTTGGTGTTCTATGGTGAAATGGTTGAAGGGGTCACTTCTCCTGATGGTTATGTCCGCTTTGAGGTTACTTGTCCTGCTTCGTGCTTCAAAAACGAGGAAATCTACCTCTTTAGGGTTAATCAGTGGGGTCCTTTTGGAGGGCGTCAACTGACGGGCTTCCCGAGTTCGGTCTATTTCAAGGAGAATGATCCGGATACTTCTGTTCGTGTGGAGAAATCGCCGGTTAAGCATCAAACCACCCTGCACATTGTGCCTGCTGGTAATGGTGCGAAGTTCGTTGTCAGGACAACCGAGAAACCTAGGCGTGATGAACGTATCTACATCCAGGTTCATGATCCTTTTGACAACTTTTATGCCATTCTCCCTATGCAACTCGATTCAAAGCATGGGGATTTGGCGGTCTATACCTTCTTGGAGAAGGATATGTCCCAGTATCTTTCGGTGCCGAGGGAACGGAGATTTCGTGTATATCTCGGGGAGTTACCTCTTTTCGAAGAGGCTCCGACCGGTAGACAACTGTCTGGTTGTAAAACAGATTTAAGTCATTTCCCCTTTTATCATAATTATGGAGAGCTTGTTCTCTCCGCGTGGTAGAAAGTGTTTGTGGCTTTACTAAAGCTCTCTTGGTTTATCCGAGGGAGCTTTTTCCTTTTGCTGGGGAAGGGATGGATTTCCGTTTGCTAGGGGAGGAACAAACGAAGGAAGTCTGATTTTTCCCTCTTTTCTTTGTATTTAAGAGGAATAAAGAAGTGAATTTGCTATTATAAAACTGTCTCTATACTTGACTTTTTAAGAAAAAGTAAAAAAGTATGATTTCTCCTTGCAATTAGATGGAAAAAATGTATATTACTATCGTCAACAACAAAAATATAGTTCAAACATATAAAAAAATTTAGATTATGAAAAAGAATTTTCGTGAGTTCGTGTCAATTTTTGGTCTTACTCGCAATGTGGCTTCGGTCGCTAATGGTGGATTTCTCCACAAGTGTTTAGTAGTTAGCTTGTTTTTTCTTCTTACTCTCCCACTTTTGCCTTTCTCGGCAAAGGGGCAGATGCAAACCTCTGTCCCTGCTGGTGAGATTCAGGAACAAATGACGACGAGTTCTATCTCTTCTTCTCGGTACATGGCTCCTTGGGATTTGAAGAGGTGGGGATCAGCGCTTTTCCCGCATATTACGATCACATCTTCTGGTGTGAAAGTGGAGGCTTATGATCCTTATCGTATTAGTTGTCATGGTAGGGTGCAGCTTGTAGTCTCTTCTTGCGAGACAGGAGCGATCGTTTATCAGACGCTCATGGAGGCAGATTCGAGCTGTCAAGAAGGATCTGCTCCTATTGTGGCAAATTGTCCTAAGCACTTCTTCAGCGATGAAGATGGCTACTTCTTTAATCTCTATGAGATTGATCACGGAAAGCTTTCCTTGCTCTCTGGTGTTGAGGCTCCCATTTCCTTTGATTAGGAACTAGATGATCTCTTCTTAGAACAGGAAAGTAGGTGCTCTATGTTTGTTGCTCGTTATAGAGGGCATCGTTAATCTTATTAAAGCTCCTTTGGATTTTCCCGGGGAGCTTTTTCTTTTTGCTGGGAAAAGGGTGGATTACTGTTTGCTCGAGGAGGAAGAGAGGAAGGAAGTCTGATTTTTTTTCTGTTTTCCCTTGCAATTTGAGGGAGAATCCTTATTTATTTGCTTGCCTCTCACTCTGTGCCATAATTCTTTTCCTTTTCATGAGAGGTCACGTATTTTTGGTTGTAGCTCCCCGGGTTTTTTCCCTGGGGGGCTTTTCCGTTTCGGTGGAAGGAGTCAGATTTTTCTCTTTTTCTCTTGCAAATGAGGAGGAGATCCGTATCTTAGTGGCACTTCTGTTAAGTGGAATTAATGTCTTTAAGCGCGCTGGTCGTGAGACTCGCAATGCTTCTTAGAAGCTCTCCAGGGTTTTTCCCTGGGGGCTTTTTCGTATTGGGGGAAGGGATCAGATTTTTCTGTTTTTCTCTTGCAAATCGGGAGGAGATCCGTATCTTAGGGGTACTTCTATCATGTCTATTTAGGAATTTTAAGTGTGCTGGTCGTGAGACTCGCAATGCTTCTTAGAAGCTCTCCAGGGTTTTTCCCTGGGGGCTTTTTCGTATTGGGGGAAGGGATCAGATTTTTCTGTTTTTCTCTTGCAAATGAGGAGGAGATCAGTATCTTGGAGCTGTTTTCATTTGTTAAAAAGTATTTTTCTAAGCGAGCTGGTCGTGAGATTCGCAATGCTTCTTAGAAGCTCTCCAGAGTTTTTCTCTGGGGGCTTTTTCGTTTTGAGGAGAAAGTGTGGATCTTTGGATTTTGTCTTGCTTTTTGGGGAGGAATCCCTACCTCTAGGGTAGAGGACGAAGTTTAAAGGTGAACAGCAATCGTGGTAATGGGGCTAAATTCCCGTTGCCTTTGGCATCGCCCCTCCCGACCTCCACACAACCCCTCAGGCACTTCGTGCCAGCTCCTCTCGACCTCCACTTCGTTTCGTCGAGGACTCCCTGTGGTAGCCTCTTGGGACGGCAAAAAATAGATGCGGGGATTCGCTTTGGTTCGTTGGTTTTGGGAGGAGCAGGGTGTGAAGTTTATGGGGGACGGGAAGCTTGACCCCCAAATTAGTGTGTCGGACAGGTCGGTGATGTAAGAATGACCCCCAAATTAGGGTGTCGGGCAGGTCGGTGATGCAAGAATGACCCCCAAATTAGGGTATCGGACAGGTCGATGGTGCAAGAATGACCCCCAAATTAGGGTGTCGGGCAGGTCGCTGATCTAATTTGACCCCCCAAATTTGACTTCCGAGCTGCCGGAAAGGCGAAAATGACCCCCAAATTTGATGCTCGGGGTGGTCGGAAGGGTAAAACGGACCCCCAAATTCGATGCTCGGGGTGGTCGGAAGGGTAAAACAGACCCCCAAATTTGATGCTCGGGGTGGTCGGAAGGGTAAAACGGACCTCCAGATTCGATGCTCGGGGGACTGGATTGCTTCACTTCGCTCGCAATGACGGGGAGCGGGGGGCTGGATTGCTTCACTTTGTTCGCAATGACGAGAGGAGGGAGGACTGGATTGCTTCACTTTGCTCGCAATGACGGGGAGGAGAAGGACTGGATTGCCACGCTTCGCTCGCAATGACGGGAGGAGAGGAGACTGGATTGCTTCGCTTCGCTCGCAATGACGGGGAGAGGGGAGACTGGATTGCTTCGCTTCGCTCGCAATGACGGGGAGATTCAGATTTTTTGTTCTTTTAGGTATTTTATTTTCTAATTATAGTATCATGGCTCTACCAAAAGGTATCCAGGTCTTTGGACCTAGTAAGCTGAGTAATGCGGCTTATGGCGAATTTATGAAGGTGGTGGCACGTCTCATCACCAGGGGGACGTGCGAGAAGCTCGGGGTTGACGCTGCGGCGTTTACGGGCTTTCAATCGCATTTGGCGAGGCTCGTTGAGATCACCAAGGAGCTTCGTCAGCAGAAGGAAACGCTCGAACTCAACGATTTAGATCGTGAGAGGGATGGGTTGCTTGTCTATCTGCTTTGAAAAATTGCGCTGGAGAAGAGTTCTCCCAAGCAAGCCACTCGTGAAGCGGCTGAGGCTTTGACGCTCCGAAGGAAGCAGTATCTCGGGATTCAAGACAAACCGAATCGTGAGGAGACCTTCCTGATTGATGGGTTGATTGCGGATGCGGAGAAGGCGGAGATCAAAGCTGCCCTGCAAGCACTCGGGCTGAAGGAAACCGTTGACAAGCTAAAAGCTGTTAATGCGAGCTACAGCGAGAAGATGTTTGCTCGTTCTGAGGCGAATTTGGCTCAGAATCCGTTGCCGGCAAAGGCGGTCCGCAAGGATATTGATGCGTTTTATAATGAGGTGGTGAGGAAAGTTGATGCGATGAATGTCTTGACGCCGAGCGTGGAGACGAATGCGTTTGTGCTTTCGCTCAACAAGCTCATCAAAGACACCAACGATGCATGGAAGTTGCATAAGGTGCAGCTCGGGATGTGGACCGAAGAAGGTGGGCGAGAAGATGAGGAAGAAGGGGGTTGAACAACCGGTGAAAAGTCTGACGCCGAAGCGTAATTGGTCGTGATTTAGAGCAAAAAAGTCGATCGCTGGCGATCAGGCTTTTTTGTTTTTTGCGAAAAGGGGAGGAGGCGGACTGGATTGCCACGCTTCGCTCGCAATGACGGGGAAGAGGCGGACTGGATTGCTTCACTTTGTTCGCAATGACGGGGAGGGGGACTGGATTGCCACGCTTCGCTCGCAATGACGGAAGGAGGGGAACTGGAGAAAGTAAAACATTGAAAAAGTTTGAAAGAAATTGCTTTATTTCTCTTTAGGAATATACTTAGTTGAGTTTTTAGCTGAGTAATGAATCTAAAAATGAAGAAAAGTAAATGGCTTCCAGCAGGTTTTTGGGCTGATTTTGATACGACGTTTTCACGTCTTTTTACGGGAGCGAACTTGGTTGCCCTCGGTTTTTCTGGACTTTACTGTGCGATCTCTTGGATCTTGCAGAGGATTTACTCTTCTCTTTTTGGTGGATTGCTAGGGGTTTATTCTATTATCGGGAATGGAAGTCTCAAAGGTGAGCTTTTGCAGCGTTGGCTACCCGCAGGAGATGCTTTTTTCCCCAATATGTGGTATCTTTCAGTGATTGGGCTTGCTGTCGTGTCCTTGAGTTTTGTCATCGCACAGCTTGTGAATAAGAGAAAGGGGAATTTGACCAGATTTTCGTTCTGGTTGATGCTGTTTTTCTTTGTGCTGTTGGCATTACCGTATGTTACGATGTTTTGTAATGGGATTAGTTACTTTTTGCAGCAGTAGTCTGGAGTCCGACCCCTCAAGTGAAAGAAAAAAGTGCCACGAGGAAACTCTGGGCACTTTTTGATTTGGGAATGCAGGGGGAGGATGGCTCCCCGTAGGAGGAAGCGATGCTTAGTTTTGGTCCTCGTAGAGGTCGATGAGGCAGCGAGTGCCTTCTGCGTTTGCTAGCTGTGCTTGCACGTCTTTAAGAGAATCTCTCCATGTGAGCGTATCTTTTGTAGCCGGCGGGGACTGGAAGTTATTTTGATCTTGAGAAGGACTACGCTGGACTCTTTGACAAGATTCTATATAGAGTCCGATGATGACCAATGAAATCAACACGAGCATTCCGAGGTTTTTGGTTTTTGCTTTCATAATTGTTTTATATTTTTGGGGTTTATTTACGGTGAGAGGATAGTGATTTGCTCGTTTTTTTCAAGGGAAAGTGCGGGAGAGAAGGTGGATTTGATGAAAAAAAGTGCCACTAGAAAGCTAAGGGCACTTTGATTGTTGATGAGGAGGAGTGGTATCCTCCTCGGGAGCTTGTAAGCTACTCCATCTGCTAGCAGGGGAGCAACCCAAAGGGAGGAGGTTTTACCATCCTACGTGAAATGCGAAGACCTGTCTGTCAAAGAGAGGACGTTTTTCTCTCACTCTTTTTACGACCTCTGTCATCAAGCTGTCTTGATTAAAGAAGGCTTGATCTTCCAAGGCAAGTTTGGGGTCTTTTTTCTTGATCTGGATCTCCCATTCGGGGACTTCTCGCTCGTCTCCAAGGCTCGAGTTAGACTTTGTTTTTGATGGGGGCATGAGCATAGCGGCTATTACGCAAGCTATTGCTAACATTCCTACAATTCCTCCTTTTGTCTCTTTCTTTTCGTTCATTTTTTTTAAAATTTTATTGGTTTATTTACGGTGAGAGGATAATGATTTGCTCGTTTTTTTCAAGGAGAAAAGCAGAAAAAGTCTGATGAAGTTGGTCGGTTTGGTGGGGAGGAGAGGATGGATCGTCACGCTTCACTCGCAATGGTGATCAAATTGTCTTTCTGAGTGAAGCGGAGTAGAATGAAGAATATAGAGTATGTTATTTTATGTCCTTTCTGATGATGTCGGAATGCTTCGCTCTTCGAGCTTCGCTATTATTATGTTCAGGAAGAGATTTTTTTTGAGCTTTACTAGCGGTTTTGACTCAGGAAAGCCGCTTACGGAGGGAGGCAGAGGGGAAAGAGATGAAAATTAAAGGAAATTTGCATTATTTACTTTTAGGACTATACTTGATGGAGCTTGAATTGATTAAAGGATTCTCCGATATTGGTCTCTGTCGATAGGTATTTATCAAATTTTTATTCGTTTGTAGCGTGTGGGCTATGTGTTGTGCTAATTAGTTTCTTAACCTTCTATCTTTCTTTTATTATTTCAGTGTTTCATGAAAATATATATAAAAACTCCCTTAATTGGAAGAAGAAAAGCGATCCCTCATATGCTTGAGCATTGTATTGCTAAAAGTCGTTTTTGATCATCTGATTTTTTTACTTTTTCTTATGGTAGTGAAGCACAGAGTTATTCTAATTTTACTCTTTATGAATATGATAAATGGCTTTCTTTTGATTCTATTTTCAAGTATCTAACTGATCCTATTTCTAAAGAAGCTTTTGATTATGAATTGCCTATAATTCAAGAAGAGTGTGAAGATTCAACTTATGATCAAAGAATTTATCAGGAAAGTTTGAGCTTTTTATTAAGTCAAAAGTTTGATTTGAACTCTGCTTCTGGACTTTCTTGGGGAGAGGTACAAAAATATCATGAAAAATATTATAAACTTGAAAATTTTCTTGTTTGTGATGATTCACGTCCTGATTATAGACTTCTTTTTCAAGGAGAAAAATTGAAAAATTTAAGAAGTTGAGCAGCTTCTCCTTTACAGCTCTTTCCTTTTTCGTTTGAAGAAGATGTGTATTTTATTTATTGAAAGCAATATTGTCTTCAGGAGGATTATTGGAAACTCTTTTTTCTTCAAACATTATTGGAGTGATATATTTTTTTTCAAAAAAGATGGAAATGAAGAGAATATTATCATGGGACTCCTTATTTTTTTACTTATCAAGAATCAAATTGGTTAGTTGTTCCTGATTATGATTTTAACAACTACTCTCAAGATTTTTTCTTACAGGGAAAGCAATATTTATTGTTAATGTTAAAGGCTTGATATTTTTCTACAGTGTTTTTTCTTAATAATTATTTTTATTGAATCCCTGCAACGAGAGGTGAGGTAGTTGCTTTGTGTGAAGCTTTTTCTTGGAGTGATTTTCAAAAAGAAGTTCTGATACCTCTTAATGAAATGAAGAAAGGAGAATAAGGTCAGTTTCCCCTTTTGTTTTTAAGCTTTTTTTAGCTTTTATGCTATTTATCAATGAAAAAAGTTTTGTTTGTTGTTGCGAATGTTGGGTTCCAAGGTGATGAGTTTTCGATTCCTTATGAGGCAGTTGAAAAATGCGAGTTATGAAGTGAAAACTCCTTCAGGACAAGGAGGTAAGTGTAGAGGTGTTTTTAAGAAATCAATTCAAGATTCTCAAATATTTTGATATGATTTTTTAATTTTTTTGATGTTTACCGTATAGAAATTTGTGGTGTTTTTTCAGGAGGAAGGAGGCTGTGTGTTATGATTTTATGAAAAAATGCCCCTAGAGAACCTAAGGGCATTTTAATTTTGTGTGAGGTTTTTTGTTCTTTTCCCTCACGCTTCGCTAGGATTGCGAATGATTGGCGGGATTTCCGCTTCGAAAGATGCAAGAGTTTTGAATTTTACAGAGCGTAATCGTGCGTCTCTTTCAGGGTTTGTCCATCGCTCGTTGTTTCGATGGTTATCCTGATTGTTTTCCCGTCAGGCAGGGTGTCTCTGGAGGTGGTTCTCCTCCGAACACCCCAGTCTCTGTCTTGTTCGATTTCTTCTTCGGTGCGGATGATCGCTCTTTGTTCTTCGATTTGCCTGCGCATTTCGTATTGCATCGTCAAGACGCCGCTTATGACCATCCAGATGCCACTTATGACCATCCAGATGCCACTGATCGTAGGAAGCCAGGAATTGTTTTTGAAGATTGCTTTCATGATGCTGAAGTTTTTTTACTTGTCTTTAATTTCAGATTTCCAGAGTTTACTCATCATGATTGAGAGTATCCCTGCGGAGGATATACATACTAGGAATGCATCTAAACTGAACTGCATATCTCTATTCGCAAAGAACTCAGGAATCCTACTCTGCAATTCGAAATTTTCGGTCAGTAGAGCAATGAAGTTCATTCCAGAGAAGACTGCCAATATTGCTAATATTCCTGCGCATAGATCCAAGAATACTATTAGCATAAATATCCACCTTCGTCGATAAAATTCAGACTCCCATGTTTTGTTTGATTTTCTTGTTCCCATTTTATTTCTCTTTTTTTATATTGTTAATTTTTTAATTAGCGATATTGACGGTATAGTAATTTGTGATGTTTTTTCAAGGGGAAGGAGGGCGGAGGAGTTGAGAAATAGAAAAAAGTGCCTTTAGAATGCTAAGGGCACTTTGGTTTTGTGTGAAGAGCAGGGGATTGATCCTTTGCAGGATTAGGAATGTTTTAATGCTCGGTATTGTTTATCGATATTATTTACTTTTTCCTTTAGGAAGCTGTTCATTTTTAGTAGAATTTGCTTCCCACCAAGGAGTAGGCAGGCGTCAATTAAAAGCATAGCTCCTAGAACTAGTGTGGCTGAGCAGAGATTAGATTCTAAAATATGTGCAGGAACCCACTTATAGAGACCAGTAGCCTTTATCATTGTAGCAAGAAGGTATAGTATGAAACCTCCTGTTTCGATCATAAATACTGCCGAAACTATTAGCCATATTATCCCTCCAATTAGTTCTGCTGCTAGGATTGCTAGCATCTTGATACCTTCACTCCCTATTGATATTAACAATCTCAATTTCTCTTCTGATTTATTATTTTCCGTTTCCATAATGTTGATTTCCTTTATTATTTCTTTATTGTCTTGCTTTTTTGTTTCTCGATGTTGACTTTATATTGATTTATGATGCGTTTTCAAGAGGAAGAGAGAGAGGTATGCTTTAGTAAAGTACTCTATGCAGCTCTTGGAGGTCGGTTATCCCTTCAATAACTTTTAAAATTCCGTCGTGTTGCATCGGGATGAAGCCTTGAGATTTTGCTAGAGGGAGGAGGTTTTCTCATTGCATTCCTTGCATGAGTTTTTCTCTCATGATGTCGTTGATTTCGAGGAGTTCTATGAGAGCAATTCTGCCTTTGTAGCCTGAGTGATTGCAATGTTCACATCCTTTCCCTTTGAGGATTTTTCCTTGATAGTCAGGTAATGCGTCTGCTGGGAGACGTTCCTGGAGTTCGGTCAGATTTTTTCTTATTTCTGCGTCTTCTTCTGGTGTCGCATCCTGCCATTCGCTACAAAATGGGCAGACTTTACGAACGAGCCTCTGTCCAATGAGTAATTGGAGGGCTGGAGTGAGGAGGTAGGGTTCTATTCCCATATTCATGAGTCTTGAGAGAGAGTCGAGCACTGAATTGGTATGCAAAGTTGTGAAAACTAAGTGTCCGGTAAGAGAAGCATTGATGGCGATTTGAGCGGTTTCTTTTGTTCTGGTTTCTCCAACGAGGATGATGTCCGGGTCTTGTCTAAGGATGGCTTTTAGTCCAGTTTCGTAGTCGTAGTTTTTGTCGTAGTTGATCTGAGATTGTTGGAGTCCTGCGATTTTGTATTCGATAGGATCCTCAAGTGTGATGATTTTTTTTGTTCCGTCGTTGAGTTTTTTGAGAATGGCATAGAGTGTTGTGGTCTTTCCTGATCCGGTTGGCCCGGTGATGATGATGATTCCACTGGTTTTGTGAAGGTAGTTTTCTAGGACGCTAAGGTTATCCCCCCTGAAGCCGATTTCTCTAAAATCATCGATACTTTCAGTAGCATCAAGGAATCTGATCACGACGCTTTCGGTAATGATTCCTGGCATAAAGCTCACTCTGGCATCGATTTTCTTTAGATTTCCGTCTCTATCTGATGCCTCAAAAGAAAATCTTCAATCCTGAGGGAGATAATCGATATTCATTTTTACCCCTGACATAAATTTGATTTTCTGCATATATTTCCAAAACTCTTGATGAGAAAATTGGAGAATGTGATGAAGGACGCCATCGATTCTTAGTCTTAATACAATTCCGTTTTCTTCGGGCTGGAAGTGCAAATCTGAGGCTCATGCTTGGAAGCTCAGTCTGATGATTGAATTGATGAATTGGGCAGGATCTTGGCTGTCTCTCTGTTCAAATTGTTCTTGCATCAAGGCAACTGCTGATTTCCCTTCAGCTTTTGCTTCTTGTTTGATGAGTTCTGCTCTATGGGTTTCTTGTTCTTCTAAAATTGTATATCGTCCGAGCGCCGTTGAGAAGCCTTCGTTTGTGGTATAGAAGAGTTCATGGCGATAGCCCTTTTGTTCGATCTGATTCAGAAGCTGTTTGACTGCCTCAGGGTGGTTATTGGTCGTTAGAAGCTTGAGTGTTCTTTTTTCCCCTTTCCCGAAAATAAGGAGCTGTGCCTTTTCTGCGGTAGTTTTGGGAATTATGGTTAAAAGAGAGAAGTCTGGATTGAGCCCTTGGATTTCTTCCTGTTCAAGAATAGTTTTTATGAGTCCAGCCATTGAATTGCTTGAGAGTAAATCACTATCAAGTATAGTCGAAACTCGTTATATTTGCAAGAAATTGGAGGTTTATTTCAGGGTTTTGATGGTTTGCTGTTCGATTTTGATGAGTGCGGTCGAGAAGGGGAGCTCTAAGAGTTTTGTTTCAAGGTATTTAAAGCCTCCACTGATGATCATTCCTCCAGTAATGATGAGAAGAATCCCGATACTCTTTTTGAATCGTCAATCGGGGTTTGCGTATCCTTTTAGTCTTTTTATAGCTTCTCTTCAAAAGAAGATAATGATAAAAAGAATACTTCAGAATCCTAAAACATAGAAGAGAATACTGAGTGTTCCCATAAGAAGATTTTGGGGGAGGATTGTCCCAATGATGAGTGCATAGGTAGGGGAGCAACTCGCGAATATTGGACCTAGAGATGCTCCAAGTGCTATTTCTGCGAGTGGACCAGTTTTATGCTGTTGAGGTGTTTTGACTGTTTTGGAGTGAGGGAAGTGAGATTTTATTCGGTCTCGGAGTCCTGGGAAGAGGAGGAAAATTCCGTAGATAGTGATAATCCCTCAAGATAGGTAGTTCCAAATGTCTTCTGAGAGGTGAATAAAACCTGTTCAGACTTTAAGTAGGAATGTAAAGCTGAAAATACAAATGAGTGCTGATGAAAGGATTAGATAAGATCTTTTTGGATTCGTTTCTGTCGCTGCTCCTCAAAGTAACACCGGTAATACTGGTAAAACACAAGGAGCTAGTACAGAAAGCACTCCAGAAAAGAAGGCGAAGAATAAGATCATGATTAGTTTTGTAGTAGTTGATAAATTGTTTCATAGTTCCCAGGGTTTTCTCTATGGGTTTCTTGTAAGTTTTCATTTACTATTATGAAGGTATCCATATTGTTTATATTGTAGGTTGCTCTTAAATCTTTTGCATTATCGAAATCAACCAAGAATAAGGTGCTGCCAGCTGGGATTCCTTTTGTCGTTAATTCATCTTGGAGCACTTTACAACTTCCACATCGATTTGCCTTGAAGAGGAGTCAGATTTTATGTTTTTTTGATAGAGCGTTTGCCATTTCTTCGGGGCTATAGTCCAGGATTGTTCAGGTTGTTCATACGGTAGTTTCTGTGCAAGAAGCTGCTGTACAGTTTCCTTGATTCCCTAAAAAGATAAAAGTTCATGCTCAAAAAATTAGGAAAAATCAGAGTCCGAATACTAGTTTTTTTGTCATAATTTTGTTCATTATAAATAAAAGCGATGTATCTATATATATTGATATATAAAAATCAAGGTTTTTTTTAGTACATCCTGTAGCCATATTTTTTGATTAGGTTTTTTATCTTTTCTGAGAGCTCTATTTCTACTACACTTGCAATTTGTGCGAGTTTGTTGATGCTGCTATTGTGTTTGCTCTCTTTGAGAAGGTTTTCTAAGAGTTGGAAATTAAAATTCTTCTTATTCTTTTTGAGTCGTTTTTTGATGAGTTCCTCTCCGTATGCTTTTTGAGATGGAGAGGTGTTATAAAGTGTTTCAAGAATCGCGAGTTCTGGGGTTGCAATGTTGAACTTGTAGTTTTCGATACTTACTTTTTGGGTGCTCTTAAAAAAGAAAGGAAACAGATTTTTATTTTTGTTTTTGTAGGTTTTTAAAAGAGCTTTTTTTTCAAGAATAATGGTTTCACTTCCTTGTTTTTTATTGTTTACAAGTAGTATTTCATCAGGGATACTATAAGAGAGGAGTGAAATTTCTAGAGCTTTTAGTCCTCAGATATATCGCTTTCCATCAATGAAATCATTGCAGTGCTTATTGAGAATGCTTCGATAGACTTTGTTTATGAGTTTCTCTTCGTCTATTGTATCTTCAGGTTTTTTGACAAGGAAAAGATTTTTTTTGAGATTGATGAGATGTCCCCTGAGTTTGAGATAATAGATAATTTTATACATTTTAGGTTCACTATACTCTTCGTCTAGGATATTTTGAAGCTTTGTTTTTATGACTTCATTAGTGATGATTTTTCCCTGTAATTTTGACAGGTAATTAACAACAGTGTTGAAAGGGTTGGTTTTCATTTTACCTTTATTATGCCGATAAATACAAAATAAAATATATTGATTTTTCTAAAAAAATCAAATCGTTTTTTCTATAAAAATTCTTTTGTTTTTTCTCTTGTATTTCTTGTCGAGAATCATACAACCATGATCGTGATAGTTGATGTGAAATTTTATTTTATACCTTTTTGATCAATGCAGGGTTTTGAAATGCCACTTCTTACAACTTTAGACTTTAATCAAAAAACTGTTTCTGTTGAGGGAATAAAAGCTGTGGTAACTCAAAATTCATCTTCAGATTTTGAAGTTTTGCTTGAGATTAATTCAAATAAGATCCTGATTGCTTTGCAGGGCGCTTATGATGCTATAGAACAGTTTGAAATCCTGGCTGTAAAGGGGTTTGTAGAGTTGAGTGTTTCTTTTATTAATACGATAAAGAAATTAGTGGGACATCTTTTGTGTAGATTAGATTAAAAATAGAAATTTTTTTCTGCTCTCGGCTTGAAAAGGGAAAGACTTTCTTTATCATTGCTGGGAGCTTTTTTTATTTGGAAAGAATTGGTATTTATGTCAGAAACTGAGCTTTTAGTGAAGGAATATTCTAAAAATCCTTTGTGTAATTATGAAATGCAAAATCCTGATGTGACTAGACATGAAGGGAATTTTATTTGTGGTGATGATGTTACGGTTTATCTTAAGATTCAGGAGGGGAAAATAGCCGAATTTAGCTATGATGGGAATCCTAGTACGGTAAGTCTTGCAGCGGCGAGCTTTCTTTCGGAGTTTCTTATTTGAACTTCGTTGGATGAGGTGTTGAGCTGGAACTATGAAACTTTTGTAGAGAAGGGATTTGAAGTTTCTCCTAGGAGGAGGAGAGCGGCCGTTATTGCTTTGCTCGGTGTGAGGAATGCGATCCATGCCTATCGTAATGATGGGGTAGAGGAAGATTTTGATGACCTCATAGATTAGAGAAAAGCTCGTGGTTTGCTAAAAATCTCTTGAAAATTGTTGACAATTCTGTAAATTATTTAGACACGTGTCGTTTTTAGTCTTCTCAAATCGTTGAAGCGAATGTGGAAAATCGTAAAAGATATCATCCTTTCTGTGCTTATCAATGCGGGGATTTTGTATTTTGTGAGCAGTAATAAATTTGGTCTGGTGATTGAGTCGAAAGCTGATATTTTTCAGGTTTTTTTGCTTTTGGGATTGGTATTCTGGATTGTAAACTTTGGAATTAAGAGGATATTGCATATTATTACCTTTCCGCTGAAGTTTTTGACACTCGGGATTTCTTCAATTGTTATTAATGTTGGAGTTTTCTATTTCTTTCAATGGTTTATTAATGAGAATTGTAGTCAGTTTGCGAGGGTTCAGCTCCCTAGTGGAGATCTTGGATGGGTAAGGGTATTGATTCTCTCAGTTATTATTTCAACAGTGTATGCTTTACTTAGTAAAATACTAAAATAATGAAAAACGGAATGCGATGGTCTTTGGGAGCGATGCTGCTCTTTTGTGTGCTTGCCTTTATTGGAGTGGTGCAGAATGCAGGGGCGTCAGCAACCTTTAGTTTTCTGGGGATGCGTTCTCTTTCCTTCTTTAAATTGGGAGGGCTCCTGATGATTTGTAGTATCTTGTGAGGAGGGTTTCTTGTGCTCTTTATTCAGAATTTATTTTCTGGTATAAAAAGGCCAGAGCTTACTAAGTTTGATTTGGATAAACCCTTATAGTTTTTATTTTTGAGGAATTAACGGATGAAAAATTATTCAATTACGAGAGAAAAAGCTGCGATTGAGCTTGGAGTTTCTACAAGAACGATTGATAGATATGTGAAAGGTGGAAAACTTTCTTATAAAAAGGTGGCGAATAAGGTTTTGCTTGCGAGAGATGAGGTAGAAGCGTTAAAAGCTGAATTTTCAACCCTTCATAGTCAGGTAACTAGTGAACTTATCCAAGAAGTGAAGCCAAACGTTGCTCCAACGAGTCAGACTTCTCCTGTTGCTCAGCCAGTAGCGGTTAGAGCGGATATTGATCAGGCGATTGAGGAGAAAATCGATAAATTTTTCTTGATTTTCAAGGAGAAGGATAAGATGATTGAGGAAAAAAATAAGATTATCTTTATGCTTCAGCAGAGGATTGGGGAATTAGAGACCAAGATTCAGACGATGATCGCTCTCCCTGATTATAATAGAGAAAAACAAGAAGCTATTATTGAAAAGCAAAAGCTTGAGGAGAGAATCTCCAAACTCAAAGAAGCTGTAAGAACAGAAAAGGTGAAAAATTTTATTATTATGCTGTTTTCTTTGCTGTTTATCGGGATTGCGATTTTCTTGTTGATGAAATATAAGATTATTTCTTAGGGCTGAGGTGCTTTTTAGGCACTCTAAGACCCTAGAATCTCTCATGAAGCAAAGGAATTGGATCGCAACCCTCCAAGCATCACCAGTTCTCCAGGGTTTGAGGACTTTTTGATGCAAGGATTGATGATGCTGCGGGGTAAATAAACTTTTCAATGCAAGCATTGGAAGTTTTTAGGGGTCTATGGACAAAAAAATGCTGGAACTCAAAGAAATTAGGGGTATATGATCTTTTTTGTGCTAGAATCGTTGGTTTTTGAGGGTAAATGATCATTTGGTCTTAATTTCTGGTCGGTTCTTGGACTAAAATGGACATTTCCTATCAATTTCCACCCGTTTTTTAGACATAAATGGACATTTTATCTCAATTTCGGGGTGGAAATGGACACAAAAACTCTTTTTACTCTAAAAAACTCTCGTTTCTGTAGACAGATATAGACATTTTATCTCAATTTCCGATGGTTCTGGTAGACGAAAAGGTGATTGGTCTCTGAAAAATGATGGAAATCAGGATTTTAGAACTTTTTTCTGGTAATTTTTGGGGATTTTGTGGATTCTTGGGAATCTGATCTTGCATTTTCTGTTGATTTCTGCATAGTTAGGGCTGTGCTCTTATTCTTGATCATCATCGTATGGAACTCAAAACGCTCCTCAGGACCACTCCACGCTATCTTAACCTGCTTGCACAGAATGGTATCACGACCATTAGGGATTTTTTTAATTATTTTCCGAGAGCCTACGAAGACAGAGCGAATATCAAGCCTCTGAATCAACTGATTTTTAATGATAAAGGTATCACTGCAACTAAAGGAAAAATCCTGAAAAAAACCGTCTTTCGCAGAGGGGGGAGAATGATTTACGATATTAGTTTTGAAGATGAGCTAGGGATTCAAGGAACGATTTCGATTTTTAACTCAGGCTATCTTGCTAGCAAGCTCCAAGAGGGATGCCGATACATTATCGTCGGGAAGCCGAGCTTTAAGTATGGGAAAACGACATTTTCGCACCCTGATATTGTGCCGAGTTCGGATTCTTGAGCGTTTGAGGAAAACTACAACTCGGGAAGGATTTTCCCGGTGTATTCCGAGATGAATGGGATTAAACCTTGATGGTTTGCCAAGAAGATTTGGGAGCTTCGTGATCAGATTCCTGCGGTTTTTGCTGAGTATTTGCCTGAGGAGTTCCTCAAGACCTTTCATTTACTCGATGTGCAGAAAACTATCCTCAATATTCACTATCCTGAGAGCGAATCGTTGAAATCACAGGCGATTCATAGGGTGTTTTTCGATCGTTTGCTAAGAGTTCAGCTTTTTTCTCTTATGAATAGGCAAAGCTATCAAGCTAACAAGAAAACTAGCTCAGAAGCGCAGCAATGGGGGGTGTTGAAGACGATGCTCCAGCGTTTGCCGTTTGAACTTACGATGGCTCAGAAGAAAGTGATCAAGCAAATCATTGATGATTTTCATAGCGGGAAGCCGATGCTGAGGCTTTTGCAAGGAGATGTGGGGAGCGGGAAAACAATCGTTGCAACGCTCGCGGCTTACTATCTCAAGCAGACTGAACAGGGACAAACGGTATTTCTTGCTCCGCTGGAGGTGTTGGCTCAACAGCATTATCAAAGTATTGCAAAGCTATTGTTGCCGCTTGGGTTGAGGGTTGAGCTTTTGACGGGCTCGCTCACGAAAGGGCAAAAAGAGAAGATTAAATCGGATCTTCAACAAGGGAAGATTGATGTTATCATCGGGACGCATGCTTTACTTCAAGAAGGGATCAGTTTTCATAATTTACAGTATGTGATTATCGATGAACAGCACAAATTTGGCGTAAAGCAGAGAGCGTTTTTCAAAAAGTTTGGAGCACCGCATATTTTGCAGATGTCGGCGACGCCGATTCCGAGGTCGATGGCGATTGCGTTCTTTGGGGAGTTTGATGTGAGTATTATTGATGAATTACCGAAAGGAAGGTTGCCGATCCAGACCAAAATCATCTCTAGCACCGAAGAAAAGAAGCTTAAGCCTCGAATCCTTGAGAAAATTAGGAAAAATCAGAAGCTTTTCGTCGTGACGCCCCTCATTCAGGAGAGTGAGAGTCTCGATGAAGTGCAATCTGTCTTGCATGCGTATGAAGAAATTCAGCTGCTTTATCCGGAACTGGAAGGGAAGATTGGTTTACTCCATGGGAAGATGAAGCCCAAAGAAAAAGAGGAGGCGATGCAAAATTTTAAGAGCGGGAAGACGATGATTCTCGTTGCTACGACGGTAATTGAAGTAGGAGTAGATGTTCCCGAGGCTACGGTGATGATTATTAAGAATGCTGAGAGATTTGGGTTAGCTCAGCTTCATCAGCTCAGAGGAAGAATCGGAAGATCGGATCTCCAATCCTATTGTTTCCTCCAAACCCCCAAAAAATCGGGGGATAGCTACGAAAGGCTTAGAGCGATGGAACAGACGACAGATGGGTTTAAATTAGCTGAGCTGGATCTACAGAATCGTGGATCTGGGGAGATTTTGGGGACGATGCAGTCTGGAATAAGCGATATTCCGATTGAAATCCTCTCAGATTTGAAGTTTTTGGAGCAGGTGCAGGCTGGGGCATCGTGGCTTTTGCAAAAGTATCCGGATTTGGAGGGATTGCCGAGCTTGCAGAAGTTTTTGCACGAGAAAATTGGTGATATTCTTGCTTAGCTTGGTAAAAGCGGAGGAGTGGAGTTTTTTTAATTCATAGTAGAGGATGTATCTTTATAGTTTCTCCCATTATATTGGGCAGGATAGGGTATTCTGGTGTGAGTTGCCGAGTAAAAAGGTCCAGGCTGGAGATGTCTTGCAATCTGAGTCAGATTTTTTTCTTGTATTAGGAGAGACGGTGAGTTTTCCTGAGCTTTACCAGCTGCGTTATCCGATGTCGGGGGAGTTTCACGTAGCGTTTCCCAAGCTTTTATCAAGTCCTGCACTTGAATTGGTGCATTGGATGGTTTATGAGTGGTATACGACCTATAAAAACACGCTCAAGTTCTTTCTTGACCAGGAAATTCAGGATCTGCTTGCTAAAGCAAAGCGTCCTACGAGCAAAAAATACCAGCCTCTTGATTTCAGCATAGGGAAACAGAGGATTCATTCAGAAGAGCAGGAACAAATCCTGATTATTTTCCCGGATTTGCGAACGTTTACGAATGTGATTGATCAGCAAGCTGTCGGCGGACTTTTTCTCAGTGCTTTGGATACTCAAGCCAGGAAAAATCTCAACCGATGGAAAATAAAACAGGGAGAAGAGCAGTTGATCTTTTGCACGGGGGCGGAAGTCTTCCAAGATTTTAAGAAGCTCGGGCAAATTTTCCTTGTTGAGCCACAAAAACGATACTATGCTAGCCAGCAAGATCCAAGATATAAGCTAGAAACAGTTGCGAAAAAGATTGCCGAGCTGTATGGTATCCCTTTACAGCTGATTGAGAGCGAAATGCTTGCCCAATAATCAGATTACTCGGCAGTTCCGCTGCCTCGGAGCACATAGTGCTCGGATAATACTTGTATTGCTTGATCAAAAGAGTCTTCTCCGCTTGGAGCTTTGAGTAATTGGGAGTATAAGTCTGATTTTCCTTGTGGGTTGTCGCTAAATTTATCGTTGATGAGCTTTTCGATGATAGGAATTTGTTTTGCGACCCTTCTTGGAAGCAAAGTTTCCTTGCCTTTAATCTCGACTTTTACTAAACCGAATAAAGCTAAAAGCGATGAAAAATCTGATTTAGAACTACTATAAAGATCCCAGAATCCATCATAAAATTTCCCTATCGTTGTATTAATAATTGCTCGATCTGCCTCACCTACCAACGGCAAAGTCAAACCATTCGTATAATCCACGTTGAAATATACCGCACCCATAAATTGGTTTTCTTTTAAGAAAAGGCTGAGGTTTTTAAGCCGTTGGTTTTTCCTTGCGGTTCAGGTTTCAGAGAGGAATTCCGCTCTGGAGATGTCGGCTTGATATTTCCCGCCATACCAAACTGCTGTTGTCCCCACTTCATCAATGAAAAGCGGTTTTCCGAGTGCTTTTAGTCTCGTTAGGGTGTTCCATTCTGGATCATTGAGGATTTGTGTTGGAGTTTTTCGTAGTCTGTTGCTCGTTGCTTTGCCCCAATTATAGAAGGTCACCCCGACAATATCTACGTAGGCTTCTCAAGGGTAGTAGTCCTCAAAATGCGGGCAGGTGTTGAGGGTTTGGAGGAGTTTTTCCTTTGTTTTGAGGTTGTTTTGCTCTTCAGAAGTCAGTTTTTTTTTCTTTTTTAGTTTGTTGATTTCCTCAAGTACGGGATTTTTATCCTTGCAGTGAAGGAGTTTTGCCTGTTGGGAAGGGATTCAGAGGGTTGGCATATCTCGGTGGTTCACAGAGAAGTCAAACAGGATATCCTGCTGATTCAATCCCAGCGAACGTGCTAAATTCCACACATGTATCCATGCTTCTTTGAACTTTGTGGGGTTTGAGCCTCGAGGATACCAACCACCATTCATTTCATGCATCGTCCTGAAGATTACTTTCAAATTTAGCCTCTTGATTGTCTTGAAAAATAGCGTGTATTGCTCGTCAAAGGCTCCTTTGGCCACCTCTTCAGCAGAAAATTGGTTTGGAGAAAGCGAGATGTGATAGATCCTTTGGTTTCCCAGCTCTTTTGCTATTTTCTCCAGCTCAGCTACTACGTCCTGTTTGTCTCGTGGATCATAAATAAAGCCAATCAAAGGCAGATAGAGGCTATAGTCTTTTTCTATCTTTACTACGTTTTCCACCGTATTATCCGTAGATTTTAGTCCCAGAACGAAAGCAGATGTTGAGAAAGGGAATGCAAGGAAAAATAGCATCAAAATCCAGATTTTTTTCATTTTTTGTGGTAGAGATAAATCAGAGAAACTTATAGTATTTTCCTTATGAAAATCAAGGAAATGGCTTTCTTCTAGCTAAAAATTATGATTATGGTAGGATACTAAAAAGAGTTAAGAACTCTTTTATTTACTAGGGATTTCCCTAAAAAGGATAGCAGTAAAGATTTTACTCTATCCTTTTCTCTTCTATGGAACTTCTTATTCAAACTCCATTATATCATGAAAATAAATATCTCCCTCATCTTTTAGAGCATTGTGTTCTCTATAGTCAAAATGATGAAGAGCTCCTTTTCCTTTCAGATATTTTTGCTTCAACGAGAACGGGATATACCAGTTTCGAGTGGAAAAATATGTCGCTAGAAGAGATTCTTTTCTTTTTAGAAAGACCAGTAGATGAACACATCTTTTTTTTACAGCAAAAAGTCGTAAAAAATGAGCTTAATAATTCCTCATTTTGACAAAAACTTTATGAAAAAATACTTCAAAAAATAAATAAAAACTTTCGTACGAATAGTCTTGATAGTATTCCTTTAGAAGAGCTTTTAAACTATCAAAAGCAGCGATACCAAAAAAAACATATGCTTCTCCTAGATGAGGAATGAAAGATTATATTTGATCGAGGGAAAGGGGAAAGTCTCAAGAAAGGCAAACTCTCTTTAGATAGTTTTCAGTTCCCCGAAACGCTTGACCTCAGCTATCAAAAAGAACACTATCATCTTTTGTTCACTAAAAATATACAAGCAAGCACGATTTTAGTAGTAGATTTTTTTGGAGCTTATCTTGAGGATATGTTGTACCTCTATGATAGTAAGGCTTGAAAATATTATTATGAACGTTTAGACTATTCTCTTGCAGATTCGTTCTTCTTGATTAGTAGGGAAAAAAAGTTCCCAAAAATAAGTGGACAAAGACGAAAACAGTTCTTTGATCTCTTTCAGCCCTATTATTGCAAAAAAATCAGACAAGGAGAAAAAAGAGCCTATATCCCTCAGATAGCACTTTTTACTGAGGAATATTTCTCGAGAGAAGAACATATCAGTTTAATTTCCCGTCTTGATTTTTCTCTCATTTTAGAACTTTTGAAGAGATTTAGAATTATTATGTAGTCCCTTTAAATTTTAAGCAAAAGAATTAATATAATTGTATCATAACCCCATACCTTGCACAATGTATCTTGTGCAAATTTTTTAATAAGGTAATTTACGACTTGTTTTAATACAAAGATTATTGGTTTTGATTAAGTTTTTTAAAAAAAGCTGAGATAATTATCCCAGCGTTTGTAAATATTTTTCAGCCTCTAATGCTGCCATACATCCAGTTCCTGCAGAGGTGATAGCTTGTCTAAAGATCCTATCTTGAACATCTCCTGCTGCGAAGACTCCTTCAACGCTTGTTTTGGTAGATCAAGGAATGGTTTTGATATATCCAGTTTCATCAAGTTCTACTTGTCAGCCTAAGAAAGCAGTATTTGGAGTATGACCAATAGCATAAAAAACTCCAGCACATTCAATCAAAACCTTTTCTTGCGTCTTGTTGTTGATTGTCCGAACTCCAGATAAAAGTTTTTCTCCTACAAGTTCAGTAGCTTCTGTATTCCAAAGAATCTGAATTTTTTGGTTTTTAAAGGCTTTTTCTTGCATTGCCTTTGATGCTCTCAATTGATCTCTTCTGACAAGCAAAAGTACTTCGCTTGCAAAGTGTGTCAAATGAATTGCTTCTTCAAGTGCTGCATCACCTCAACCGATTACGACGATTTTTTTATTTCTAAAGATCGGTAATCCGCCATCGCAGATAGCACAAGCGGAAACTCCCTTTTGCCAAAACTGCTCTTCTCCTGGAAGCCCCATCCTTTTTGCGGTTGCTCCTGTAGCAACAATGAGGCTATCTGCTGTAAACTCTTCATTTCCTACAGTAACTTTAAATGGAGAACTACTAAGATCTACGGAATCAACTGTTTTTGTGATAATTTCTGCTCAGGCATTGAGAGATTGCTGCCTCATCTGCATCATGAGTTGACTTCCATCAATCCCCTCAGGGAATCCAGGGAAGTTTTCTATCACCGTTGTAGTGGTGAGCTGTCCACCAGCAGCAATTCCTCCTGCCATAAAGCCTTCAAACAGGAGTGGCTGTAAAAGCGCCTTCCCTGCATAAATAGCTGCAGTATGTCCTGCAGGGCCAGAACCAATAATAATTACTTTACGATGCATTTTACTTTTTACTTAAATAAAAATCTAACAAGACAAGGTATAAAGATATCAATCCCTTTGTCAAGCACAACACATCAATCTAAGAAGATATGTTTCCTTGCTAGTAAAAATTGCTCTAATCTTTTACTGACAAGATATGTTTCCTTGCTAGTAAAAATTGCTCTAATCTTTTACTGACAAGATATCTTTTCTCATAAAATACAAAAAAAGAAGCAGATAGAACTATCCACTCCTTATTTTCTATAAGGAGGTATAAAAGTATAGTGCCGAAAACCGCTATAACGTCTCTTAAACATTATAGTATCTCATGCTTTAGGCTACCCTAAAGATAAGAGTCATGAGAAAGCAACTCCTAAGCATTTTTTATCAAGAAAAGTGTAATTCTTCTCAGAGAAAAGAATCCTGATCTTTCCAAGAGCAGAAAGCGAGATGATAGAGGGGAACCACCCCTTTCAACTTTAGTATCACTTCCAACAATACCCAGAACAAAAAATTCCTCACCAATCCCTTCTAAACCTAGCCCTAGTAAAGCCTTATATACTTTCTTAGCAGAGAGAAGGTAGTAAAGTCGGTTAAGAAACTTTACCTTTCTTACTACTTCAAGCGAAAATATCTAAGGGAATCCTTTCCAGAGGTTATTTAAAAGCTTTTTTCTTTCCTCGAAGTGTTTTACTTCATCGAGTCATAGCCGTTCGCTCTTAACGAAACTTACTAGAGAAAAAAATCTGACTTCTCTTTTTTGTCCTTCATCCTTCAATACAGAAAGATAAAGCTTTATGACTCCTGTTAAACTCAAAAGCCACTGGAAGTTGCCTTTACCATCTATCAACGAGTGATAAACGCACTTAACAATTCAAAAGAAAAGTGATTGAAAGAATTTTTTCTATACTTTTATTTTAAAGACCTCATCATAGTTGCTCATCAACAAAGGAGTCTATTTTGCACTCTTTCTTGATGACGATATTATTATAGTCGGTTTTTTCTGAAAATGCAAATTTTTGATGTCTTTTTTCTTTGTTTTTCAAAACTTCTCTTCTCAACTGTTATTTCTTTTGTGATTTTTGGGCCGATTTTCTAAGAAAAGGTGATATTCCCACTCAATCACGCTCCAGACTCCCCTCTTTTTTCTGGGCGGGGCTGAGTTTTCCTCTGGGGAGGCTTGGAATTGTGCTCGCCCTTCATAGAAAGGGAAAGCTTTTCTCTTTCTTTATCAATTTCCAAAACTCTGACCTCTACCTGCTGTCCTACATGCACAACCTCAAGCGGATTGGTTACGAAATAGTCCGCCATCTGCGATTTATGCACGAGTCCGTCATTATGTAGTCCAACATCTACAAAGGCACCAAAATCCGTCACATTTCTTACTACGCCTTGAAGTTTCATCCCAATCTCTACATCATCAATGCTCAGAATATCTGATTTGAACACAGGCTTTTCAATTTCCTCTCTCGGATCTAATCACGGTCTCTGTAATTCTTTCAAAATATCTTGCATTGTCTCAAATCAAAGTCCGTATTTGCTGGCAAACCCTTCAATTTCTTGTTCGCTGTAGTTTTTGAGGTCCTGAAGGGGAAGAATCAGATTTTTCTTTTTGATACCCAACTCCCCTTCCAGAAAACTCAAGGTTGCTGCATAATGATCAGGATGAATCCCCGTCGCATCAAGTGGCTCTTTCCCTTCTTTGATCCTAAGAAATCCTACTGCCTGCTCATATGCCTTAGGTCCAAGCCCTTTCACTTTCTTGATCTGCTTTTTATCGGTAAAAGACCCATTTTCATCTCTATAGGCTACTACATTCTTGGCAACTGAGGCCGATAACCCTGCAATATACTGCAAAAGCGTATAGCTTGCCGTGTTTACATCTACCCCAACTGCGTTTACGACATCTTCTACCTTCTCATTCAGCTTCTCTTTGAGAAATTTCTGATCTACATCATGCTGATACTGCCCTACTCCGATCGCTTTAGGATCAATTTTTGTCAACTCTGCCAAAGGATCCTGCACTCTGTGAGCAATACTAATCGCTCCTCTAATCGTCACATCAAGCTGTGGATATTCCTGCTGTGCAAGCTCCGAAGCCGAATATACTGACGCCCCTGCCTCAGAAGTAATCACATATTGAAGCGTTGGCATATACTTTTTGATAAAATCTGCTACCACTTTCTCCGACTCCCTAGATGCTGTCCCGTTTCCTATCACAATGAGCTGAATCCCATACTTCTGTACCAAATCAAGTAAGGTCTTTTCTGCTTCTGCAATCTTTTTTTGTGGCTCAGTAGGATAAATCACCTCTTTCGCCAAGAATTTCCCCGTTTGATCGACGACCGCAAGCTTGCAACCGGTTCTAAACGCAGGATCAAATCCCAATACCGTCAACCCTTTCACCGGTGGCGTCAAAAGCAGCTGCTTCAAATTATCTCCAAAGACTTTGATTGCAGCCTCGTCCGCTCGCCTCTTTTTGTCGGCTCTTAGCTCTCTTTCTAGTGAAGGCAGGAGTAATCTCTCCAGTCCATTGTCAATTGCTTGCTGTAAATACTCAACCGAGCTGTTCGCAGCGTTAGGAATAAAATACTTGCTTGCATACTCCGAGATTTTCTGCTGAGAAAACTGTAATTTGATGCTGAGCTGCTTTTCTTTCTCCGCTCTACTTACCGCCAGATAGGCATAGGAAGGCATTTCAAAAAGTTTCTTCTGATACTGCTGATATACTCTGTATACCCCATTTTCCTCAAAGGTTTTGGTCGCTTTGGTCTCTAATGTGGCGTTTTGCTCTTCAAATTGCTTGATGTCGGCTCTTAAATCTGCATGATCTGATACCTCTTCTGCAACAATATCCTTTGCTCCCTGAATAGCCTCCGCACGGTCCTTCACTGAGGTCTTTTCGTCGCCCGTATCCTTAATAAAGGTATCGGCTCTGCTTTCAAACTCCTCTTTTGTAAGCTCTGCGGTTGATAAGAGCTTTGCTAGCGGCTCTAAGCCCTTCGCTTTGGCAAGGGTTGCTTTGGTATTCTTCTTTTCCTTGAAGGGTCTATAAAGATCCTCTACTCTCGCAAGCGTCTCTGCAGCTAAAATCTGATTTTTTAGACTTTCGGTCAAGAGTCCCCTCTCCGCAATCAAACGGATCACGTCTTCCTTCCTCGCCTCCAAATTTTTACGATAACTGTAGAGTTCAAAGAAATCACGAAGCTGTTCGTCGGTAGCCCCTTTTGTCATTTCCTTACGATAACGCGCAATAAACGGTATCGTGTTCCCTTCATCCAAAAGCTGAATAATATTGTTGATTACCGCAGCTTCCATACCAGTTTTCTGCTGTAATTGTTGGAGTAAAGTCGTCATTGCTATGCTCTTTAGTAAAAAATAAAAAAAATCTGATTTTTGATGCTGGTTTGTTCTCGGATTCAAGCAAAGCCTTGGAAATCCGATCCCTGTAAAGCTCTCGCTTGCATCTAAGTAGCAGTGCTCTGGTTTTAGCAAACTGCAACGGGAGCGTTTGGCTCTAAAAGTGAGCAAAAATTTCCGCTATTTCCAAGCTTTCTCGAGAGCTTCCTCTGCTAATGTTCTCGATGCTCCTCGATAATCTTATTCTCAAACTTGTCGAGTGCTACGGATATTTGATTCGGCGGGATAACTTTCTTCTGAGCTGAATTTTTCATCACGAGGCTCAAGTCGTCCTTCTTTACCGCCTCCAAAATCGGATTTTCCAGACTTTTAGAGATCTTTTCTTGGGTTGCTTTGGTGTCGGTCATCAGCCAAAAGAACAAAAATAAAGCAACTTCCACTCTAGCGGAATCCTCCCTAATTTCAAGTCAAAAAATGCCTTGCATTTTCGCTGGGGATTGCTAGATATGAGCTGGAAATTAACTATTGATGTGATCTTTAACAGCTTTCCTCTTATAAAAAACAAAAATCTGATCCTTTTTCTCTGTCATTGCGAGCGAAGCGTGGTAATCCAACGACTTCAAACCGTCATTGCGGGCGAAACATGGGAATCCAGCGACTTCAATCCCATCATTGCGAGCGAAGTGAAGCAATCCACTGACTTCAAATTCCTCATTGCGAGCAAAGCAATGATTTCAAAGGGGCTGTGGAGAAAAAATCTCGAGAATCAAACGTTTCAAGGGGTAAATGGACTTTTCAATGCAAGCATTGGAAGTTTTTAGGGGTCTATGGACAAAAAAATGCTAGAACTCAAAGAAATTGAGGGTAAATGATCTTTTTTGTGCTAGAATCGTTGGTTTTTGAGGGTAAATGATCATTTGGTCGCAATTTCCGGTCGGTTATTGGACTGAAATAGACATTTCCTATCAATTTCCACCCGTTTTTTAGACACAAATGGACATTTTGTCTCAATTTCGGGGTAGAAATGGACACAAAAAGTGTTTTTACTCTAAAAAATTCTCGTTTCTGTAGACAGATATAGACATTTTATTGTGATTTCTGCTCGGAGATGGACATGAAAAAGCGTTTTTGCTCTAAAAAATCGTCGGTTTTGGGATCAAAAAGTGCCTCAAAGGGTCAGATTTCTTCTTTTTAGATAAAAAATCTTCCTGAGAAGATGAGCTTTCTTATATACTCATCGTTTTATCTTCTTATGATCAACACAATGACGCATGCAGAAGAAGTGAAAGAGTTTTCTCCCAAGAAACTCACGAATGCCAACTATGGTGCCTTTATGCAAGCCTTTGAAAAGCTTGTAGCGAAGGGGACGACGGAAAAACTTTGACTTGAGGCGAGTGATTTCTCCGCTTTTCAAGACAAACTCAAGGTCTTTCTCGATCTCAATCAAGAGATGCACCAAGAAGAATTTACCAAAGCTTTGCAGGGGCTGGACAAAAAACGTGATCAGCTTCTGAGTTTTATCTTTGCTAAGATTAGTATTGAGGCACAGTCCCCTGATACGCAAGTGCAGAAGGCTGGGCAGCTTTTACTCCCGCTGAAAAAGCAATATCAAGGGATCCAGACCAAGCAAGACCGTGCTGAGAGCTTTTTGATCAACGGTTTGCTGGTGGACCTCGAGAAAACCGAGCATGCTGCTGCAGTAGCCAAAATCTGATTGACAGCGGGCGTGCAGGAGCTGAAAACGGTGAATGCCAAGTTTATCGAAACGATGGCAGAACGCTCTGAAAAGGAGATTGTTAGGAATCTGCAAGGAGCGAAGAAACTCCGTGAGGAATTAGATACGCTCTACAGGCAGTTCATCAGGAAAATTGACGCACTTGGGGTCGTAAGTCCGAATCCAGAGCTGGTGGCGTGCATTGCTTCGCTCAATCAACTCATTCAAGAGACACGTAATGCTCGAACCATCCATAAAGGACTGGTGGGAGCCTATACGACGGACGGAGAATGGGAAGATGAAGAAAAACCTGAAGCTGAAAGCGTTAGCTCCGAAGCAACAGATAAAGCCTAAGAGGAAGCAAAGAAGGAGTCGGGAGCTATCAGGTTTCCCACTCCTTTTTTAAAGAAGAACATGTTAGTTTCTCTGAGGCGTCCGCCTTTCTTGTTTCCCTTCTCCTCGAAATTGAGGATGCGGGACGGTTTTTTTATTCTTATTTGTATAGAAAATGGAAAATCATATTGATCAAATCGGTGTTTATCACAGTGGTCCAGATTTTGGGATGGTAGGACCACTCCTCTTTGTGCTCATCGTCATTGCTGTCTGGAATATGCTTATTTTTGGGGTGTTGAGAGCCATAATGAGGATTAAAGATAGTGGAAAAGCTCTCAAGTTGAGAATTATGTGGCTCTCAGTGCTTTCTTTTGTTGCCACAATGAGTATTACAGGGGGAAATCAATTACTTCCCACCATAGAAAAGACCGCTTCTACTAATGAAATACTCCTCTACTGTGGTATTTTTTTGATCTGTGAGGTTTTATCCTTTATCATTATCAGAAAATGGATTATCTCCAAAATGGAAATCTCCTCAATCAAGAAGCTATGGCTTAGCCTTGGACTTGTGCTCCTTAACCTTCCTACCTTCTTTGGCATCGCTCGATTTATTGATAGTCTAGCTTACTTTCACTAAGAAAACTGAGAATAGCTCCCCCATTACCTTTTGGAAAGTGGGGGAAAATTCAGAATTTTAGTTCTTTTTTATAGTAAGAAAATGGGAATTCTTTTTCGGCTTATAGGTATCTTCTCTCGGTTCACAGGAGAAAATTTATTATTTCTTTTCCTCCTCGTAATACTGCTCTGTTGCGGATGGGATATTCTTGTTTTTTGGATACTCAGAATGTGTTTCAAAGTATCTCTTGATTGAAAAGTCCTTAAACAGTCTATTTTTAGGGTTCTGGGAATCACAGTCCTTGCTTCTATCTTGGTGCCAGAAATGATAATATTCAGTTTTCAGCTCCAGGGTTGAGAAACGGCAAATTTTGTTTCGGTTTTTATTCCCATCTTAATTTTTGGAACATTACTTTTTATGGCATATGAGAAATGGGTCGTTTCAAGACGAAAACTTGCTCCATCAAAGAAGAATTGGTTTGTTTTTTGTTTCGCACTCTTCAATTTTTCTATGATATTTTTCATTTTCTTCCTTCTTTTAGGTATTTTTAGCTAAAATCAGAAAAGCTAAGGAGTTTTTGTGGAAGCTTAGGGGAAATTTAGTATGCTATTTGTTGCATTAGTTGTGCTTTTTGGGTATACTTAGAAAAGCTGATGAGTTTTTAGCTGTTGGACACTATGAAACGGAAAGCTTTCCTTACTCAAAAGCTTTTTTATCTTTTAAAATTAGTAGATGGAACGACTTGTCACTCCGATTATTTCTCTCATTGAAGCTTGACCAACAGGATGGGGAACCCTACTCCTCTGAATCATTATTTTTAATCTCCTTGCCTTCGGAATACTAGGAAGCAGTATGGGGATCAAAGACTTCTGAAAGATTTATGTCAAAGGAATCTTTTGATTTTTAGTAATTAGCATTATTTTGGAAGGGGCAATTTTTACTGAATTGGGGCTTGGATTACTTGGTATCTCGATTTTTGGATTTATGTGAGCCTTTTCTCATTCAACTAGAGGATATGAGGCATCGCTAATAGAGATATTTTTTGTGATAGTAGTCATAACCCCTTTCTTGATTCAATATTGTATTTTTCTTGCCCATAAGTATCGAACACTCGGTAAAGCAGATATTCCTCCAGTAAAAAAGAAAAACCTTGCACTATGGCTTACCATTATTAGTTTCATTGGTCGATGATTAATTATGTATCCGATCTTATCCGAGTATATTTTCTAAATCTCATAAAAAATTAACCTTTTTACCTTTTAAAATTAGCAGATGGAACGACTTGTTACTCCCATTACTTCCCTCATTGAAGCTTGACCAACAGGATGGGGAACCCTACTCCTCTGAATCATTATTTTTAATCTCCTCGCCTTTGGAATACTAGGAAGCATTATGGGGATCAAAGACTTCTGAAAGGGGTATTTTAAAAGTCTCCCGAAATTTTTACTCATTGGAGTCTTTTTTGAAGGAGCAATTTTTATTGGTGCGGGAGGTCTCTTTGTTATTCTTCAGATAATAAAGATTATTGGGGAGCTTTTTCTCATGGATTGAGATGGCGGACTGCTATGACGAATCCTCTTTCTTGCAGCAGGAGTAGCTCCAATTTTTATGCAGTATTATTTGATTTTCCCTAAACATAGAGATGAAACTCTTGCTCTGGCAGATCTCACTCCAGAAAAAAAGAGAATCCTTGCAATATGTCTTACTATTGTAAATACTGTTCCTTGGATTTTTATGGTGTATGTCGCATTTACTATGGGACTTTTTGAAATAGCATAAGAACTTAACCTTTTTACCTTTTAAAATTAGCAGATGGAAGCGTTTTTATGGGTAATTAATCGAAGTGGTATTTCATAATTAAGAGGTTGGTTTGTATTACTAGTGAAAAATTAGCAAAAAATCAGGTTTTTACTTTTATTCTTTATATAAAAACAAACATGTTTGAAGGTCCTCACGTTCAGCGGTATCTGATTTTTCTGATAATATTTGGTATATCTATGATACCCCTAAGTATTATTCGGAATTCGAAATTGATATTGATATGCATGAGCAAATTACAAGTTCCTGAACCTACAAAATTTTTAAAACAAACCGCTTCCAATATATTCCGTTGTTGGCATTGGGCATGAAATTATGCTTTATTGTCGGCAGCTTGTTTGGTCTTCGTTATATCAGAATTTTTTAGTTTAATAGGTATATATCGCTGATGGGCTTGAATAAGGCTAATTTTTGTGTGGTTTATTCCGCTCTTTTTTATGATTGCTTCAGTAGCTTCAGGAATTTTTATTTATTTTTTGAACAAAAAATGGACTTTCTCAAAGACAGAACTCACTTCTGAGCAAAAAGAAAAATTTTGTCGCTATCTTGCATACTTTAGTTTTCCTCATGTCATAATCCCATTACTCGTAATTGCTTATTTTGTTTTTTTATTTCTTCTCTAGCCTTTGTTGCTTTTATTCTTTTACATAAAACAGTATGTTTGAAGAAATCCTCAGCTTATTCTTAGGAGAAACTCCAGATCTTTTAACTTCTATAACGCTACTCTTGGTTGCTATCCTTCGAAATCTCACCCTTCTAAGGATAGTTATCAAAAAAACAACAAAAACTGAGAATCAAAAAATACTTAAACACGGAAAAACTCCTGTTTTAGATACTAAAAAGCTTTTTAAGCAGACGGCTCGAAAAAGTATAGGATTTCGGCTCTTAGCAATGGTCATAGCTGTAGAAGCAACATATTATTCTTCCTTTATTGCTGATATGTTATATGATCTCAATCAAAAACTTACCTGATATATAGAATTTTTTGGTTCTCTGGGATATGTGATACGCTGAGCTATTATAACTTTCCCAACAGTTTGTGGAATTATGATGTATCTCTTCAATAAAAAATGGACATTTTCGGGGACAGAACTCACGCTTGAACAGAAAAAGAAGATTTCTCGTTATTTAGCCTTCTTTAGCTTCCCTCATGTCATAATCCGACCTCTTGTTATTCTTTCTACTATCCGTATCCTTTTGGTGCTAGCTTTTATTACTTTTATTCTCTATCTAAAATTCTCTGTTTGAAGAAAATCCTAGTGCAATCTCTGTAAATTATCAATTCTAAGGATTAAGAGCCTTCCCAAGTGGCTCTTTTTTGTTTTTCTTGAGAAAATAAAAAAAAGACCAGGAAGAAATACTTCTGGTCCGAGTGGATACCCGGAACCGATAGCAAGCCCTTAGAATACAGAAGGCTTTTTAGTCTCAATAACGATCGCTATCAAGAGTAGAGAGCCTTATACCTTCTACACACACTATAAACAAAATCGGTTCCAGATACAAAGGGGTAATAAACGTTCATCAGGGTAGATTACTTGATTTATTGCTTCCTCACGCCTTGAGAACGCCTCAGGAGAGAGCAAGTCAGGTTTTTGTTTAATTTTTATTTTATTGCAACTAGAAGATATGGTTGTGCATCCAAAAAACAAGAAAATTTTTGCATTTCCCTCTAAGGTTTAGTTAGCACATTTTTTGATTTTGATGATGTTTTTTTGAAAAATCCCCATAGAAACAGAAAAATCTGATTGAAAAACTTTCGCTCATAGCTATACTCACGAGCGTTTATCCTTCTTGCATTATGAATACCACAAAAACTCTTGGGCTTCTCTTTCTCGGCAGGCTAGAAAAAGAAAAAGGATTTGATTTGATCTATGATTTTATCAGTCAGTATCCGGGCAAGGAGCTTCCTTTTGATCGATACATTTTTGGCAGCGGAAGCTATGAAAGCGGGATATTAGAGCTGAGTTATCATTTCAAGCAGATTCATTTCTTTGGATGGAAACCGCTCTCAGAGGTCGAGAGATACCTTGAAAACGTAGATTATTGCTTGATGCCGTCCAGATTCCTTGAGACCTTCGGTTTGAGTGCGATCAACATTCTCCAGCAAGGTATTCCGATTGTTGGATTCAAAAAAGGGGGCCTGATTCCCTTTATTCAGCATGAATATGCGATTGAACAAAGTGAAGGGAGCACAGATTTTGCAAAGTTTTCTAATATGATCATCAAACTCCAACAAGAAAAAAAGAAAAAGAAGACTGACTTTTACGAACAGTTGGCTCAGCAGTCCAAGGATATTGCAAATCGCTATACCGTAGAAAAACGATATGAACGCTTTCTTTCCCTTACCGGAACCAAAAAACCTCAAAAGATTGTGCTTGTAAGCGACTTTATAAATAAGATTGGAGGGATTGAAACCTATCTCCATGATACCAAGCATCTTTTACAGCAACACGGTCACCAAGTAAAACTCTTCTGAGGCTACTGCCCTAAAGGACCACGAGGCAAACTCAAGAAACTCTTAGGGATTGGACTCTCTTTGGTCAACCTCTTGGCAGCAATCAGATTTTATTTTTTTCTCAAAAGAGAGAAGCCTGATCTTATTCGATACCACAGTATGATTCGTCGAAACGGTTGGCTACTGCCTCGAATCGCTAGAAAGTTTCCTGCAACGAAACGGATGATGTATCACGATTTTGGCTATTTTACGCCTTATCCTCATGCACTCACCGATACGAAACAGATCAAGACTCCCCTCTCTCTAAAAAACTACCTTGCGATGACGCAGACTTCAAACCCTCTCAAAAAACTCTTTACCTTTGGAAAATATCTTTCCCTTTCCCTCCTGATAAAGCGATTAAAGAAAACAATCGATCTCCACCTTGTTCCTTCTGAATTTATGGAACCGATTGTCCAAAAAAGCCTCAAGATCAGTCCAAATAAAATTACTGCATTCAATCATTTCCTTCAAAAATAGTAATTTTTTAATTTCCTACTAGAAAGAAAAAACTGACTCCCCGATTTCTTGCGAGTAAAAACTGTTGCATTCCCTCAGCATCAATGTTTTTCATTTGCAAAAACAAAAAAAATAACTATACTGCTCGAGACTGATTATCTCGTGATGACGCTTACTATCAAAATTCTCAACTTATTTATGGGAGCCGAAAATCGGATCCATGTGATCTTGAGGAGCTACCCACCTTTCCGTAAGGAGAGATGATACGCGATGTTACGGATAGTCGGTTTTTTTTGTTGCTTCATAATCCGTCTATCCCTAGAAAAATAACTCTCCTCCCCTGCTGAAACCAATAATTTACCTCATCAAATCTGCGTTTAATTCTGGGACTTCGGACTGAAGAAAGTGATTTCTGTCCTCAAAAGCTCTAAAATGAGCTGATGGCAATGCCTCTTGGTATCTAAGAAAGTGGCTATACGGCACTGCGAAGTCATCCTTGCTATGATACAAGAAAATCTCTCCGACTTGTGCTTCCAGCTGCGATAACTCCCCTGTCCTGACAAATCCTACGAGTTTATCACTTTCCATATCCCCATCAAAGGGCGTTCCCAAAAGATGCAAGCTCTTGATTTGCTTAGCAACTTGATGCTCTGAGAGATATTTTACCAAAAAGGCCGCCCCCAAGGAATGTCCGATTAACACAACTCCATCTTCTACCGCTTCCAATAGTTTTTTGAAAAGAATCGCCCATTCTTCGTATTTTGCGTTTTGTTTATTGGGCATTTGCGGAGTATAAACCACAAACCCTTCGCCGATCTGAGATTGTAGCTCATTTTTCCAGTCTCTCCTGCTCGCGATCCACTCTAAGTGCACGGATTTCCCCTTTAATGCTTGCAAAAATGCCTCATAACTTTCGTAAGTATCCCCGCCATGGATTAGGAGTACTTGCTGTTTCTTTCCCATTATTGCTTCTGGTAAAAAGATAAAAAATCTGACGCAAATTCCCCTTTCTACTTACACAAAACGAATTAAAAATCAAGCATAACATTCCCGCAACTCCGATTTTTATAAACTGTTGCCCAGCTTTTTCAGGGAAAAAGAAAAATCTGATCAGATTTCTGCTTTTTGTTTCCTTATCTTGAGAGAAAATTATCCTTTGAAGAGCTTTTAATGCTGATAAAGCGCTCTTTGTATAGATACTTTTTTTAGGAGAAGACGCTAAATGGCTTGATTTCTGATTTTCCTATGGCAAAAGTTGAAAAAGAAAGAAATCTGACTATACTAATACTATCTTAAAAAGTCTTTCATCTCCAGAGGCGTCGGTGTTTTTTACTTTCTATTTGGGATTCAAGATGCAAATCAAGTCAATAAAAATTTCTAATCTCTTGAGTTTTTCCTATATGAATGAGAAAGAGTTTGAGAATCAGCCTCCTATTTCTTTTTATGGAGAAGATTTAGCCTATCAAGGAGTCAAAATCTTTATTGGAAATAATGCGTCTGGGAAAAGTAATTTTATCAAGATTTTGGAAGAATTTTTTACGATTTTGATTAAAGATTTTTCATTTGATAACAGCTTTTCTGATGCAGAGGAAATCCCTACGAGAAAGGCAATTAAAGAAAGAAATATCCTCACCAAATATCTCCAAACCAACAACCAAACACCAGATCAGCCTTCAAAGCTAGAAATTGCTCTAGAATTGTCAAATACTGACTATGAAAACATCTGATTTGTTTGCAAATACAGCTCTAGGATCAACAACATTATCGATAAATATAGTAAACTAGAGTTTAGATTTCCTGAATACAAATATCAGGTTATTGTCGAACAACCTCATGAACTCAAATTGGAAGCAGCATTTGATGAAAAGCTTCAAAAATTCATTATCAACGAATCTAAACTGAATGAATATCAACTTTTTGTCCTTTCTTGTATTAGATACCAAAAGCTTTTGCAAATTGTTATTACAATTTTTAATCAATATGAGAAAAAGCCTGAAGAAAGAAAGCGATATTTGCTCAAGAGAACGTTTGCAATTTTAAATAATGACAGAAGCCAGCTTAATTTCAAGAATTTTATCAATCCTCATGAAATCATCAACGATCTTGAGTATTCAAGGAATAGTTTGGTCGGCTATACGGGCTGTATTTACAAGATTCGAAGCATTTTAGAAAATTTTACTCAGGAAGCACTCCTCTCTTCGGATCTTAGCACCCAAGAAAAAGCGATAGAAGAACGTTTGAAAAAGTCAGACTTCTTTGTTAGTTTAAACTATATGATCCAAAAATACTTTGACAAACAGTTAAGAGTCGATTATGTGAATGGCATGATTGGGTTTTATATGGTCGATGAGAACGATAGAGTTTCTTATTTTAATGACCTCAGTGATGGAGAGAAATCGCTCTTAACAATGATTTTTTGACTCTATGGAAACGATCTCACAGACGGATTTATGATCGTAAACGAACCGGAACTGCATCTTCACCCGCAATATCAGAAAGAACTGGCTGAAGTTTGCGACCAAATCAGCGAACATATTGGTGCACAGTTTATTCTCTCTACTAATTCTCCACTCTTCATCAATGAAAAAAATCTGACGAGTGTCTACAGGATGTATAAGAATAAAAATCAAAATTCTTTGGTTTCTGCGCCGAGAATCAATGTGGATTATGATGATGCGACACTGATGCATATGCTCAGATTTGAGAATCTTTCAAAACTCTTTTTCGTCGATAAAATCATCCTTGTTGAGGGAGATACGGATGCTTACTTTTTCAGTTTTTATCTCAATTACCTAAAAACCTTCCCTGAGTGGAAGAATAAAATTCGTGATTATGAAATCATCAATATCAACGGAAAGGGTTCTTTCTGAACACGAAGAAAATTCCTCAGAAAGTTTAATATCAAGAACTATTTTATTGGAGACTGGGATAATACTGTTGATTATGGATTCTTTTCAAGGGCAGAACTGAACAGATTTTATATGCTCGCAAATAAACAGGCAAAAACGCAGAAATCTGAAAAAAGATATAGTGATTATTACAATAGACTCGTAAAAACTATTCTGACCTTCGCTCCAAAGAAACATAAAGCGATCATAAAAGGGATTGAAAAACTTTATAACGACAAGGTCTTCATCCTTAAGGAAGGAGCAATAGAAACCTATGTTCCCCTCGAGAAAAAAGGGCTTTCTTATATGGCCTACTTCTGTAATGCTTACTTTTATGACCGAATCCTCAACCAAAATTTCAAAGAACAGAGAAAAGAATTAAATCAGATTATGAAAATTATTTTTAATGACTAAAATCAGTAAGATAATAGAGAGAAAAAGATCAGATTTTTGCTTTTTTCTTGTCTTTTGGCTATAATGATGATATCTTTTACCTGACAAACCAATCATTATGGAAATTCTATTATGAACCGGAGTAATTCTCTGAATTGGAGTACTTATCTTGGTAAGTATGTGTTCTTCTGGTCAAAAAGAAGGGAGTTTGCTCTCAAGATATTGAAGAAAACAGGGAAAATCCTTTTTTCGATGATTTTTCTTGGGCTTATTAGTTCCAATTCTTTTTTTCGTAGCATTAGGGGGATTGACCTTCCTCTTGTGTACCAAAGGATACTGCACGATTAGTACTATCGTTCCTATGCTTTCAGGATTAGGAGTGTTATGGGTTAGTCTACGAGCTATAAGATTCATAACTCCATTTTTTATAGGAGAGGTCGCAAAAGCTGAAAATGCTAGTTACAGAACGATGAATGATATGCAAAAACAAAGTATGAAAAATCTGACCAATTATATTATTTATGCGTTTTTACTTGGATTATTGCTCTTTATCTTACTTTTTATTGATCCTCGATCACTTGCCGAATCTTCAAAAGATTTCCTTGGTGAAATAGGAATTTCTCGAAGCATTCTTGAGGGAGAATACTTTGGAGATGTAATGGCGTGGCTGTTCTATGTACTTAATATTTCAGCGCTCATAGGAATTATCTCTACACTCAAAATGATTGCCAATGATTCCAGTAGAAGAGTAAATGATCGTTTACAACAGCTCAGACTTCGTGCTTTTGAGGAAAGAAATACGAGGACTACGAGCTTTGGGCAGTAAGGTAAACAGAGTAAGGCTTTATGTTACAAAAATGCTCGTATTTCCTATAATTTTTTAATCATTCAGAATGTTTAATTTTACAAAATAAAAAAACTGACTTTGGAATAAAGTCAGCTTTTCCTAATTAATTTTCTCTAAATACTCTTTTAACTGAATAAGAATATTCTTGTAGTCATATATCTCTGCAGCTAAAAATTTAAGTGAATATTTATTCGGTAATTTTATAAATAATTTAAGATGTCATATATAATCATTATATCAGGAAAGCATAATATCGGTAACTAATAAATATAATGCATCCTCTACATAAGGAGAAAAGCCTAAAATTATTTTTGCTTCTTCCTTCATTTGCTCATGTTGAGTAATCAGATATTCCCCTCGGTTTGGATGTCTAAACCCTCAGTCGGAAACAAAATTTACATGGGTTACTTCGTCCTTATCCGTCAGATTTTCTAATTTGTTTTGTATTTCATCTAAGGTTAACTCTTCCCGTCAGCAGTTGTTACCAAATATTTGGAAGGGGACTGCAGCTTTTGCTAGTAAAAATTTTAGATGTTTATTTATCAATGGAGATAAATGTTTCTTTTTAGCGTTTTCAGGGGCATAAGTGATGATGATATAGAATACAAAAGATGAGGTAATTGCCAGAGCCAAACTATATCAAAACCCACTAAAAGGGATTTCCAACTTAAAACTTGGAATGTTAAATATGATCGCAAAAATTATCGCGATCACTACGACTCAATTTAATAATCTATTAGCACGATAAAACTTTAAAAGTTCTTGTCTCATAGGTATAAATACTTTCTAAAAATAAAAGTCTGATTTTTCATCGCTTTTTTACTTGTTGTGTAGATTTTCTTGCAACTATCTGTTTTGAAGAAGTGTATTCCTGACTACTATTGACGCTTTAACAAAAAAGAGATAAATCCCCTGTATTTTAGGAATTTACCTTTCAAAAGCAAAAGAAAAAAGTCATGAGAAACTACTTCTTGCTTTTTTTCTTGAGAAAAACGACAATACCAATTTGATTCTCGGGATGTTCTTCTGGAGAAACCCTATTAATCTTTGCCACTAAAATGTCGCCATAACCTGCTTCTAAAAGTTTTGAAATCTCTTTATTATCTGATCTTGGAATATAGCCAATCTTCGTCTTTTTGAAATAGACAGCTATGGCATGAGTATCGTAGGGATTTTCTGGTTCATAAACTAGCTCAAGATCTGCTCAAATTTTAAGTTGCTCAAAAATAAAAATCCCTTCTGCAAAAGAGAAGCCAGCCACATTACAGTGAAGAAAATGGAGGTATTTCATGATAATTACTATAGAGGAGTAAAAAATCATATTTTTTTGTAAATTTAGTAGCAATTTATGTTTAGCGCGGTTTACTATACGGAGCACTCAGGGAATTGCAAGAGGAAGTATTATGATATGCGTCTAGTAACTGTAGATATATCTTACTTCATACTAATAGAAGAAAAGAGAGGGTTACCTCTCTCTTTTAAATTTCTCTTTTAAATTATTCTTTTCCACAGCATTTTTTATATTTTTTCCCGCTACCACAAGGACATGGATCGTTTGGTCTTATTTTTCCTTCAGGTTTGAGCGTTGCATGAGTCGGTCAATCATCCACTTCAAAGACCTCAATATCTGTATCATTACTATCGAATATCTGAGCTCTACTATCTTGGACTTCGGTTTCAGGTTTACTTGGTTGGTGAGGAATATTTTTACTTGCTGAAGTCAGAATTTCAATTACTTTTTCTTCATTGCTTTCTTCTTGAATAAGTTGTCCTGACTGCTGAACTGCAATTGCATCAAAGTCTAATTTTAATAAATAAGATGCAGTATTATTTGTGATATTTCCAAGCAGTTCTTGGAACTTTTCAAAAGATTCTTTCTTGTAAATCACTAAAGGATCAAGCTGAGCATAGGACATCAGTCAGACTTTTTCTCTAAGATTTTGCATTTCATCAATATGATCAACCCAAAGTTTATCAATAAAATGAAGATGTACTTCTCTAAAGATCTGGAATAGAAGCTTTGTCTCAAGTGCAGAAAACACTTTAGTAAAATAGGCGTCTAACCTCTCAAGTAACATCGCTTTCAAAGCCTCATAATCAAGCTGAGAAAGTTCATGGTATTCGGGTTGCGTGATATTCAAGCCATATTCCTTATTGAGAACCACGAGAACATCAGAAACAGATTGTCCAGTAATCTCAGCATTCGCAATTTGTGTGATGATAATATTTTTAGCTTCAGTTAGGAATTCCTCTTTGAGATTAGCAACATAGGTCGCTTGTTTTTCTTCGTCATTTTCGGCAGCAAGGATTTCGTCTCTGATACGATAGACTCTTTTTCTTTGCTTGTCAACTACGCTATCATAATCAAAGAGATGCTTTCTGATGCCGAAATATCGTCCTTCAATTTCCTTTTGAGCTCTGATAATCGATTTACTAAATTGTTTTTGGGTGAGTTCTAGGCTTTCAAGATCCGTTTTGGAAAGGAGCATAGCAGCCAAAGACTGAATTTTCTCTCCTCCCATCTTTCTCATCAACGAATCATCAAGAGCAACGAAGAACACAGAAACACCAGGATCTCACTGTCTTCCAGCTCTTCCTCTGAGCTGATTATCAATTCTCCTAGATTCATGTTTTTCCGTTCCTAAGATGAAAAGTCAGAAGAAAAGGTCTTTCTCTATCGCTTCTTTGCTCGTATCTTTTTGACTAGGAATAAAGCTGACTTTTGCATAAGGAACGGTATTTGCCTTTCTCTTCCTATTAAATTGCACCGTAAAATTTCCTCATTCTAGGGCAACAGAACAAGTAATGGTTTGCTGAGATGCTAAAGTTTCTAGGTCCTTTTCATTCAATAAAACCTCTTCTTTTAAAGCATTAAGGAAAAGTCAAAATTCAAACTCAGAATACAGGTTTCCAGAAGAAACGATTCAGTTTTTTAGATTTTTTAGGAAAAATTTAAGATAATTCTGAGCCATCTTTTCGTTCAATCCCTCTTCGAGTTTGATATCCGTTCCACGACCTGCCATATTGGTTGCGACAACTACGGATTTATATTTCCCTGCATTAGAAACGATATTCGCCTCCTGCTCGTGAAACTTTGCATTCAACACATAATGAGTTATTGCTTCTTTATCCAAAAGCCTAGAGACATACTCAGAAGTCGCAATATCTGCGGTTCCAATCAGGATTGGCTGTCCGATTTCATGATAAAATTTGATATAGTCCTTCACAAACTTCCACTTAGTATGCTGATTGAAATAGACCTTATCATTCATATCTACTCTAAGAATAGGCTTATTCGTAGGGACAATAACCACTTCCAATTCATAGATTTTGTTAAACTCTTCTCCTTCAGTAGAAGCTGTTCCGGTCATTCCAGAGAGTTTTGCATATTGTTTGAAAAAATTCTGATAGGTGATCGTAGCCATTGTTTGAGATTCCCTCTGGATTTGCACCTGTTCTTTTGCTTCAATCGCCTGATGAAGCCCTTCAGAAAACCTTCTTCCTGGCATCGTCCTTCCCGTATGCTCATCTACGATCAACACTTCCCCATTGGAGATAATGTAATCCTTATCCTTGATATAGACCGCCTTTGCTTTCAAAGCATTCTCAATATGATGGATTTCTCCATAACCCATATCTTTATAGATATTCTCTACCTTCAAAATCTCCTCAAGCTTTGCAATTCCTTTTCCAGAAAGCTGAGCTGTCTTGGTCTTTTCATCAATGTAATAATCTCCATCTTCTTCCTGCTCTTTCCCATACTCATCATTCAAAACCTCTTGAATAAAGCCTTTCGAAACTTTTTTCTTTCCTGAACAAGGAGAAAGCAGATTCACTACTTGTGCATAGTAGCTGTATTTTTCAGTAGGTTCTTCTCTTGCCTGTGAAATAATAAGCGGAGTTCTCGCTTCATCAATCAAAATACTATCAATCTCATCCACAATCGCAAAATTAAGCGGTCTCCAAGTCAGACTTCTTTCTGCTAAACTTTTTACGAGATTATCTCTCAGGTAATCAAATCCTAATTCTGAATTTTCCACATAAGTAATATCCTTAGAATATTCTTCTCTTCTGGTCTGAAGCGGAGTTCCTTTGGTCACGGAACCAACGGTCAGTCCAAGCCAAGTATAGACATGTGCCATCCATTCACTATCACGAGAAGCAAGGTAATCATTGACCGTTACGACATGCACTCCCTTCCCAGCAAGCGCATTCAAATACACCGGAGCAACCGCAACGAGCGTTTTTCCTTCTCCGGTCTTCATTTCAGCGATCTTTCCTTGATGGAGGATAATTCCTCAGAGCAACTGAACATCATAAGGAATCATATTCCAGGTAAGTTCATGTCCTTTAACTTTCGCTTTTGTTCCGACAAGTCTTTTACAAGCCTGTTTTACAACGGCAAACGCCTCTGGAAGTAAATCGTCCAAAGTGGTTCAGTTTTCAATTCTTTGTTTAAATTCTTCGGTTTTTGCTTGAATTTCAGCATCAGAAAGTGCATCAAATTCGGCATACCGATGATTGATATCTCTCACAAGTGGCATCAAAGCATCAATCTGCTTTTGATTGTAATCACCACCAATTATATTCATAATCCAATCTAACATTTGCTTCTTTTCTAGTAAAAAAAGATAAAAATCTGACGTTTAATCAAGAAGAACTTATACGAATTTGTATCCATAAAGCAAATTGTTTTTTGCATGAAATGCTCCTCTATTAAGAAAAAATGAATAAAACGTCTTGCATCTTCTTTAGAAATAATTAAAAGAATGGAGATTTATCTTCTAAAAATAGTAAACTATGCAAAAAAAATGAAAAACAGCTGGTGAAAGAATTGATGAAGCAACAGGAAAGATCCAGGAAGCAGCTTCAAAGTTCGGGGAAAAGATTGGGAATGGAGCCGAAGAGACAAAAAAGGTTGCAAACAACGTTAAAAATTGGCGAGAAAAAGCCTCTGTTGAAGAAATTGTGATGACGTTGATTGGAATCGTTTTGTTGATTTTGGCGCTGATTCAGCTAAGAGAGTTCCTTTGGGGAATTATTCTCCTCTTGGCAGGTCTACTTTGTGTTATGGGATATTTTAATCCTTTTTTGAGAGGTTTGATTGATAGATTTTTTTCAGAATCAGAGGACACTTCTAAAAAAGACGCCCATTCAAAGAAAGAAGACTAAAGATAAGGAGTAATTGATAAGCCCTTATCTTAAATGATAAATTTATGGGGAAGGTTCAAAGAAACCTGATTTCTTCCCCTTTTTGGTAGCCAAAAGTTAGAAAGGATTATTCACATTTATCTGTTCTTTACCTCCAACATGACACGTGAAGATAGAAGAAATTTTATCAAAAATATTTTTAGACTTGCAATTGGTGTTGTACTTCTTGTTGCTTGTTTTTGATATTTAAAAAATCACCCGGCTGAACAGATAGCACTTTATTCTGGATTAAAAACTATTATTCAGAAAGGAGAAGTATTGGCATATAATGTTTTATGAAGAGATGGTAACCAGCTGGCTAGAAAATATGAGTTGGAAAATAGATATCTTGAGCTTATCCATCGTGCGGAGGAAAAGGGATGTAAAGATACGGAGTTAGTAGAGGCTTTACATCAGACGTATGAGACTTTTTTACAAGAAGATAAAAAGAAGATCAGTTATTATATCGCAAAATACATGATTCTTTTTTCAGAATATGACTCATCTGTTGAAGAATGTTCATAGTTTAATTCCTTTGTTGTTTCCTTCTTTAACTTAAACTTAACAAGCAATTCTTCCCTTGCTTGTTTTTTCTATTTTCCCGAGTCTTAGTAAAAGCGGCTCAATATCTTCTTCAAGTGTTTTTTCGCTAGTTCAAAGCTGGAGAGCTAGAGTTTTCACTCAGACGGGGCGATCAAAGTGAGAAAGAATTTCCAAGTATTTTTTGTGGAGGGGCATCATTCCACCATCGTCAATCTGAAGATGGTCGAGAAAATCGCATCGCTCTTTTTTGTCCAGATTTTGTATCTTTTTACTAACAACAAAATCTCTCATTTTAATTACAAGATTGTGAATCTCTCTAGGAACAGGTGAGACTTTGCGTGCAAAAGTGGGTAATAAATCTGCATTGTATGGGATTTGATATTTTGCCAAATATTGCTGGATGATCAAGATTTTCTCCTCAGAGGTATATTCCATATAGTGAAAATGGTAGACAAATCTATTTTTCATTGGTTGTGAGAGAGATTCTGGTTTTGTGGTGGCACCAATAAGTGTAAATGGACTAATGGGAAGCCTAAGATTTCATCCCTCTGGCATTACCATATCTATTACAAAATCTTCCATTGCAATATATAAAACCTCCTCTATTGCTGGTCTCAACCTGTGAATTTCATCAATAAAGAGGATGTCTCAGCTTTCTAAACTATTTAAAACACTGACTAATTCACTAGGTTTAGAAATAGCATATCATGTAATAATTTTTATTCTCGTTCCCAACTGATTTGCAACGATTCATGCCATCGTTGTTTTTCAAAATCCACTTGGTCAGGAAAATAATAGGTGTCATAATGGACTTTCCCTCTTTTTTGCACTATCAATTGCTGTTGCGAGGACTGATTTTATTGGTTCTTGACCGATAAACTGAACAAAAGAATCTGGTCTTTGCGGATTGGTTGTGGATTCTTTCGTCTCTAGTCAGATTTTTTTTATTTCCATATTATTTTTGACAAATAAATCATTAAGCTTACTATGCTGATTTTAGAGAAAATTTCAAGAGAGATTTTTTTAATTGGCAAGTAATTTTTTTTGTAAAGCAAGAAAATCTGACTCCTCCATTTTTGTCATAACCGTCTCCCTGAAAAGGAGCATAATCTTTGAATTTTCGTCCGGATTTTTAAGATGAGAGAGCCAAAGTCCTAAAAGCATTTCTTCGTTTGTCCCCACGCATTCAAAAGGTTTTATGCCTGATATTCCCATGAGTTCAGAAAAAAGTTCTACTAACTCCCCTGCATCAAAAAGATCTTTCCCAAAAATTTGTATTACTTCTTCTTTGCCTAAAAATGCTCTCATCATGGTATAAATAAAAGCACACTTTGGGCATTCTCAGCACCATAATTCATCTCTTGCTAGTTTTGATCAGCTTTGGTGAAAGTTTCTATTACAGCTGGAAAAGTTGTAAAAATACTTTGGATACTTGCAAAATTCTTGAATTATTCTGATTTCATACCGTTTTCTTAATAAGCTATAACTGGAGAAATCTTCGGAAATTCGCTGGTGAACATAGTTTTGAAAATCCTGTTCAAATTCGGATGATTTGCTCCGTTGATGGTTGATTTCTAGTCCATGATAAATAGTATTGCCTTCATCTGCACTTTTCTCTAGTGAGGTAATGGTCGCATCATAACCGTATAAATAAGACACAACTAGAGATACAAAAGATATTATGCCTGTAATTGGTAGATGACCGTTGTAATATCCCTGATTAAGGAGCTTTTTAATTTGATCTAGATCGAGAGTCCTTTTAATAATTAGCCTTTTTTTTTCAGTTGGGATTTGTGCAATCTGATGAAGCGGAAAATCGTTTCAAAAAGAAAAAAGATCAAAAGTCTGACCTTGACTTTTGAGCAGTTCTACAGTTACTAGAGAGTCTTTTCCCCCTCCAAATAAGACCAGCGATTTATGTGACTGCATGAAGATTTTTTTTGGATAGTTTGGGGAATCTTTGACAGAAGAAAATTCGGCTAATCATTCAGGATTTATCTGGTTTCTGTAGAAAAACTCTCCGAGTCCTTTAATATAAAAATTATTCCGAAATCTTTTTTGCTCTTGCGTTAAATCGATCGTATGAACAAGAATCTCTTTTGTTGGAAAGAGTTTGTAGTAACTGACCCCTAATGCGAGATGAAGATGAGCAAGAAGTTGTTTGAGTTCGTTTTCATCATTTTTTACTATCGGGAATTCAGATTTCTCTTTTAAAGGAGAAAAGTTGATTACTTCCGTAAAGGATTCGCTCTCATCGAATGAGTAATGGAATTTAGCCTCATAAGTATTTGGACTCCATTCAAAACGGGAAATATTGAAAGTAGAAAATGGTCTCATAATTATTCAATTTCAAATATAAAGCCACTGTGATCTGAGCCTGGAATTTGGATTTTTTTCAGATTTTTAAACTTTAGATTTGGACTAAGAAATACATGATCGATATGTGACTGAAAAAAAGGGAAATATCCTCAAGCTTTCCTTATCCATAACGGCAAAAAACTAAAATCCTTATGGACATTCAACATTTCTGACAAGTTTCGAGTGAAAAGGATTGGGAATGTTTTTGTGATGTTTTCTAGTATGCCACTGAAGGATTCTGCGAAATCTGCATAATAAGCAGATCGTGGGCTTGTGTTAAAGTCGCCAAGCATTATAATTTTTGCATTGCTTTCTCTTTGAGATTGATGATGAGTAAAAAAGTCTGATTTAATCTGTTTTAATTGCTGATTTCTCTTTTCAAAAAATGCTTTGCTAACCGGTGATGCGGTATGAATTTCATAAAAATAATATTTTCATTTTTCTGTATCGATAGAGAAATAGCCATATCTCCAACTTGCCTGAGGGAAGTCGTCAGCAAGATTATCTATTGGATATTTACTAAATACAATGCTTCCAACTGCGATTTTGGATCGAGAGGTGGTATTGCTATAGGGATAATGCGTCGCAAAAAAATCCTTCAAAGCTTGACTATGCTCTTCACTAAACTCGACAAAAAGAACAACATCCGGGTTTTCATCTAAAATCATTTTTTTGATTGCATCTATATTGTTATTTCCCATATAGATATTGGAAAATAAGACTTTAATTGGACTATCTATTGATTGATTGAGTTGATGTAAAGGCTGATAGAACTGCTTAATCGGTCGCAAAAAACAGCCAAAGAGGATTCAAAAACAAAGGACAAATAGAGGAGATAGACGTCTTTTCAGGCTGTTTTTTTGTTTGTCTTTGTAAAGAAATTTCCAAAGCTGAAAAACTCGGAATAGCAGTCCTAAAAAGCTTATTATCGATAAATGTGGCAAGAAACTGATTGCCAATTCTCCGAAATAACTCCCTTTACAGAGGATCACAACTCCTCCAAAAAGTATTCGCAAGGAAGCAAAGATAAGACTCATATTGCTCTATTTACTAGGAATAAACGGTTTTTGACTATATATATTCTTTATGAGAAAGCAAATGTTTTTATTTTTATCAAAGAGTTGAAGAACAAAACTAAGGAAAATCTTGCTTTTAGCTAAGAAAGCACTATACTTTTTCCTAGGAGTCTTTTATCTCCCTAAATAAAACGATGTGAGGAGTAAAAAAAGCAATAAAATTCTGATTTTTGGGACTTTTCGGTTTTGTTTTTGGCGTGAATATCCTTTTTGCTAGCTCTGGTAGAAACTCTGTTTTCTATCAGAATTTAAATCAATTATTAGTTCCAGTAGAGGCTGTTCTTCGCCAAAAAACGCTTTCTCGTTATCAGCTTACGAGGCTCTTGAATGCGGTAGAATGTTATGACTGTATCGTGCCGGATAAGAAAACTCATGACAAATATAGTGAAGCCTTTTGGACAGGATTTGTTTCGTTACCAGGTAAAGATTTTAGGGATATTGAGTATCTTTCCTGAAAATATCAAGGAGTAAACTATTATTACTGTGTGGCAAAGGTTGGTAATGATGATACCATGAGAGGATACCCGGTTGCAACGAGTAATATCTGCGCAGGAAAGTTTTGTGGATCAAGAGATATTAGTAAGGCAGAGTTTTTTCAAACCCTTCTCAATCTTCTCACCGATAGGATAAAAGGCAACTACTCTGCCCCATGGAAAGAGATTAAAGAATGGGTTAATAAAAGAGATAAAAAAAGCTATGAATATAAGGTATTTACTACTGCTGAGATTGACCTAATAAATAGAAAAGAAAATCAGACTGAGAAAATACAGTCAAGACTTGAATTTTCTACGTATCTCAAATACTGTATGTTTCATCCGAACGAATGTGGATTTCAGACTTTCCCTACTTTACCAAAAGGATATTGGCCTCTTTCAGAGATGAATATTCTGATTCAGGCGGGAATTATTACTCCTCAGGATGTAGAAGGCTTTTCTAAACCTATTAGTACGGAAGATGCCTTAAAAAAACTGGATCTCCTTTATGAACTTCATATTCAATGTGCATTAAATGTTGATTATGACTGTGATGGACTAGTAAATCATGAAGATAATTGTCCTTATGCTTATAATCCCGGACAAAATGATATGGATAGCAATGGTATTGGAGATGTTTGTAGCGATGATATTGATGGTGATGGGAAAAAAAACCCGCTTGGTCTAGTTGATGATACCTGAAATATCAATTATTCAGTACTTATGAAAGAAAAATCTGAAGATCCGACTCCATTAGGAGAAGATACAAGAGAAGACCTTTATTTCATCAAGGTAAGCAAACTTGATAATGACCTGCCTTCTTTGGTAAAGTTTGAGATTACGAGTCGTGAAGCTCCATTAGCAGTTGAATGGGATTTTTGAGATTTCACGAAAGGAAAAGGCATTAAAACTCAGCATATTTATACCGCTCCTGGTTTAATGACGGTTATTGCAAAGGTTACTACAAAATGAGGTAAGGTCTTTGTCCTTAGTCAGCAACTCTCCTTAGGGCAACCGCAGAGCACGATGTATTGACTTTCTATCAAGTTGGAGAATCTGGATTCAGCTAATAAAAAAGCAGTTTTTAAACCTGAATTTATGGGTAAATTCGACTATTTCCAGCGAGAAAACACGGCAAATTGACACAGGGAAAATACGGTTGCTGATGTGTCTTTTACAGTTCCTTTGGAAAATAATCAGAGAAATAATATTACCTTAAAAGGCTATGTTCAAGGTAAACTTGTCGCAGTAGCTTCAATAGATATTCTGGATCAAAACTGAACTTTCTTTGGATTTAGTCCTGAGTATTCGCCGCATCTCAAGACTACTACGACCAAAATGATGACGACACTCAGACTTCAGAATCTTAGTCTTGGTGCCATAGATTCTGTTAAATGGGATTTTGGGGATGGGACGAATTTTATTGATAGGAAACTCGTAGCTACACATACCTATACCGATCCATGAAATAAAGTTCTGATCCAGAAAATTCATTTAAAAGATGGCAAAGAACTCATTTCAACGTCATTTATGACGTTAAGATCTCTAGAAGAAATCTGAAATCAGGCAATCAACATCATTCCAACCTATAATGACAAAGGGGAACTCGCGCTTTCTCTTCAGGCACATTGAGCAGTCTGATCGGATCAAATCACATCCCTAACAACCTTGGTCAATAATAAGAATAGTTTTTTTACTCAGAAACCCCAATTAAACGCTCCTTTCTTTTCGGTAAAGAATAGACAAGGGCAGGTTAAAGTTACGAATAAGTTTCGTATCGGTTCAAGACTTCAATTAGAAAGCCGTGGAATCGCTGTTTTTGATCTTCAAAGTAATGCTCAGAATGCGTTTTCTCTCGATCCTCAATCTGCTTTTTCTTGACTGAAATGTGATTTTGATCATGATGGGATTCCTGATCTCTATGATGATGATATTGATGGTGATGGTATTAAAAATCTTCTTGGTATGGTATATTACGAAAGACCTGATTGTAAACTAATCCTCGGAGATAACATTGATCAGCCTCGTTATAGTGCTCACTTTTGAATTTGTAGCTTGGATAACTGTCCGATAGAAGTGAATACAGATCAAGATGATCTTAATGCCAATGGGATTGGAGATATTTGTGAACAGAAAGATCCTGACTGCTGAAATGGGGTGATTGATAAGGGGGAAACCTGTAAAACTTGTCCTCAAGACGTAGGTCCATGTACTGCTTTTTGTGATAACGGGAAGATTGAGGCAGCCGAAACCTGTAAAAACTGTGAAAAGGATGTAAAAATCTGTCTCGTAAGCTGTGGGAATGGGAAAATTGAGGAAGGTGAAATTTGTGATGATGGAGATCAGAATTTTCATAATGGTAAATGTTCTGTGGACTGTAAACCTATGGACCCTAAGAAACCTCTCTGCGGAAACGGAGAAATCGACCTATGAGAAGACTGTAAAAACTGCCCTGAAGATCTCAAGGATATTTGTATTGATGATGGGAATAAAAAGCCTAAATGCTGAAATGGAGAGGTCGATCCGTGAGAAAACTGTTCTAACTGTTATCAAGATGTCCCTAACTGTGATGAAGATGAAGATTGATGTCCTGATCCAGAAGATCCATGCCCAAAGCTTCCTGGTAATAATGGAAGTTGTTGTCCAAAGATTCCTGAGCCATGTGGAGATTGAGAATGCCCTCTTGTAACGCCTCTTTGTAACCAGTGCCCTTGTCAATATGCTGACTATAGTAATACCCTACAAAATAATGATTCAGTAAGAGCAAGGCTCTGGGATCAAGGCTTTAAAGTCCATTATGATTACTCAAAATTTGCTGCTATCAAGAATTTTCTCCAGAGAGAGTAAACTTATACTTTTAAGCGAATATCGCGTAATTGTTGATGATATCACAACTTTTTGAAATGCTGATTGATTGCCTCAATCAGTTTTTCTTTTTCTTTAAAAATTGCTATTTTCATAGCTTGATCTGAAGTTTTGAGGAAAAGCGTTTGGTATTTCAGATAGCCTTCAATGAGCTCGTCTGTGACGATATTCTTATTTGTATTTTTGATATGAAAATGGTCCTTAACAACCTTAAGTGCAAGAGTGCCTAGCATACGATTCCCCTGAAATTTCTCAGAAAAAAGCTTACGAGAGAGGTCTTGAAATGCTTTCATCATCAAAAAAAGAAATAAATCTAATTCAAGATAAAGATTTGATTCTTGTTGTCAAACAGAAACTCGTAACTTTTTATCCTTTTAGAAACTAAAAATACTCTATACTCCTCTACTACTAATTTATCTCGAATGCCACGTTCTCTTTTGAAGATATCTTCTTAGTTTTTTGACTGACTTACTAGCAAAAAGTGGTTTAGAAACAAATTTTGACTTATCTCATTCTCAAAAAAATAAAATGGATTTTGTCAATATCAGTAAATATATTTTTTTAAAATGGTTATATCATTTAATCTTTTTAGTCTAAAAAGTTGAGCAAAGAATAGTAGGAAAATATAATTGAAAGGGAATTTTATATTAAAAAAATATTCATCATGGAACTCAATTTGCTAGAGTATGATATTGACTCTATAAAAAGCATTTTACAAGGCATTCTCGATAAACACCTTCCAGAAGGACAGCAAATTTCCGTTCAAGAGCTTGATGAACAGGGAATCGTATGGCTTATACAACTTCTTTTGGAGAAAGATGATAAAAAGAGAGAACAGCTCTGGCAAGAGATTGAAGATAAATATCAGATTGCTTCTAATGATTTTAGAAATACCTATCAAAAAATCCTTGAAATTTATGATCAAATTAAAATCACCGAACAACTTGGAACTTCACTTGTAGAACTCAAATCAAATATCAAAAATGATCAATCACTTTCACAACTAGAACAAGAAATCTGACTTTAATCTTTTAAATTTCACTTCAAATGACCGAATATAAGAATCAATCAGTAGACCAGATCCAGAAGCAGCTTTCAAATAAGTTTGAAAAAGACAAGCAGTGGCGAATTAGAGATGATCAAGAAATCTATCTTGCCGGACAAGCAATTATTAATGAAACTATAGGCAAGATCCAGGAGAGTGGGAATAACTGGGGAAAATGGGCTTTAGAACCCTTGAAAAATCTGGAAAAAGAACTTGTAAAAAAGCATAACGAATGTGAATGAATAAATCTTTTTACAGATAACAAAAGATTACTCAATGATATTGCCCAGAAAATTGATAATGCAGAGAATATCGTTCTTGAGAGGCTTATGCGTAATAATGCCCATAGAGATATTATCCAAAAAAATACTGAAACAAAAGATACTCAAGGTAAAGCATTTTTCAACTTCGACAAAAAAACAGACACCTATATTTTTACCGATAGAAGCAACAAGCCAAAGATTCACGAAGTTTTAGGTCAGTTTTTTACTAATGATAAAAATATCTATACTATTGATTACTCAAAATGTACTAATTTGAAAATCAAAAATAAGATGCAACAAGTATTGGGAGGTATAAGTAGTTGCCTAATCCAATATGATAAAAAGACATGAACATACAACCTCATTAGCAATGGAGCAATTGTAAATGAAAGAGCTTTAATTTGGGAATGAGTTAGCCTCAGAACAGCTGCTTCTACTGCTGTCTCTGCGAAAGCAACAGAAAGGGCAAATAACGAAAAGGCGACTGATTACAGCAATCAGAATTTTATCAACTCTCCAAAATATCAGGAATGTTTACAAAACCTACCTGCAAGTCTAAAAAATAAACTTTCTTCACAACAACTTGCTACACTTATTAGCAAAACAGAATCAAGACTCGATACAATCATAAAAGAACAAAAGAAACTCTGATGGGAACTTGAACAAGATGAACCTATTTCTAGAATTCATTTTGGATCATGACTTATGGAGGGGCATTTTATCAATCCTCAAGGGACAAAAAAGGATATAAAAATTTGGGAAGATAAAGATTCATTTAAAAATAATGCTCTTTATGATATCTTGGACAACAATGAATGACCGTACAAAGACTATCTTACAGCAAGAATCAAGGCAAAATGGGCACAAGCAGATCACCTCACAAAAAGAGAACAAATCTTTAATGGATCTCCTGAAAATAAAAAAAATCCAAATTTAGCTCAAGCAGTAGAAAAATTTAGCTATGGACTAGATATGCTTTCTCAATTGGTAAATAAAATCGAAGAAGAGGACTGAACAAGTAAAGAAGTTGCAGCGCTAAAAGTAGCAATCAGAAACTATAAATATAGTCTTGAAAATACTGTTCCCTCACCTCAGGAACTTGATGAAGCTAAGAAGAAATTAGGAGATCTTTTTGTTGCGTATAAAAGTAATGATTGATCTTTTTCTACGATGACAGATAGAACTGCCAGAGAAACTGTTGCAAACCTTCTTAGTGGGGATAAGACGAACGCACAGAGAAGTATCAGAGAATTAGGGAAACATCTCAATGTATGGTGAAATACGAAAACAACCTTTCTTAGGGATGAAATTGCGAATAATGAAAATATCAGTTTTGGGAAGCTTGATTATACAGAAGCATTCCAAAAAATTGGAACTCATCTTGAAATCGGAGAAAAAGATACAGAAGCACAAGTCCAAGAGAAAACAAAACTGATTGATAATCTCTATAATTGTGCGAATGCTCAATCTATATTTTCCCTTTTACAAAATAATGGGTTGATACCAGCAAATGCACCATTTGATGAGGAAATGAAAAAAGGATGCCAAAAAATCTATGACAGCTTAAGAGCTAAGAAACAAGCTATTGAACAACTGGATTATAGTCCTAGTGCATTCAAAAGTAAAATGGAAGACGAGAAGATCAAACTAGAAGCCAAAGGGAATAATCTGACTGATGATGATAGAATCAGACTTCAAAGTATTTCAGTAATGCTTGAGAATCCTCAAATGCTCGAGGAAGCACTCCAAAATGCAAAATCAGCAGCTGAAAATAGTCTCAAATATGAAGGAATTAGCTCTCTTCTCAAGTGAAGCCTCGCACTTCCTTTCGCAAAAAATGGAGGAAAAATGAGCTGAACCAATGCAGATATCTTCAATAGGAGCCATGGACTCAATGGACGATTAAGCGGAGACGAAACAGCTGTCTGGTTAAATGAAATTGGGCAAATGATCTTGGAAGAGGTTGCAATCTGTATCGTTGCTATCGCACTTGGAGCAGTGACAGGAGGTGTCGGGACTGCAGCTATTTATGGTGCTAGATTCGCTCTTAAGGCAGCACAAGGTGCAAGATATGCAAATAAAGCCTATAAGATCAAAAAAACATTTACGCTGATGAGAAAACTCTCTAAAGCAAGGAAATATTGGAAAATGGGAAGAGAAGCAGAAAAACTAATGGCTGCGAGCCGTCAGGTAAAAAAACTCCAAAAAGGCGCAAAATTAGCAAGAACACTAGATAAGTCATGAAAAGTTGCCCAAAGGATGAAATATGCAAATAAACTCCATGATGCAAGAATATCTCTAGATGCAATCAATAAAAGCAATAAGTTTGTGCACCTTAATGACCTTGCAAAAATTTGAAAACTAACTGATCATCTTGCAAGATGAAGTCACCTTCTCTTCGAAGGAACCTGATTTCATTTGAGTAGTACTGTTCTTAGAAATGCACTCCATGGGAAAAACCTTACAGATGGGGTCAATCCTTTTGGTTATACTGAAGGACCTAATGGTGAACAAATTTCTAATTTTAGGGGATATGTCCAAAGTATCGCATTTTTAGGGATTTTGAAATATATCGGACAACCGCTCCAAAATCTTACTGGAGCTGCACTACAGAAGCTTATGGGAGAAAAAATTGCTGGGAACTGGCTCGGAAAAGCTTTACAATGAATAGCATCAGTTGGAGCTGAAGTTGTAACGCTTATGGTAGCAGAACAAGGAATCAGCCTTGCACTTGATCAAAAGTCTTCTCCGATTACCGTGGAAAGTGCAATTCAGTCCTTGGGAATAGTCATTGGACTGAGGCTTTATTGATGGGGATCAATGAAAATCAAGAATTGGAAAGAATGAAAGCATTGACTTCAAGAAATAACGGTAGAAAATGGAGAACAAGAAGTTGTAATTAATGGCAATGGGACTGTAATAAGCTCCAACACTCCTAACATGCCAGTAGGAAAAAATGTTCTCATTCCTCGCATGAACGAATCAACTTGAGCCTACGGAAAAAATGCAACTCAAGAACAACTAATGAGAAAAAGAGAACAACTCAATCAAGAAATAACTAAGCTAAAAAATCAAGGAATAGCTTCCACAGACCCTAAAATCACCACACGTGAAAATGCAGTAAAATTCATAGAAAATAAACTCAATTCAGCAAGTTATAAGGAAATTTCCTTACCAGAATCTAATAAAGTTTCTATCAAAAATGCATCTTATAACATGGCTGTCAATAGGTATGCTAATTGACTTGCCAATGTAAATGAATGAATCCCAAACGAAATTCAGCTTCGTCCTGATGGAGCAAAAATAGCTCTAGAAAGAAATGGAAAATACAAAGATATTTTTGATCAATATGAAAGTTTACTAAAAGACAAGCCACAATGATATGAACAAAAGTTACAAGAGCTTGATTTTATGTTGGCAGAGAGAGTAACGCTTGATACTTGGCATACTGTTGAATATACAGCAAAATCTGAAGCTGAGACATCATTTAAAGGCCTTAAAAAAACTTATCCTGAATCAGAATTACGTCAGTTTGAAAGTTCGGATGGAACTTTTTGCATTAGAAAAAAATTACCAGAAGAAGTAAAATTAGAAGCAGAAATACAAACAAAAAAAACCATGCGTGATGCAAATAATGCTATGATTCAAGAATTATCTAGAAAGATTGATAGCATAGAGGCTGAACTCAAAACCAAAAAAGAAAAATCCGTAGAAGAAAAAGCAGATGAGATTTCAAAGGATAGACCAGAATATTATGAAAAATATGCAAAGGAAAGTCATACAGACCTATACGAACAATATAAAACCTATCAAAATACCCCAAATGAACTCAAACGTTTGGATACTGAATTTGCTGAAAGGTTAATTTTGGACAATCCTTGAGAAAGAAAAATACTTTTTAGTGAAAAGTGAACGCATTGAAGCATCAAAGAAAGAGCAGAAAACTCTTTTAAACTGCTAAGCAACGTAGAAAAATATAAGTGAAATATCAAACTTGTACAAAAGACTCTCAATTGAGAAAATGTTTTTGTCATTGAGTTGGTTCCAGAAATAGGGAAATTAACTAATTTAAAAAATCAAGTCATTGCACAAGGAGGAATCATAAGATGAAAAGAATCCGAATTATCTAAAATACAGAAAAAATGAGATGGACTTGAAACCATTGATGAGTCAACAACTATGTTTAGATCCCAAGAATCAGGGAAGGAAGTGGGGAAAGCAGAAACCGCGAATAGTACAAATTTAAATACGAAACAGAATCAGATCGCACAAAATATAGAACAGTGAGAGCAGATTAGTAATGAGAATCTCTTAGAGACTCAGATTGATTACCAGAAAAAACAGATCGAATCTAACAATAAAAAAATTGAAGCATTAGAGCAGAAAAAAAGTAACGGAGAAGAGCTTTCTCAAAATGAGAAAAAGCAACTCGAACTCTTAAAAAGAGCTAATGATGCTCTAACTCTTGATATTCAAAGTGTTAATCAATGAGAAGGTAAATTTTATAATGCATCTGCCCAAGTAGATCTCTTATTTCAAAAAGCTCAAGCTGGAGAAATTCCTTATAAGGATATTAAACTTGATTGGGTAAGCAAAAGCATGTTTGAAGCTAGTGTTTTTCTTCAAGGAATGAAAAAATGGATATCAACGCTGAATCTTCAGACTCCAATCGAATTTATTAAGAAGATTAGTCATAGTCTTGACGCGATAAAAGTTAAATTTGGAGATAGAATCAGTACTCAATGAAAAAAATTGATGGAGTTCTATTCTAAACAACTTAAACTTATAGAAGCTAAAAAACAACAGGCTAGAGAACTTCAAGAAAAACAAGCTAGAGAACTTCAAGAAAAGCAAGCTAGAGAACTTCAGGAAAAGCAAGCTAGAGAACTTCAGGAAAAGCAAGCTAGAGAACTTCAGGAAAATAAAGATAGGAATAGTAGTCTAGAAGGATGAATCAATACAGAAAGAAGAGAAATGTCAGAAGTCAAAAGAAATTGTGATGTAGTTGCTATTTGAGACCTTCATTGAGAGTATATAGCACTGAAATGAAATATGGAATTTGTATGATTAGCAAAAGAAGTTAATTGACATCTTGAATGGACTGGTTGAAATAAGAAGGTCGTATTTCAATGAGATATTTTGGGAGACAGATGAACAGATTGACTAAAAATCATAGAAGAGATTCGTCAATTAAGAGAACAAGCAAAAAAACAGTGATGAGATATTGATGTCATAGTTGGAAATCATGATGATTTTTTGATATCTTACTTAACTTGATGAAAATGAAAACGTTTCTGAAGTACCAATGCTTTAGGCGTTTCTATCATCAATGGTCAATGAATATGATTAACAGAATTGCTTGATTTTATATGAATAAAAAAAACTGGAGAAGTTGAAGATTTTATCAATCTAGGAGGGAAAAATCTAGAGATAATTGAAGCTATGAGGCGTTCTCCAAAAGGGAAACAAATTCTCGAGGAAATTTGCAATATGAAAATTGCATCACAAGTAGATGATATCCTTTACATTCATACGAATCCCACAGTAGAAATATTAAAATATTTAACACAATGAAATATTCAAGAAAACATCAAAACATTAAATCAAAATTATCAATGATATCTTAGAAAAGCTCTTCTTTGACAATGAAATTGAGTGATAAGTACGGAACAATTTAATACTATTTCAGATATATTTTTACACACCTGAAATAGAGATATAAGTTGAATTGAAAATTATGTTGATCTCTTAAAAAATAGCTGAATAAATATGATATCACACGGCCATAGTGGTTGAGGTTGAGTTTTTAATTGACAAAGGTATGAAAATCATCAATTAAATATTAATTGATTAAAAATCGTTGATACTGATTGTTGATATTGAAAAAAATGAGAGTTAGATCATGAGCGTTCTGTTTCTATAGTAAAGAAAAATAATTGAAGTGTTGAAATATGAGAACATTGAAATTCTTATATATGAAAACATATTGAATTTCATTTATGAGATAAAAAATCTTATTCATGAACAGTAAAATCAATATCATGAGTTGGAGAACATATCTATGTAAAAGTAGAATATTTTGACCCGGAATACGGAAAACAAACAATAAACACACAATTATCTGATTTTAAGAAATGGTGAGGATATAAGATTGAAGTATAATTAACTACAAGAATATACGTGCCTTTTCCCAAATAAAAAATGGAGTGTCACAAAGATCCTTGCAACACTCCAAATCTCACCTTTTCAATCACATCTCAAAGGAAGAAGTTTTCTGTTACCAATCCTTGGGGACATATTTATCCCGTTTAAGCGTCAGAATTGTATTTTTTCCCGGCAAGGAATAAGGAACCCAATTAACTCCATACATGCCCATAGCAGGAGCCACCTCTTCTGTCGGGACTACCCCACTTGGAGCACCACAATATCCCTGATTTTTCCCATAATGATTGCTCACCACACAAATAGCAGATAAAAAATCTGTCAAATTTGCAGAGAGCACTCCGCCATGAAAGTACTCTTTTTTACCATTGGGATATACTTTCACAACGACATCAACCTTAAGCTCAAAAGTGCCCGTTTCCACATTGACTTCTCCAGAACTTGACTCTACCCAAAGATAATAGCCAAATTTCCTAAAGAAATCAGCCTTCATTTTTTCTAAAGAATAGTCGGAATCTACAAGAATCTCTAGATTAGAAACTCTTGGCTCTGGAAGCACAGCTTCAGGCAAAAGAAAGTAATCAGCAAACAACTGCTCATTAAAACTTCCTGCCAAAGCATGCCCATTATTCTCAAGCTTCAAACGAAATGCAGAATTGCGATCAAGAAGATAGCCTTCTACCTTCCCTTTGTCAATCAGACAGACATTTCGAGCTTCAGTTCCTTCCATATCATATTGATAAGAAGCAAGCATATCCTCATCTCTTGGACAGTCCCAAATCTGAATATGCTTCAACACCTGCATAAAGCCTTCTTTTGCAACTCTTTTCCCAAGTTTCCCTTTGAAAACCGTAGAAATTCCATCAGCAATATAGGCTCCAGAGAGCATATGTCCCGCAATTGCTTCATGAAAAAGCGTTCCAACAGCCGAAGGTGCAAGAAGGATAGGGTAAATCCCGCTCTCTAACTGCTTACGATCAAGCGTAAACAATTCCTCTTGAAGCCTTGGAGGCAATTCATTGCTAAGATAGGACCTAAGAGCATCACAATCCTTAAACATTCCCGAAAGCTGAGATTGATAAACTCTCCGCTGTCCATTCATAAAATAAGGAGTGATCCCAAATTCAACCCTATCACGATGGTCGATTACACGAGTTCCCCAAGAATCCACAACGATCCAAAGCTCCCTCTTCGCAGTCAAATTCGCATCCACAAAAGCAACATGTTTTGCAAGATAACAATCACGGACTACATGTAACATTTGGTCACAAAGAGAGCTCGGAATCGGCTCTAAAGCACTAACCTCAAACACAGAATCCTCTAAATAAACCACATTCCCATGCGCCTCTTGATGAAATTTATTGTCCTTTATTTTTGAGGCATAAAAATCATCGATCAACTCATCTATTGCGAGAGTAATCTTCGTCCACCCCAAAGAAAGAAGCCCTTCGGGTTGAGCAAGAATACGCTCTTGCATTGGAATCGATACACTTGCTTCCTTCTTCTCATTAGCAAAGAAGAGAGTAAGCAAAAGCTCGGGAGCCGATTCATTCTTTTTCATTGGAGTCATAATACCATTAGCATAGGTAATTTCAAAAGACTCCTTTTTCAGATAGGCAATCCTGATACCAGAAATCTTATGGCTTGTGATATCGCCATTAGGATTCTCTTTCTTGATTTTCAGCGATACTGCCCTCTGCACCAACTGTTCTATAGCTTGAACAATTGGTAAATAATTCAGACTTTCTTTTTTTTCCATTTTCTTATTTTTTAAATGTTTAGCATATTTTTATATTTTCAACTAATATATAAGGTAAATATATCAAAAGTCAACTAAAAAATAATTAAAGATGGCCCCATCAAAACCAAATAATAAAAACAGCTTTAAAAAGCTGAATCATAACAACACTTATCAAGCGTTTATACAAGAATTTTCACAAGAAGAAGAGCAGCCCCCATAATAAAAACTGAAAGAAATTGGAGAACTATAAGAAGCAATAAATTTAAAATATTAAGATACTCTCTGCCATTTAAAGTGCTAATCTTTTTTCTGAGATACTCCCAAATAGGAAGACCTACAAGAAAAAGCCAGACAAGGCAAAAGGGAAGCATCGCTCGAATACTTAGTCCTCTTAAACCGTACTGATAGGCAATAAGCATACATAATGCACGGATAAGCCAAGTTAAAATAAGATAAAGAAGCCTTGTTATATAGGAGATAATGCTCATATTTTTTCATGTCGAACTTTTTCCTTTTTCAAAAAAGAAGGGGTATTTCAAAAATGTATCACTGCAATAAAAGCAAATATACACAGAACTGTATAAGCAAGATATTCAAAATCCATACCTTTCCTCGCAGATAAAGTAAAAGACTTATCAACTAAAACACACAATTCTTTTCATCTACAATCACCTCAACAATACTCCCGTTTTCATAGTTTCAAGGCAAGGAAATCTGAAGATAGTTCTCAGTCCATCATTTCACTTTCCCATTTTTCACTTCTTCAATCAGGACTTGGAGTTTTTTCCCATAGTTTTGAGCAACAAAGGCATCACGAACCTGGTCGCCGATCTCAATCAGCTTTCTATTTCTGCTTTTTCTGATTTCATTAGGGATTTGATCAGGGAGCGAAGAAGCAGGGATCCTCTCGGCTTTATGATGATCGGAAAAAGGGAAAGCATGAAGCTTGGTAATGCGATACTTCTGCACCGCCTCGCAAGTGATCTGAAAATCCGCCTCCGTTTCTCATGGAAACCCAGAAATAAGATCCGCACCGATAGAAACGAGCTCCGCATCAGGGCGATTCAGATTTCTTAACTTTTTCAATACTTCATCAAGCTTTTTGCTATCATAAGCTCTATTCATCAGCTTTAGCACCGTATCAGAAAAACTCTGAATGGAGAGATGGAAATGCGGACAGAACCTCGGATTATTCATCAGCTCAAAAAAACGATCATCAAGATACTGAGGGTCAAGACTAGAAATCCTGATCCTTGGGATTGTGGTTTGCTCCAAGATCGCTTCCAAAAGCTCGGTGAATCTGCTTTCTTTCGTCTTCCTCGTATTGCTCGCACCCCAAGCCGCAAGATTGATCCCAGTCAGTACGATCTCTTTCCCACCTTCAGCCTCAATCTGTCTAATCTCCTCAATAACCTCCGGCAAAGGGCGATTTCTATGCGCTCCCCTCTTGAAAATCGTGAGACAGAAACTGCAATGATTATCGCAACCATTCTGAATGATCACATAGTTCTTGGTTCGGAGCTTCTGGTTTGGCATTTTGAAACTAAAGGCGAGTTCGCTCTCCTCCTCTAGCGGATCTTCTGCAAGAAGCGTGATTTGCTCTTGATAAGCTGCTAATTCAGGATAATAGGTAAAAAAAGCTGATCTTTCCGTAGCTTTCCCTTTGGTGATAGAGCCACAACCAGCGATGAGGATGTGCTTACCGAGTTTGGCTTGTTCAATGATTTCTTTGACCCATTTCATCTTGGCTCTATCGGTCACCACGCAGGTCGCAACGAGAAAAAGATTATCGTTCACTTGATTGGTTGCTTCAAGGTGAGCGATTCGTTTATTGAGGTAGAATTTATTGACTTTACAACCGTAGACTTTGTGCTGCATAGGGAATATTAAGATAAAGAACTGAGAGCGATTGTAAAGAAAGGTAGCGTTGAAATCAAGAGGGAAAATCAAGAGGGAAAACTTGACTTTGCTTGAAAAGGGAAATTAAAAAAATATATTCAGCTTTAGTCTACTTTTTTATAGAACAATGCAAACTTTTTCTCAAAGAATGTGAATTGAACCACAACCTTTTTTACAGAAAGATAGTGTAAGTGAAAAACTTAAAAATAAAATTTGGAATATTTTATGTGAATATATTTTTGGAGAAGATGAACATAGAACACTTTCTAGTTATTTTTTATATAAATATGCTTATTATTTCTGACTTAATAAAGACACATTGTCGGATTATATAGGTTGATTTAAAAGAGAGTTATATGAAAAGTTAGGGGAAGGACGATATTCAGTATATGATCACATAGAATTTTTTTATACGATTAATGAGGACGGCGACTTTGTAAAAGCACTCAATCAAGCACTAACAGAAGAAAATAGCGCGTATCGCATATCTCAAGATGGTTTGGTTCTTCCAATAAGCAATGAAGAAGAGTTAGAAGCTGTGAATGAAGCAAATAAAACCCCTTATTCTCCTGTAAATGAACATATTCAAAAAGCGATTTCACTCTTTAAAAAAGAACCTTCTGATTATGCAAATTCTATCAAAGAATCTATCTTAGCAGTTGAGGCACTTTGTCAAATTATTATAGATGATGAAAAAGCAACTTTAGGGAAAGCAATAAAAAAATTAAAAGAAAAGGGGGTAATCATCCCTCCAGCACTTGAAGAAGCTTTTAATAAGCTTTACGGCTATACAAGTAATGCATGAGGTATTAGACATGCTCTTTCAGAAGGAGATACACCACCTACTTTTGATGATGCTAAATATATGCTTGTGAGTTGTTCTGCTTTTGTAAATTATCTCATCAGTAAAATGAATTAGTTTTTATCTTTTATCTAAACGAAAATGCCACAAATCAATCTTTCTCTGTGATATGCAATCTCTTTTTTCCTTGTAATACTCTCTTTCGGATATATTACTGTAGAAATCCTTTTTGGAAAAAAGTATCTATTTAGAGATCATATAGATGCGTCTAAAACTCCCCTGTTTGATAAGCTCATGCACTATGTTATTTGGTGATTTATAATAAATACAATAATTTTTTTTCTTCTCCCATATAGTCCGTTTATAGAAGAAATAGTATGAAAAATTATTTCCTGAGGACTTGAAGTTGGTCAAAAAATCAATCCAGAAAATTATATTGAAATCAGTATTACAATAAGTTCTTTCCTGTATTTTTTTGTCTTCATTTTTTTGATTACTTTTGAATATGTTGTTATAACTGCGATAACTCTTGTTCTACTTCTTGGAAAAAAAGCGATAAATAATCGGGATACAATTAAAAGTATACGAAACTGTTTTATACAATGTATAAAAGAGAAGAAAAAGGATCAATAAAAGAAAACTGATCTCGGAATGAAGTCAGCTTTTTTATTTTTCAGCATTTTGATAGTTGCATTCGGTATTCTCTCGGTTTTTTGGGATTTTTAGTGTTTGCCTAGTTGGCTAGTATAGGGAGTGGGGAGGGAATTGCAAGAGGAAGATTATTCTATTTTATTCTTTTTCTCAGCATCATACTGATTTCCCGTCAACATAGATTTTACATAGTCATCATCCATCAATTTAAGAAAAACACCAGCTTGACTAGGATTGCCAACTACAAACTTTCCATCATCTTGTATACGAATTTTTATCTTATTATTTGTATCTCTTACAAACAAAACAATTTGCTCTTTATTTACATTAAAAACAGGAGAATCTTCTTTTATTTTTAATAATTTATTCCTTAATTTTTGATTAGTTTGAATAATTGTTTCTAATGTATTATCATCAGATAATAGTCATTCCCTTGTAAACATTGATATTTTTTCACAAGCTCTTTGATTCATAGTTGTTTCATAGCCAAAATCTTTTTCTAATTTTTTAAAATCCAGAATAAGAATTTTATTGTCAAAATATAGAAATACAGGCTTATAATTAAAACGTATTGCATCTGTCGTTTGGAATTGATTATCCATTTTCCTGAGTATAAACCAAGTATCACGTTGAAGAGCAAATATTGGAAAATAAGGAATATAAAAATTTATAAAACAATTCGTAGTTCACAGTCTAATAATAATTCCATCTATTTTAGATGCTTCTTCTCGATTAAAATTATCGTTATTCCCAATTAAATCATTTGTTAAAAACCTGACTTCTTGAGTATAAGTATTCTCAAAAAAATATAATACATTATTTCTTGTATAATCATAATTATTTACATTTAACAATTCAGTATCTTCTCAAAAGGTTAATAATTTCCCCCTAATCGCTTGCAAAATTTGTTCTTTTAGCTGTCATTGAGCTTCATTTGTTATATTAACAAGTTTATCTTGATATGAAATAGTTCAATTTCCAGATTCATTTTTCAACCTAAAATAAAGCATTGCATTATATGCTTGACTCTCAGAGGCATCTTCTAAAAATCATTTTACTTGTTCTAACATGATATTGTTATTTAAGAATTAAAAAAACTTCATCATCTACTAAATAAATTCCTTTAGTATCAGATAGTTCATTAAAAGATTTTCTATCTTTTCTTGTTAAAAGCACACATTCCTCCTTATTATTTCCTATTTGGATTTCTGCATCATAAAACCTCCATCATAATAATGGTATTATTGGATTAGATGAAAACAAATTCGTTTTACAATAAAGGGATCAAATCACACTAAGAATGAAAAATAAAATAATTAGGGAACGTAAATTTATTGCTCAATTATGACTCTCAAATGAAACAAAAACAAACGGAATGATATAAGTCATAAAATAATTTAAATATACTTGATTATTAGTTTTAACCTTTAATACTTTAATAGGACGCTGTGTCATTTGTAATCTTTTATGAATTATATGCCAAGTAACTACAAATATAATTAAATATATAAAAAAGCATATCAATAAAATTAGTGTACGAAGAGAAGATGTTCAGAAATATTGAAAACAAAACAAAAGGTATAATGGGAATAATGATACGATATATGACAATATTTTCATGATTATATACATAACTATTTAAATCATAGATCCCTAATAACAAAGGGATTATATCAAAAATCAATTCTAAATCAACCCCTGCTTCCTTGCAATCGTCCTCGCAGACTCAGTCAAATACTTCT
>ERZ773063.34-NODE-34-length-103319-cov-5.907925_pt1 | contig 103319 bp, 88 predicted proteins | sample MGYA00580625_ERZ773063 | MGnify/ENA primary metagenome ERZ773063 (study PRJEB29015, sample SAMEA2738022) | human oral metagenome | biome: human oral; feature: human-associated habitat; material: dental | place: China | collected 2042 ... | reverse complement strand
CGGATGGCTTTTGCCATCCGGGCCCGCAAGGCCGGGACGGGTACATCGCCCGACCCAGCTCCGCCACAACCTTCGTGGCCGCGCCACCCGCCCCCTGTTCCCGATGCCCGGGCACGGACCAGGGTGCAGGACCGGCGACAGGCCACACTCACGGAACTCGCCAGTTGGGCGTGCCAGGCAGCCCTTCCGCACTCCGTTTTCCCCTCCGTTTCATCCGTCCGCGACACGGGTCGGCCGTTGCCGCCGCCCTTTCCGGCACTTTCGTTCATCCTGCATGTCCATGAATCAGACATCTCTTTCGCGGCAAGACGGCCGCCAGAACCACCAGCCCCGTCTTGCGGGCATGGTCGTCAAGGGAATCGTGACCAGCGTCGCGCTGGCCGCCGTAGCCGCCTGCCAGCAGGGCGGCCAGCAGCAGGCGGCCGGCGGCGGCACGCCGCCGGCTCTGCCCGTCGGCGTGATCCAGGCCCAGGTTTCACCCGTCGGCCTTTCCCAGAACCTGCCGGGCCGGGTCGAAGCGTCGCGCGTGGCCGAGATCCGCGCCCGTGCCGCCGGCATCCTGGAGAAGCGCCTCTTCAAGGAAGGCAGTGACGTGAAGGCCGGCCAGGTGCTGTTCCAGATCGACCCTGCCCCGCTGCGCGCCGCCTACAACAGTGCCCAGGCTGCCCTGGTGCGCGCCCAGACGGCCGAGAAGCTGGCTGCCCAGAAGGTGGCCCGCTACACGCCGCTGATGAAGGCCAACGCCATCAGCAAGCTGGACTATGACAACGCCGTGTCGGCCCAGCGCCAGGCCGCTGCCGACATCGCCGTGGCCCGTGCCAACCTGAAGACGGCCCAGATCAACCTGTCGTACGCGACGGTCACCTCCCCCATCAGCGGCCGCATCGGCCGTGCGCTGGTGACGGAAGGTGCGCTGGTCGGCCAGGGGGCTGCCACCCCGCTGGCCACCGTCCAGCAGATCGATCCGGTGTACGTGAACATCACCCAGCCGGCATCGGCCGTGATGAAGCTGCGCCAGGGTCTGGCCAGCGGCAAGCTCAAGGCCGCCGAAGGCCATGGCGAAAGCGCCAGCGTGCGCATCCAGTTCGACGACGGTACCGAGTACCCGCACAAGGGCGCACTGCTGTTCACTGACCTGACGGTGGAAGAGAGCACCGGTCAGGTGACGCTGCGCGCCGAGGTACCCAACCCGGACGGCACCCTGCTGCCGGGCATGTACGTGCGTGCCGTGCTCGACCAGGCCGCCATCCCCGACGCCATCCTGGTGCCCCAGCAGGCCGTGACCCGTACCGCCCAAGGCGACACGCTCACCATCCTGGAACCTGCCGGCACGGTGACGATGCCCCCGCAGGGTCCCAACGGCAAGCCGCAGGAAGTGCCTGCTGCCACCCGCAAGCAGGTGCCGGTGCAGATCAGCGGCGCCCATGGTGCCAACTGGGTGGTGGTCGGCGGCCTGAAGGCTGGTGACCAGGTAATGGTCGATGGCTTCCAGCTGGTGGAGATGCTGCGCGTACCCAAGGTGATCCCGGTGCCCTGGAAACCGGGCCAGCCGCCGGTCTCGCAGCAGCAGGCCGCCCAGGGCGGTGCCCAGGGCCAGCAGCCTCAGGGTGCCGACCAGCACGGCAACAGCAAGTAAGAGGCACGCTTCATGGCCAAGTTCTTCATTTACCGCCCCGTCTTTGCATGGGTCGTGGCGCTGTTCCTGATGGTGCTGGGGGTCGTCTCGATCACCCAGCTGCCCGTCTCGCAGTACCCGAACGTCGCGCCCCCCACCATCCGGATCAGCACCACCTACCCGGGCGCCTCCGCCCAGACGCTGGAAGACAGCGTGCTCAGCATCATCGAGCGCGAGATGAACGGCTCGCCGGGTCTCATGTACATGGAATCGGTCGCCCAGGCCGACGGTACCGGCACGCTGTCGCTCACCTTCGAGAACGGCACCAACGAGGATCTCGCCCAGGTGGACGTGCAGAACCGCCTGTCGCGGGCCACGCCCCGGCTGCCCAGTGCCGTCACCCAGCAGGGTGTGCAGATCGAGAAGGCGCGCTCCAACTTCCTCACCTTCGTGATGCTGTCGTCCAACGATCCGTCGCTGGACACCATCGGCATGGGTGACTATGCCTCGCGCAACATCCTGCCCGAGATCCAGCGTATCGAAGGTGTAGGCCAGGCCCGGCTGTTCGGTGCCGAGCGGGCCATGCGCATCTGGCTCGACCCGGCCAAGTTGGAAAGCTACAAGCTGTCCTCGGCCAACGTGGTCTCGGCCATCCAGGGTCAGAACATCCAGGTCTCGGCCGGCGCCACCGGCGCGCTGCCCAACCCGGGCGGCACGCCGATCACGGCCAACGTCAACGTCAAGGGCCAGCTCAGCACGGTCGAGGAATTCGGCAACATCGTGCTGCGCACCACCTCCAGCGGTGCAGCCGTGCGCCTGAAGGACGTGGCGCGCATTGAGCTGGGGGGTCAGAGCTATGCCACCACCGCCCGCATCAACGGCAAGCCCGCCACCGGCATCGGCGTGAGTCTGTCCAACACCGGCAATGCGCTGTCCACGGCCCGTGCCGTCCACGCCAAGATGAAGGAGCTGCAGCAGTTCTTCCCGCAAAGCATGGAATGGCAGGTGCCCTACGACACCTCGGACTTCGTCGACATCTCCATCGAGCAGGTGGTGCACACGCTGGGTGAAGCCATCGTGCTGGTGTTCCTGGTGATGTTCCTGTTCCTGCAGAACATCCGCTACACCCTCATTCCCACCATCGTGGTGCCGGTGGCGCTGCTGGCCACCTGCGGCGTGCTGCTCTCGCTGGGCATGTCCATCAACGTGCTCACGATGTTCGGCATGGTGCTGGTGATCGGCATCGTGGTGGACGACGCCATCATCGTGGTGGAGAACGTCGAGCGGATCATGAGCGAGGAAGGGCTGCCGCCCCGGCAGGCCACCGTCAAGGCCATGGGTCAGATCTCGGGCGCCATCGTGGGCGTGACCGTGGTGCTGATCTCGGTGTTCATCCCGCTGGCCTTCTTCGGCGGCGCGGTGGGCAACATCTACCGCCAGTTCTCGGCGGTCATGGCCACCTCCATCGGCTTCTCGGCCTTCCTGGCGCTGTCGCTCACGCCGGCGCTGTGCGCCTCGTTCCTGAAGCCGGTCGAGGCCGGCCACCATCATGCCAAGAGCGGCTTCTTCGGCTGGTTCAACCGCGGCTTTGCCAGCACGGCCAAGCGCTATGAAAGCAGCATGGCCCGCGTCATCCGGCGTTCGGCCTGGTGGATGCTGCTCTATGGCGTCATCATCGGTGTCACGGCCTTCTTCTTCATGCGCATCCCCTCGGGCTTCCTGCCCAACGAGGACCAGGGCTACATCGTGGTGAACGTCCAGCTGCCGCCCGGTGCCTCGCAGGAGCGCACGCTGGATGCCATGAAGCAGATCGAGCAGTTCATGATGGCGCAGCCCGAGGTCAAGAACACCATCGGCGTGCTGGGCTTCTCGTTCAGCGGCAACGGCCAGAACGCGGCCATCGCCTTCGTGACGCTGAAGGACTGGAACGAGCGCCAGGGTGAAGAGCACTCGGCCGCTGCCCTGGCCCAGCGGGCCCAGATGGCATTGGCGGGCATCCGCGATGCCTTCGTCTACCCGCTGTCGCCGCCGGCCATTGCCGAGCTGGGCAACGCCAGCGGTGCGACGCTGCGACTGCAGGACCGCTCCAGCAAGGGCCACGACGCCCTGATGCAGGCGAGCAAGCAGCTCACGGGCCTGGCCATGAAGAGCGGCATGTTCGCCATGGTGCGGATGGACGGTCTGGATGACGCTCCGCAGCTGCAGGTCGACATCGACCGCGAGAAGGCCAATGCCCTGGGCGTGCCGTTTGCGTCCATCAGCAGCACGCTGTCCACGATGATGGGCTCCACCTACGTGAACGACTTCCCCAACCAGGGACGTCTGCAGCGTGTCATGGTGCAGGCCGATGCCAAGGACCGCATGCAGCCCCAGGACATCCTGAAGCTGAACGTGCTGAACACTGCGGGTGCCGTCGTGCCCTTCTCGTCCTTTGCCAGCGTGCGCTGGGCGGTGGGTCCGATGCAGACCATCCGCTACAACGGCTACCCGTCCATCCGGCTGGAATTCACGCCGCTGCCGGGCATCAGTACCGGTGACGTGATGGCCAAGGTCGAGCAGCTGGTGGCCGAACTGCCGCAGGGCTACGGCTACGAGTGGACTGGCATCTCCTTCGAGGAGAAGCGCTCCGGCTCGCAGGTCTACATCCTGTACGCCTTCTCGCTGCTGGCCATCTTCCTGTGCCTGGCCGCCCTGTATGAAAGCTGGGCCATCCCGCTGTCGGTGCTGCTGGTGGTGCCGCTGGGCGTGCTCGGCGTCGTCCTGGCCGCCCAATGGGGCGGGCTCGAGAACGACGTCTACTTCAAGCTCGGCATGATCACCATCATCGGTCTGTCGGCCAAGAACGCCATCCTGATCATCGAGTTCGCCAAGGAACTGCACGAGCAGCAGGGCAAGTCGGTGGCCGCTGCGGCGCTTCAGGCCGCGCACCTGCGGTTCCGCCCCATCCTGATGACCTCACTGGCATTCACGCTGGGCGTGGTTCCGCTGGCCGTCGCCACCGGGGCCAGCTCGGCCAGCCAGCGCGCCATCGGTATCGGCGTCGTCGGCGGGATGATCTCGGCCACCGTGCTGGCGCTGCTGTTCGTGCCGCTGTTCTATGTGATCGTGATGTGGCTGTTCCGTCGTCGTGACACACTGGCCACGGAACCCAAGCATTCGGAGAGCCTTTCCCATGACTACCATCACTGAGCGCCCGGGGGATGCATCCCCCGTCTCCCGCCCGGCGGCACGCCGGCAGGCAGCCGCCCGTGCCGGCCAGGCTCGGATGCCGACCCGGCTGAGCGTGCTGGCGGCCCTGCTGGTGCTGGCCGGCTGCGGTTCGCTGGCCCCTCTGCCGAAGAACCCGGACGCCCCGGTGCCCGACCAGTTTGCCCACGCCCAGCCCCATGACGCCGCCGCCCGCCCGTCGACGGCCCTGGACGCGGCCGGCAATCCGGTCACCACGGCTGCCGCCCAGCCGGTGGCGGCCGACATCGGCTGGAAGGAGTTCTTCGTCAACCCCGCACTGCAGCAGCTCATCCAGATCGCGCTGGACAACAACCGCGACCTGAGGCTGGCCGCGCTCAACGTCGAGCGCACCCAGGCCCTGTACCGCATCCAGCGGGCCGATCGGCTGCCCTCGGTCAACGGCTCCTTCGGCCTGCAGCGTCAGCCCAGTGTGCTCACCGGGGAACAGACCAGCAACTACAGCATCGGTCTGGGCATCACGGCCTTCGAGCTGGACTTCTTCGGACGGGTGAAGGATCTGACCCGGGCGGCATTGTCCAGCTACATGGCCACCGAAGAGGCACAGCGCACTGCGCAGATCGCCCTGGTGGCGGGCGTGGCCAACGCCTACCTCGGCCTGCAGTCGCTGGACGAGCAGCTGGCGCTGACCCGTGCCACGCTGAAGACGCGCGAGGAATCGCAGCAGCTCACCCAGCTGCAGTACCGCAACGGCGCCGCCTCCGAGCTGGATGCCAAGCAGGCGGATTCGCTGGTCTACACGGCGCGCGCCACCCTGGCCACACTGCAGCGTCAGCGTGACGTGGCCTACGACGCCCTGGCCGTGCTGCTGGGTCAGCAGCCCCCGGCCGAGCTGATCACGGCCGACACGCACGGCGACCGGGTCGAACTGCAGGAGCTGCCGGCCGGCATTCCGTCCGAGACGCTCATGCGTCGCCCGGACATCCGCCAGGCCGAGCTGAAGCTGCGGGCCGCCGAGGCCAACATCGGCGCGGCACGGGCCGCCTTCTTCCCGCGCATCTCGCTCACGGCCACGGCCGGTTTCGGCAGCCGCCAGCTGGACGACCTGTTCGACCACGGCAAGTTCATCTGGACGCTGAACCCGAACGCCGTGCTGCCGATCTTCGACTACGGCCGCAACCGCGCCAACCTGGACGTGTCCAAGGTCGATCAGAAGATCGCCATCGCCAGCTACGAGAAGGCCATCCAGACCGCCTTCCAGGAGGTGTCGGACGCGCTGGCCAACCGTCGTGGTCTCGTCGAGCAGCTCGATGCCCAGCAGGGTCTGGTCAGGACCGAAGGCGAGCGGCTGGAGCTGGCCAACCTGCGCTACAAGAACGGCGTGGCCAGCTACTTCGACGTGCTGGACGCCCAGCGTTCGCACTTCGCGGCCCAGCAGGCGCTGATCACGGCCCGCACGGCGCAGCGTCAGAACCTGGTGGAGCTGTACAAGGTGCTGGGCGGCGGCTGGAAGTGATCGCCTGACGCCCACCGCGCCGTCCCCGGACCGGACGTAGCCCCCGCAACCAGGGGCTGCGTCCGGTTTTTCTTTGGGGCACGCCCCTCAAATTGACAAAAACGCCACAGACGGTATAGTTCGCGGCCTGTGCGGTCGTCACGCAGATACCGCACCTACCGGGCATTTCCCGCCGCCGGTCCCGTCCGGCGCACGGTGTCCCGACACACAAAGCAAGCCCCGGCGCCATCCTTCGCGTCGGCGCCCGTCCCGCTTCCCGTGCCCTCGCCCGCCTGCCGGCAACGCACATCATCCACACCCTCCTGCCGCCTGGAGCCCTCCACGGAATGAGCCTGCCCACGCCCTGCTACCTGATCGACGAGACCCGTCTGCGCACCAATCTGGAAACCATCGCCCGGTTGCGTGAACGCTCGGGGGCCAAGGCGCTGCTCGCCCTCAAGTGCTTTGCCGGCTGGTCGGTCTTTCCGCTGATGCGTGAATACTTGGACGGCACGACGTCCTCGTCGCTCAACGAGGTGCGCTTGGGCCACGAGAAGTTCGGTGGCGAGACCCACGGCTACAGCGTGGCCTGGGCCCCCGGCGAGGTCACCGAAGCCGCCCGTCTGGCCGACAAGCTGATCTTCAACTCCATCAGCCAGCTCAAGCGCCTGTCCAATCTCTGCGGCAAGACCCCGCTGGGTCTGCGGCTCAACCCGGGCGTGAGCAACTCGCCCTACCTGCTGGCCGACCCCGCCCGCCCCAACAGCCGGCTGGGTGAATCCGATCCCGCCCGCATCGAGCAGGTGGCCGACCTCATCAGCGGCGTGATGATCCACAACAATTGCGAGAACCGCAGTCTGGAGCAGTTCTCCGGCATGCTCGATCGCATCGAACGGACGTTCGGCCCGCTGCTCAAGCGCCTGTCGTGGGTGAGCCTGGGCGGCGGCATCCACTACACGGCCCCCGGCTACCCGCTGGAGGCCCTGGCCGACCGGCTGCGCACCTTCGCCGACCGCATGCAGGTGCAGGTCTACCTGGAACCCGGCGAGGCCGCCGTCACGGGTGCCGCCACGCTGGAAGTGACGGTGCTGGACGTTCTGGAACGCGCCAAGCCCATCGCCATCATCGACGCCTCCATCGAGGCCCACATGCTGGACCTGCTCACCTATGAGCTCCCGGCCCGCGTGCTGCCCGATGAAGGCCCCTGGCGCTGCCAGCTGGCCGGCAACACCTGCCTGGCCGGCGACATCTTCGGCGAGTTCTCCTTCCCCCATCCGCTGCGCCCCGGCGACCGCATCTCGCTGCAGGACGCGGCCGGCTACACCATGGTCAAGAAGAACTGGTTCAATGGCGTGCCCATGCCCGCCATCGCCGTCAGAAGGCTTGATGGCCGCATCGAGATGCAGCGCCGCTTCGGCTACGAAGACTACCGCGACAGCCTGTCCTGATGCGGCAGTCCCCCCTCACGGCCGCCGGCGTTCCTCTTGCCGGACGGTCGGGTTTCACAACCCCTTCAACTCGCGGAGTCATCCTGGCATGAAGAAAAATGTCCTGATCATTGGCGCTGGTGGAGTCGGTCATGTGGTGGCCCACAAGTGCGCCCAGCACAACCGCAAGCTTGGTGCCATCCACCTGGCATCCCGCAATCCGGCCAAGTGTCAGCAGATCATCGACAGCATCCATGCCAAGGGCAGCCTGCAGGAACCGGGCATCCTCGAAGCACACGCGCTGGATGCGCTGGACATCGACGCCACCCGGGCACTCATCCGCCAGCTCGACATCCACATCGTCATCAACGTGGGCTCGGCCTTCGTCAACATGGCGGTGCTGCGCGCCTGCCTCGACACCGGCGCCGCCTACCTCGACACCGCCATCCACGAAGATCCGGCCAAGATCTGCGAGCAGCCGCCCTGGTATGCCAACTATGAATGGAAGTACCGTGACGAGTGCCAGCAGAAAGGCGTCACGGCCATCCTCGGCATCGGCTTCGATCCGGGTGTCGTCAACGCCTATGCGGCGCTGGCGCAGCAGCGCTGGTTCGATCGCGTCGACTCGCTCGACATCATCGACGTGAATGCCGGCAGCCACGGCCGCTACTTCGCCACCAACTTCAACCCCGAGATCAACTTCCGCGAGTTCACCGGTCAGGCCTGGACCTGGCAGCAGGGACAGTGGGTCTCCAACCAGATGTTCGAGGTACGCCGCACCGACGACCTGCCGGTCGTGGGCACGCAGAGCACCTACCTCACCGGCCACGACGAGATCCACTCGCTGTCGCAGATCCTGAAGATCCCCACCATCCGCTTCTGGATGGGCTTCGGTGAGCACTACATCAACGTCTTCTCGGTGCTGAAGTCGCTGGGCCTGCTCTCCGAGCAGCCCGTGCAGCTCGATTCCGGACAGGAGGTGGTGCCGCTGCAGCTGGTCAAGGCCGTGCTGCCCGACCCGGCCTCGCTGGCGCCGGACTACACCGGCAAGACCTGCATCGGCACGCTGCTCAAGGGCGAGAAGGACGGCAAGGCGCGTGAGGTCTTCCTCTACAACGTCTGCGACCACGCCGAGACCTACGCCGAGATCGGCAGCCAGGCCATCTCCTACACCGCCGGTGTGCCGGCCGCCGCTGCGGCACTGCTGATCGCCGACGGCACCTGGGACGTGCAGCGCATGGTCAACGTGGAAGAGCTGCCGCCGCTGCCGCTGCTCCGGCTCCAGGCCGGCATGGGCCTGCCCACCCGCGTGCGCGAGGGCGCAACGGACGTGGCGCTGGAAGACGCGCCGGAAGCGCAGGACGCCTGATACCCGAGGCTGGAAACAAAAAAGCGCCCTTTCGGGCGCTTTTTTTTGGCAAAGCCGGATCCCCGAATCCGGGGACCGGCAGGCCGGAACTTACTCGGCCACGGCTTCGACGCGGATGGTGATCAGCACGTCATCGCTGACGGCGGGCACGAACTTGCTCAGGCCGAAGTCCGAGCGCTTGATCTTCATGTGAGCCTTCGCACCCAGCGCGTCCTTGCGCTTCATCGGGTGCTCCTTGGCCGAGAACGAATCGATCGTCATCGTCACGGGCTTGGTCGTGCCCTTGATCGTCAGGTTGCCCTCGACGGCCACCGGCGTGTCACCCTTGAACACGATGCGGGTGGATTTGTAGGTGGCCTTCGGATGCTTGGACGAATCGAAGAAGTCGGCGCCACGCAGGTGCTCGTCCAGGGCGTCGGAGCCCGTGTCCACCGAGGTCGTGTCGATCTCGACATTCACCGCACCGGTCTTGGCAGCGGCGTCATAGACGATCGTGCCGGACGTGCCATCGAAGCGGCTTTCCTGCTCGGACAGGCCCATGTGGGTGTACGAGAAGTTGGCGAACGAGTGGGTCGGATCCACCACGTAGCTCTTGGGCGTTGCCAGCGCGGGGGCCGAGAAAGCCACGGCCAGCACGGGAATGGCGGAGAACTTGATCAGTTTTTTCATCATTACCAGCTCCTTTGTTGTTTGGATGATGTTGTTTGGATGAACTTGAAACAGTCAGGGGACAGGCAGACCTGGGCCGGCCGCCCCGGTTGATCGGCAGGAAACTGCTGCCGAAGAAAATCACGTACCCGAGGACAGGCACACGTCAGGAGGGAAACCCCCACCCGACAGGCGCCCGGCCCGCTTATTGTGCAGCCACGTTCAGCGCGAAGCTGATCGCCACGTCGCCGGCCACGATGTCGGTCGAAGCCCAGTCACCTTCGCCGATGGAGAAGTCGCCACGCTTGATGGAGAGCGATCCCGAGAACGTGCCCTTGTTGCCATCGGCCTTGAAGGTGGCCGGGAAGCTCACGTCCTTCGTCGTGCCCTTGATGGTCAGCTTGCCGGCGATCTCGTAGCTGTCACCCCCCTTGGCGGTGATCGAGGTCGACTCGAAATGGGCCTTGGGGAATTTCTCCACGTTGAACCACGGCGCCGTCACCACCTCGGAATCGGCATCGGGCGAGCCGGCATCCACGCTGCCCAGCTCCACATCCAGCGAGGCCTTGCCCGTCTGGGGTTTGGCCGGATCGAAGCTCACCTGGCCCGAGAACTGCTTGAAATGGCCATCGAGCTTCACGCCCAGCTGCTGATACTGGAAGGCCACCTTGCTGCCGGCGGGCTCCATTTTCGTGTATTCCACGGCAGCCGCTGCACCGGGCAGCGCCACCAGGGCAAAGGCGGTGGCCAGCGCCACCGGCAGGCGAGCAATACGCATTGTTGTCGCTCCAGTCTGAAAAAGGAATTCGGGAAAAAGCGGAATCAGTCGATCGCAACCGAAGGGCGCAGCCGTGCAATCGGCAGCATCCGGTACATCGTGCCATCCTTCTGCACGTGCTGGTGCACCAGCGCAGCCAGCAGATGGCCAGCCACCATGACCAGCAGGGCAACATTCAGGCCCAGGTGCAGGGTGGAGAGCTGCTTGCCCAGCTCCAGGTTGCGCCCGATCAGGTCAGGCAGCGGCAGCACACCGAACCACACCGTCTGAAAGCCCTTGGCCGAGCTCATGAGCCAGCCCGACAGCGGAATGGCCAGCATCAGCACATACAGGGCCAGATGGCCGAAATGGGCCGCCAACCGCATCAGCGGCGAGGTGGCGGCCGGCATGGCCGGCGGCGGCGACACCAGTCGCCAGCCCAGGCGCACCAGCACCAGCAGGAAGATCGTCACGCCCGCCCACTTGTGCCACGAGAAGTACTGAAGCTTGGCGGGCGACATCGGCAGGCCCGTCATGTAGAAGCCCAGGCCGATCAGCCCGAACAGCGCCAGGGCAATCAGCCAGTGCAGGGCAATGGCGGGAGAGGAATATCGAGCAGGTTTGTCTGTCATGGAAAAGCGCCAGGTAGCCCTGAACGGGTCACGTCTGGATGAAAATGTCCGGAAAGCGAAGGGCAATGACGGCAGGTACACCAGCGAAACCCTGCTCCGTCGTGCCCGGGATGCACATCAACCGGCAGTCCGCTGCCCCCCCGCGAAAAGATCATTCCGCGTGGCAGGCCAAGCGTACTGAACCGACAGGCCACAAGGTACAGCACCCCGCGACATCGCGTACCGTCGCCATGCCGAGACTGTAACGGCAATGACCACAAAAACAAAGTCAGCCAATAGATAACTTATATCTCACAAATCGGAACAATCATTCCATGTCCCGGCAAGCGGCTGCGCCAACATCCTTGCCAGGCCGCTTTCCGCCGCCCTCTCCCCCACAGGCCAGCGATGCCCTGCCCTCGGCGACCCTGACCACAACACCGACCATCGGCGGCCGGCATCCGACAGATGGTCACAGCGTGATGACAACGTCATCGCCTCACCCGGGTGCCGACGTCATCCATGGGCCATCACCACCCTCGCCCTGTCACCTTTCGCCGCCGTCATGCCACCGTCATGCCACCGTCATACCACCGTCATGCCACCGTCATGCCGGCGGATGGACAGACAGGCGGACGAAGATGGTCACGACCCTCATCCTTCAAACGATCATCACTCACTATCAATGCAGTAAAAACAATTCAATAGACCTATTGACCTGCGCTCCGTAAAGTCCCGGCATCGACGAAGACGTCCCCTTTCCCGGCGCCACGATGCGCCGGGATCCCGACAACCTCCACGGAGAACAAGCCATGACCCAGAACCCCACCCAGCGATGTCCCGTCATGACGACCACGGCCGGAGCCCCGGTGGTCGACAACCAGAACAGCCTGACGGCCGGCCCGCGCGGCCCGGTGCTGATGCAGGACTGGCACCTGCTGGAGAAGCTGGCCCACCAGAACCGCGAGCGCATCCCCGAGCGCGTCGTCCACGCCAAGGGCTGGGGCGCCTTCGGCACCTTCACCGTCACCCAGGACATCACGCGCTACACCTGTGCCAGCATCTTCTCCGAAGTGGGCAAGGTCACGCCGCTGGTCACGCGCTTTTCCACCGTGGCCGGCGAGATGGGCGCGGCCGACGCCGAGCGTGACGTGCGCGGCTTTGCCGTGAAGTTCTACACCGACCAGGGCAACTGGGATCTGGTGGGCAACAACACGCCTGTCTTCTTCATTCGCGATCCGCTCAAGTTCCCCGACTTCATCCATACGCAGAAACGCCATCCGCGCACCCACCTGCGCAGCGCCACGGCCGCCTGGGACTTCTGGAGCCTGTCGCCCGAATCCCTGCATCAGGTCACCATCCTGATGAGCGACCGGGGCATCCCGGCCAGCCCGCGCTTCATGAACGGCTATGGCAGCCACACCTACAGTCTCTGGAATGCCCAGGGCGAACGCTTCTGGGTGAAATTCCACTTCAAGGTGCAGCAGGGCCATCGCACCCTCACCAACGAAGAGGCCGAGGCCCTCATCGGCAAGACCCGCGAAAGCTACCAGGAGGATCTCTTCAACGCCATCGAGCGCGGCGAATTTCCGAAATGGACGCTGTGCATCCAGGTCATGCCCGAGGCTGACGCCGAGAAGACACCCTACAACCCCTTCGACCTGACCAAGGTCTGGCCGCACGCCGACTACCCGCTGATCGAGGTGGGCGTGATGGAGCTGAACCGCAACCCCGACAACTACTTCGCCGAGATCGAGCAGGTGGCCATGTCGCCCAGCAACCTGGTACCCGGCATTGGCGCCAGCCCCGACAAGGTGCTGCAGGCACGGATCTTCTCGTATGCCGACGCCCACCGCTACCGTCTGGGCACGCACTACGAAGCGCTGCCGGTCAATGCGCCGCGCTGCCCGGTGCATCACTACCACACCGACGGCCAGATGAACTTCATGGGCCCGAGGAGTGGCGCGGTCGACGCCTACTACGAACCGAACTCGTTCGGGGGGGCGGTGCAGGCCCCGCAGTTCCGCGAACCACCCCTGAAGATCAGGGGTGACGCCGATCGCTACGATCACCGCGAAGGCAACGACGACTACAGTCAGCCGGGTGCGCTGTTCCGCCTGCTGGGTGCCGCGCAGCAGGAACGGCTCTTTGCCAACATCGCCAGCTCGATGCAGGGGGTGCCGGCCTTCATCATCGACCGCCAGCTGACCCACTTCGACCGGGCCGACCCGGCCTACGGTGCCGGCGTGCGCAAGGCCCTGAAAGCGCGCGGCATCGCCTTCACGCAGGATGCAGAAGTGAAGGCCTGATCACGATAAAATAGCGGATTCCGCCAACGGCCCCGCTCACGTGGGGCCCATCCGCATCCATCCATGTCGTCCAACGCCGGCTCCATTCTCATCATCGCGGCGCCTTCCGGCGCCGGAAAGACCACGCTGGTGCGCGCACTGCTGCAGGCACGCCCGCACATCCGCCATTCAGTATCCTTCACCACCCGCGCCCCGCGCGTGGGCGAGAAGCACGGCGAAGACTATTTCTTCACCGACGAGCCCGATTTCATGGCCCGGCGCGATGCCGGCGAATTCCTAGAATGGGCCGAGGTGCATGGCAACTTCTACGCCACGTCGCGCCTCTGGATCGACGAGCAGATTGCGGCCGGCACCGACATCGTGCTGGAAATCGACTGGCAGGGCGCAGCCCAGGTGCAGGCACTCTACCCCGAGGCCGTCTCCATCTTCGTCGTTCCGCCTTCGCTGGAAGTGCTGCAGCAGCGCCTGCAGACCCGAGGCAAGGACAGTGCCGCCACCATCGAGCGCCGTCTGGCGGCAGCCCGCAGCGAACTGGCGCATGCCGGGCAGTTTCAATATATCATTGTCAATCAAGACTTTGAGCAGGCACGGCAACAGCTCGTCAGCATCGCAGACTCGGCCCGCTGCCGCTTCCGCCAGCAGGCTGCCCAGAACGCCTCGCTCTTCCAATCCCTAGGCATGACCGCCTGAACCAAGGACCTTCCTCCATGGCCCGCATCACCGTCGAAGATTCGCTGAAACAGATTCCCAACCGCTTCGAGCTGACCCTCATCGCCACCTATCGCGCCCGCATGCTGGCCCAGGGTCACACCCCGAAGGTGGAAAGCCGCAACAAGCCCACCGTCACCGCCCTGCGTGAAGTGGCCGCCGGCCATATCGGCCGCGAGATGCTGCGGCGCGTTCCCACGTAAGCACCCGCCGGGAAGGCAGGGATCAGCCGCACGCGCGGCCCCTGCCTTGCGCGGTCCTGTCTCTCCTATTTCCCGCCAGCCCATCATGCCCTCCTCGTCCGGCTCCGATACCGATACGGCCCCTGTGATGACCGACGCACCGGGTTCCCTCCCGGCAACGGAACACAATCCCGGCGACGAGGCTTCCCGGCTGGCGCCGGCATCCGCAACCGATCCTGCCCGACCCGAGCGGAAAGCCCCAAACCCCAACGAGCGCCCGGCTGACGACGAATTCGCCCAGCCCACGGCCGCCCCCGTCATCACTGCCTTCACGCCGGCCGCCCACCTGGCGTCGTCTGCCGGTGGCGACGAGCCCACCTGGGCCGACCTGGTGTCACTTGAGCCCCTGCTGGCCGAGGCCCGTACCTACCTGCCCGAGACCGACCTGCAGCGCATCCGCAGCGCCTTCCGGCTGGCCGAGCAGGCCCACAGTGGCCAGAAGCGCTCCAGCGGCGAACCCTACATCACCCATCCCATCTCGGTGGCGCTCATCTGCGCCAGCTGGCAGCTCGACGCCGACGCCCTGTGCGCCGCCCTGCTGCACGACACGCTGGAAGACACTGCCGTCAGCCAGGCCGAACTCAACCAGCAGTTCGGCCGCGTCGTGGCCGAGATGGTCGACGGCCTGTCCAAGCTCGACAAGATGGAGTTCGGCAGCCGCGAAACCGCCCAGGCCGAGACCTTCCGCAAGATGCTGCTGGCCATGGCGCGTGACGTGCGCGTCATCCTGGTCAAGCTGGCCGACCGGCTGCACAACATGCGCACGCTCGATGCCGTCAGCCGCCACCGTCAGGTGCGCATCGCCAACGAGACCATCGAGATCTACGCCCCCATCGCCAACCGGCTGGGGCTGCACAGCCTGTTCCGCGAACTGCAGGACCTGTCCTTCCGCTACCAGCACCCGCTGCGCTATCGCACGCTGGCCAAGGCCATGCAGGTGGCCGCGCGCACGCGACGCGACGCCTTCGGCCGCGTCACCAGTACCATCGAGAAGGCGCTGGCCAGAATGGGCGTGCAGGCCGAGATCAGTGCCCGCGAAAAATCGCTCTACTCCATCTATCGCAAGATGGTGGACAAGCACGTCTCGTTCTCCGAGGTCTACGACCTCTTCGGCGTGCGCCTGATCGTGCCCGACCTGGCCGCCTGCTACCTGGCACTGGGCGCCATCCACAGCGCCTTCAAGCCCAACACCAGCCGCTTCAAGGACTTCATCGCCATCCCCAAGAAGAACGGCTACCAGTCGCTGCACACCACCGTGGTCGGCCCGCACGGCGGCGGCATCGAGTTCCAGATCCGCACGCCCCAGATGCACCGCGTCGCCGAAGCCGGCGTCGCCGCCCACTGGCTCTACAAGACCGAGGGCGAAAACGCCGGCAACCAGCAGATCAAGACGCTGGACTGGCTCAAGTCGCTGCTCGACATCCAGCAGCAGACCGGCGACTCGCTGGAATTCATCGATCACGTCAAGGTCGACCTCTACCCCGACGCCGTCTACGTCTTCACGCCCAAGGGCCAGATCCGGGGCCTGCCGCGGGGCGCCACCGTCATCGACTTCGCCTACAGCGTGCACACCGACCTGGGCAACCAGTGCGTGGCTGCCCGCATCAACGGCGACCCGGTGCCGCTGCGCACCGAGCTCACCCACGGCGACATCATCGAGATCATCGCCGATCCCAACGCGCGCCCCAGCCCCTCCTGGCTCACCTTCGCCCGTACCGGCAAGGCCCGCGCCGAGATTCGCCACTTCCTGCGGCGCATGAAGTACGACGAATCCGTCGAACTGGGCCGCCGGCTGATGACCCAGTCGCTGGCCAGCCTGCGCATCGACATCGACGAGCTCGATCCCGCCGTGCTGGACAAGGCTGCCCGCGACACCGCCGCCAAGTCCCTCACCGATCTCTACGCCGACATCGGCCTGGGCCTGAAGCTGGCCCCGGTCGTGGCACGGGCCATCTCGCTCGACATCAGCGGCGGCACCGGCCGCAGTGCCGTCACCTCGGCCCTGGCCCCTCACACCGCCCCCATCGTCATCCAGTCCATCGACGGCATCTCGCTGCAGGCCGCCACCTGCTGCCACCCGGTACCCGGCGACCGCATCATCGGCCAGATGCGCGGCGGCCATGGCCTGTCCATCCACCGCATGGATTGCGAGACTGCCCGCAAGCAGATCAGCCGCGACGCCGAACGCTGGATCGACGTGGAGTGGGATGAGGAAGTCAGCGGCATGTTCCGCACCCTCATCGAGATCACCGCCGACGACGAGCGCGGCATCCTGGGTCGCATCGCCAGCGAGATCACCGCCAGCAATGCCGACATCCTGCAGGTGGCCATGGACACCGAGTCCGAACAGGTGGCCATCATCCGCTTCACGCTGCAGGTCCAGGACCGCGACCACCTGGCCGAAGTCTTCCGGCGCCTGCGCAAGCTCCCACAGACCCGCACCATCACCCGGGCCTGACACGCCCGGCCTGGCTCTCCTTGCCCTTCCTCTGGTCTGCGGCAGGCAAATCTGCCCCCCAAGAAAAAACACCCATCGCCCGCCAAGGCGATGGGTGTTTTTCTGATGGACCTTCATGGACCCGGCAAGCCGGGCCCAGCGTCCGTCATTACTTGCGACGTGCGTTCTTCATCGAGTCCATCGCCACGGCCAGCACGATGATGCCGCCCTTGATGATGTACTGCCAGTACGGGTTCACACCGATGTAGCTGAGACCGTAGTTCAGCAGCTGGAAGATGATCACGCCCATCACCACGCCGGCCACCGTGCCCACGCCGCCGCTGAACGACACGCCACCGATCACGCAGGCAGCAATGGCATCAAGCTCGTACATGAAGCCCAGGTTGTTCGTGGCCGAACCGATACGGCCCGCCTCGAGCATGCCGCCGAAGGCATAGAAGATGCCCGACAGCACATAGATGCCGATCAGGTTCAGCGTGACGTTGACGCCGGACACGGCTGCGGCTTCCGGGTTGCCACCAATGGCGAAGAGGTTCTTGCCGAAGCGGGTCTTGTTCCACAGCACCCAGGTAAACACGATGGCCACCAGCGCATAGATGGTGATGTAGCTGAGGCGGAAGTTGCCCAGCCCACCCATCGGGATGGAGAAGTAGCCCTGCGTGAAGCTGCGGAACGCGCTGTCGAAGCCCGCGATCGGCGCCGAGCCCACCGCGTCGTAGTACAGCGAGTTCACGCCGTAGGCGATCAGCATCGTGCCCAGCGTGGCGATGAACGGCGTCACGTTCAGGATGGCCACGATGATGCCGTTGAGCAGGCCGATCAGCGCGCCGATGGCGCACACCAGCAGGATGACCACCGGAATGGGCATCACGCCCATCTCGGGGAACACCTTGTTGACGTTGTCGACGGCCTGCAGCATGGTGGCAGCCACCACGGCAGCCAGACCCACCTGGCGACCCACCGACAGGTCGGTGCCTCGCGTGACGATCACACCAGCCACACCCAGCGCGATGATCATCCGCACCGACGACTGCGTGAGGATGTTGGACAGGTTGGTGATGTTGAGGAAGGTGCTGTCCTGGGTGATGATGACGGCCAGCAGGATCACGAATACGAAATACAGCGCGTATTCCTTGAAGAAGTCCCCGGCCATCTGCAGGGGCGTGCGAGAGAAGCTCACGGTGGAATCCTCTTTTACAGGTATTTGGCAGCCAGCTGCAGGATCTCTTCCTGGCTGGTTTCCCGGGTATTGACGATGCCGGCCACGCGACCGTTGCTCATCACCAGAATGCGGTCGGACACACCCAGCAGCTCGGGCATCTCGGACGAGATCATGATGATGCTCTTGCCCTGTACGGCCAGGTCGTTGATCAGCTGATAGATCTCGAACTTCGCGCCCACGTCGATGCCGCGTGTGGGTTCATCCAGCATGAGGATGTCAGGCTTGGTCAGCAGCCAGCGCCCGATGACGACCTTCTGCTGGTTGCCACCCGAGAGCGAGCCGATCTGCGTGCGACGGCTGGGCGTCTTCACGTTCATCGACTTGACGACCCAGTCGGTGTCACCCTGCATGTTCTTCTGCTGCAGCAGACCCGCATGCTCGTAGTGCGGCATGTTGGCGATGAGCGAGTTGAAGTCCACGCCCAGCCCGGCAAAGATGCCGGTGGCGCGCCGCTCTTCCGTCACCAGGGCAAAGCCGTTGCGGATGGCCTTGACGCTGCTGGTGTTGCGCACCTCCTTGCCCCGCACCCGAACCACGCCTGAACTGGCCTCACGGATGCCGAAGAGTGTCTCCACGATATCGGTACGCTTGGCACCCACCAGCCCGGCAATGCCCAGGATCTCGCCCCGACGCAGATCGAAGGACACATCCTGAATGGACGGCTGGTTGCGGGCCGTCAGCCCCCGCACCTCCAGCACGATCTCGGCCGGCTTGTTGGTCTTCTCCGGGAAACGCTCGCCCAGTTCGCGCCCGACCATCATCTTGATGACATCATCAAAGGTCAGGCCCGCGACAGGTCGCGTGTCGATCCACTGGCCGTCGCGCAGGATGGTGATCTCGTCGCAGATGCGGAAGATCTCGTCCATCTTGTGCGAGATGTAGATGATCCCGCAGCCACGATCCTTCAGCTTCTGAATGATGCCGAAGAGATGGTTGACCTCCTTCTCGGACAGCGAGGAGGTGGGCTCGTCCATGATGACGATTTTCGCGTTGTACGAGAACGCCTTGGCGATCTCGATCATCTGCATCTGCGAAACCGTCAGTTCGGCCACCTTCTGGCGCGGATCCACGTCGATGCCCAGCTCGTCGAAGATCGCCTTCGTGTCGCGGTACATCTTCGCATGATCGATGAAGGGCCCCTTCTGGGGATAGCGCCCCAGCCAGAGGTTGTCCATCACCGACACCTGCGGCACCAGGTTCAGCTCCTGGTGCACCATGGAAATGCCGTTCTCCAGCGCTTCCTTGGAAGTGCGGTACGCGACCGGACGGCCGCAGAACAGGATCTCGCCCGCGTCAGCATGGTAGATGCCGAACAGGCACTTGAGCAGCGTGGACTTGCCCGCACCGTTCTCACCCATCAGGGCGTGCACGGAATGGGGTCGGACCTTCAGCTGCGCATTGTCCAGCGCCTTGACGCCGGGAAAGCTCTTGTTGATGCCGCGCATCTCCAGCAGGAACTCGCCTGCCGGTGCAGCATCGCTCATCGGGGGTGACATCGAAGCGCCTCTTGTTCGTGCGATGACAAGAAACGGGCGCAAGCGCCCGTTTCTCGGCATCAGCGCCGGATCATTTCAGGAATTCACCCAGGTTGTCCTGGTCCACACCGATGTAGGGCAGACGCAGGTAACGCTGCTTGAACTCATAGCCGGTCCCTTCGGCAACGTCCTTGCCGGCGATCAGGTTGGGCAGCACAGCCAGGATGGCCTTGGCCTGAGCAGCACCGTCGTTCAGCACGGTACCGGCCAGGTCACCCTTCTTGACCAGCTGCAGGGCTTCCGGCAGAGCGTCCACACCGAAGATGGGCAGCTTCTTGCCCTGGGCCTTGGCAGCCTCGATGGCACCCATGGCCATGGAGTCGTTGTTGGAGATGATCACCTCGATCCGGTTGGCATTCGGGCCGGACAGCCAGGCCTGGGCAATGTCCTTGGCCTTGGCAGCATCCCAGAGGGCGGCGTCCATGTACAGGCGCTCGGTCTTCACACCCTTGGCTTCCAGCTCCTTCACGACCCACTCGGTACGGGCCTCGGCATCCGGGTGGCCCGGCTCACCCTTGATGAGGGCGAACTGCAGCTTGCCGTCCTTGTTCAGGTCCCACTCCGGATGGGCTTTCCAGCCCTTGGCGATCAGGTCACCCTGGATCACGCCGGACTGCACCGGGTCGGTGCCGATGTAGTAGGCCTTGGCGTAGGAATCGATGGCTTTCTGGCCGGGGTCCTTGTTGAAGAAGATCACGGGGACATCCTGGCCGCTGGCCTTGTCGATGACCGTGGTGCCGGCGGCAGGGTCCACCAGGTTGATGGCCAGCGCCTTCACGCCACGAGCCAGCAGGATGTCGACCTGGTCGTTCTGCATCGACTGGTTGTTCTGCGAATCGTTCATCAGCAGCGAAATGTCTTTCTGCTGCTTGGCGATGCCCTCCAGCGACTTGCGCATGGTGGACATGAAGTTGTCGTCGTATTTGTAAATGGTGACGCCCACGCGATCGGCTGCCTGGGCGGCGGAAGCGAGGGTGGCGGCCGACAGCATGACAGCCAGGACAGTCTTCTTCATTATCGTGATCTCCAGTTTGAAATTGCCCGAGCCAGCCCGATCCGAAAAAAAACGGACCTGACCCGGAAGACCTTCTGAACAAGCCGCATGCGGCGCGCCAAATATCCGCGCAAATCAGGGAAAACCCTATAAGGGAAAACCCTGACCGTACCGTCGGCCACATTATCCACGGGCATCCATCCATCAAGACGCCCGGAACATGCAGGGTATTCACCTCCCCCTGCCCGGAAAACTGATGGAGCAACCGGACCCGACACCCTGCTCCGACCTGTTCGGAAGATCCTTCGCGACAGAATGATATCCTGCCGTTCGTATTCATTCTTCCACCTTTGCGGCGGCGCGAGTATACCCTCGACCATGGGCATGTGATAAAGTGCTCACCGCTGTCATCATGAAGCAACGCCCGGACGGCGGGGGTCCGAGCCGCATGTCCGGAACCGTCAATGTGTGCGGAAATGGCTTGCCAGTCCGCGCACAAAATGGCAACGTCGGAGACATTTTCAGGCCTCTCGCCGCCCGCTTCGGGCGCAACCAACATCATGTTCGACCCCACCGAACACCCGCATCGCCGCTACAACCCGCTGCAGGACAGCTGGGTTCTGGTCTCCCCCCATCGCGCCCGGCGCCCTTGGCAGGGCCAGCAGGAAAACGTCGACGACACACCCCGTCCCAACCATGACCCGAGCTGCTACCTGTGCCCGGGCAACACGCGCATCGGTGGCGAGGTCAACCCCGACTACACGCAGCCCTACGTCTTTCCCAACGACTTCCCGGCACTGTTGCCCGACACGCCCGAATACCGCTCCGACGATCCGCTCCTGAAGAGCATGGCAGTGCGGGGAACCGCGCGCGTCATCTGCTTCTCGCCCGATCACGGCAAGACCCTGCCGGAACTGCCGCCCGCCGCCATCGAGACCATCATCGCCACCTGGATCCAGCAGTACCGTGAACTGGGCGAACGCTGGCGCTGGGTGCAGATCTTCGAGAACAAGGGCGCAGCCATGGGCTGCTCCAACCCGCACCCGCACGGTCAGGTCTGGGCCAGCGACTTCCTGCCCAACGAGGTCGCCCGTGCGGATGAATCCCAGCGCCGCTACTTCCAGGCCAACGGCCGCAGCCTGCTGCTCGACTATGTCGAACGCGAGCTGCAGGAGCGCAGCCGCATCGTGGTCGAGGGCGAGCACTGGCTGGCCGTGGTGCCCTACTGGGCGGTCTGGCCCTTCGAGACCCTGCTGATGCCCAAGGCCGCGCTGCCCCGGCTGATGGACGCCACGCCCGAGCAGCAGAAAGATCTCGCCATCGTGCTGAAGAAGCTCACCAGTCGCTACGACAACCTTTTTCACACGAGCTTCCCGTACTCGATGGGCTGGCATGGCGCGCCGTTCGGCCAGGAAGACACGGCGCACTGGCAATGTCATGCGCATTTCTACCCGCCGCTGCTGCGCTCGGCCACGGTAAAGAAATTCATGGTGGGCTACGAAATGCTGGCCGAGTCCCAGCGCGACCTCACCGCTGAACAGGCGGCCGAGCGGCTGCGCGCCCTGCCCGAGGTCCATTACCGCGAGGCAGCCGGCCGCTGACCTTTTCCCGGCGTCGCTGGCTGGCCCCCCGCCCATCATCGACGCCGGTTTGCCCTTGTTTCCGGGCAAGATTTCCTGACGCTTTCATCGCAAGCATCCCGCAAGACGCGACTGGTTCATCCCGGCGGGCGCCAGACACGCCGGGCATGACCCCCCGCATCCAACCTCCTTCCGATCATGAGCACCTGCCAGCCCTCCGCCCACGCCATCAAGGACACCGCCGCCCTGCTGAAGCAGGAACTGGACGCCACGGCCACCCACGTCATCCGTGCACCGGGTCGTGTCAACCTGATCGGCGAGCACACCGACTACAATGACGGTTTCGTGCTGCCCTGCGCCATCGACTTCGCCACCGAAGTTGCCATCGCGCCGCGCACCGACAATCGCATCCGGGTTGTTGCCGCCGACTATGACAACCAGCGCGACGAGTTCGCTGCTGACGCACGTCCCCAGCACAGTGACAAGGGCTGGGCCAACTACATCCGTGGTGTCGTCGATGTCTTCATCCAGCGTTTCGGCCCGCTGCCCCATGGACTGGACATGGTGGTCAGCGGCAACGTGCCGCAGGGTGCAGGCCTCAGTTCGTCGGCAGCCCTGGAAGTGGCCGTGGGCAAGGCGCTGCAGACGGCCTTTGGGCTCGATGCCAGCCTGCGCGACATCGCGCTGCTGGGCCAGCAGGCCGAGAACGAGTTTGTCGGCTGCCGTTGCGGCATCATGGATCAGTTCATCTCGGCACTTGGCAAGGACGGGCATGCGCTGCTCATCGACTGCCGCAGCCTGGAGACCGAAACGGCCGCCATCCCCGACGAACTGCGGGTGATGATCATCGACTCGAAGGTGCAGCGCGGGCTGGTGGGCAGCGAATACAACACCCGCCGCGAGCAGTGCGAGGCTGCGGCCGCCCACTTCGGCGTCAAGGCACTGCGTGATGTCGACCTGGCCCAGCTGCAGGCTGCCCGCAATGAGCTGGACCCGCTCGTCTACCGGCGTGCCCACCATGTCATCACGGAAAACGCCCGCACGCTGGCAGCCGCCCAGGCGCTGCGTGCCCATGATGTCGAGCGGCTCAGCACCCTGATGGCTGAAAGCCATGCCTCGATGCGCGATGACTTCGCCATCACCGTTCCCCCCATCGATGCCCTGGTGGAGATCGTCTCTGCCGTCATCGGCAAGCGGGGCGGCGTGCGGATGACCGGTGGCGGCTTCGGCGGCTGCGTGGTGGCACTGGTCCCGGACTCGCTGGTCGATGAGGTGACGCAGGCCGTGCAGCGCGACTACCCGGCGCGCAGCGGCGGGCTCGTTGCACAGATCCACCTGTGCCGTGCCCGCGAAGGCGCACACGTACTCTGAACAGGCGGGAAAGGGGGCCCCATCCGGCCCCCAGGGGTCTGACGGCTGCCCGCCATTCCACGACCGTACTCCGGTACAGGGTCGGGCGGACAGCCTCCATGGTGTACCCTGATACGCTTTCGGATCCTCTTCTCCCCCGAACACCATGAAAGAAGCGCTGACCTCCGCCGGACTGACCCTGCACAACCGCCGCGGCATCACCATCGGCCTGCATCCGCTGGGTGCCACCTGGACATCGTGCCGGCTGCCGCTGCCTGACCAGGTGCGTGAGGTGCTGCTGGGCAGCCGCGACGTGGTGGCCATGCTGCTGGAAGGTGGCAGCTATCTGGGGGCCAGCGTCGGTCGCTACGCCGGGCGCATTGCCCAGGCACGCTTTGGCGACCACGTGCTGGATGCCAACCAGCCGCCCCACATCCTGCATGGTGGCCGGCAGGGACTGGCCCGCCAGCTGTGGACGCTGGATTCGGCCGATGAGCACCAGGCCACGTTCCGGATCTTCAGCCCGGCCGGCGACCAGGGTTTTCCGGGCAATCTGAATGCCACCGCGCAGTACCTGCTGGATGACGACGACGCCCTGACGATCGTCTACACCGCCACCACGGATGCACCCACGCCGTGCAACTTCACCAACCACGCCTATTTCAACCTGAACGGCGGCGATGGTGATGACGGTCTGGCCCAGATGCTGCAGATTCACGCCGATCGCTACCAGCCGGTGGGCACGGACGGCATTCCCGATGCCGCACCTCGTGCGGTGGAAGGCACAGGCTTCGATTTCCGCCAGCCCAAGCGGCTGGATGCCGACTTCCTGCGAGATCTCGACCAGCAGAAGGTCAAGGGTTACGACCACAGCTTCCTGCTGGGTGAAACCCCTTCGGACGCCTCGACCGGCGCTGCCCTGCAGCTGGCCGCTGAACTGCGCTCGGCCGACGGTCGCGTCAGCCTGCAGGTCCACACCGATCAGCCAGCTCTGCACCTGTACACGGGTCAGTACCTGGGCGGCACCGAAAAGCGCGACGGCAGCCACTATGCCGACCTGGCCGGCGTGGCCCTGGAAAGCCAGTTCCCACCGGACAGCCCCAGCCACGGCCGGGCCATCCTGCTGCCCGGGCAGACCTACCGGCGCACCACCCGTTTCGACTTACGCTTCTGAAGTTGGCGGATCGGGCTCAGACCGGCGCGGGGTACTCCACCAACTCGATCAGCAGCTCCATCCGCCCCTGAGGGGTCATCAGCGACACTTCATCCCCCTCGCGCGCCTTGATCAGCGCACGCGCCACCGGCGAGATCCAGCTGATCTTGCCGGCCAGGGGATCCGTCTCGTCCACGCCAACGATCTGCACCCGGCGCTCGGTGCCGTCGGGCTCGCTGTAGGTGACAGTGGCGCCGAAGAATACCTGGTCATTGCCATGGTGTGCCGAGGGCTCGACCACTTCGGCACGGTCGATGCGGCGGATCAGGAAGCGGATGCGGCGGTCGATCTCGCGCAGCCGCTTCTTGCCGTACAGATAGTCCCCGTTCTCGGAACGGTCACCGTTGGAGGCTGCCCACGACACCACCTGCACCACTTCCGGCCGCTCCACATCCAGCAGGTGGCTCAGCTCGTCGCGCAGCGCCTGATAGCCTGCACGGGTGATGTAGTTCTTGCCGCCCGGAACCTTCAGCTGTTCCGGCTCAAGGTCGTCGTCATCATCGGCGTCGTCGTTCTCGCGCACAAAGGCCTTGTTCATGGCTGTTACCCGGCCACTGCCATTTCCTCGATTAGCACCGAACCGCAGGTCTTGGTGCCACGGGTGAGTTCATCGTTGCCCACCGCGACGATGCCGCGGTACATGTCGGCCAGATTGCCGGCAATGGTGATTTCCTCGACCGGATACTGGATCTCGCCGTTTTCCACCCAGAAACCACTGGCACCCCGCGAGTAATCACCCGTGACGTAATTGACGCCCTGCCCCATCACCTCGGTCACCAGCAGGCCGGTGCCCATCTCCTTCAGCATGCGGGCGAAGTTGTCGCCGCGTGCCGTCAGCCGGCTGGACAGGCGCAGGTTGTGCGAGCCGCCGGCATTGCCGGTGGTCTGCATGCCCAGCTTGCGCGCGCTGTAGGAAGACAGGAAGTAGCCCTTGAGCCGACCGCCCTTCACCACATCACGGGCGGCCGTGGCCACACCCTCGTCATCGAAGGGGCCGGTGCCCATCGCCCCGGGAATGAACGGATCTTCCACGATGTCGATATGGTTGGGGAAGATGCGCTTGCCCAGCGAATCCACCAGGAACGATGCCTGCCGGTACAGCGCCGAGCCGCTGAGCGCCTGCACCAGACTGCCCAGCAGCCCCAGCGCCAGCGGTGCCTCGAACAGCACCGGCACCTTGCGGGTGCTGAGCTTGCGTGCGCCCAGCCTGGACAGGGCGCGCTCGGCCGCATAGCGACCCAGAGCCTCGGGCGAGGCCAGATCGGCCGGCGAACGGGCGGACGAATACCAACCGTCACGCTGCATGTCACGTCCACGGCGGGCGATGGGCCCGACCGACAGCGTGTGGCGGCTGTGCGCGAAACCATCGCAGAAACCCAGCGAGTTGGCCGACAGGAAGTGGCCATGGCCTACCGAGACAGAGGCGCCATCACTGTTGGCGATCTGCGGGCTGACCGCGAAGCTGGCCGCCTCGATCTCGCGCGCCAGCTCGATGGCCTGTGGCACGGAGATATGCCAGGGCTGGAACAGCGCCAGGCCCGACACGTCGTTTTCACCGCGCGCCAGACGGCGCTCGTCGGGCAGACCGGCAAACGGATCCTCGCCCGTGATGGAGGCAATGTCGTAAGCCGCCCGAACCGTGCGCGCCAGCGCCTGCGGGCTGAAATCGCTGGTGCTGGCATGGCCGCGCCGCTGGCCCACGTAGACCGACACCCCCAGCCCCTTGTCGCGGGTCTGCTCGATGGTCTCGACCTTGCCCTTGCGCACCGTCAGCGCGAGCCCCGAGGATTCCGACACCTCGGCCACCACGGCGGTTGCCCCCAGGGCCTTCGCCTGACGCATGGTCTCTTCGACCAGTTCCTGAAAATCCTCACGCCGGTAGTCGAACAGCGGGCGTTCGCCATCCCCGCCTTCCAGATACTGGGCCGGCAGATGCCCGGCACGGGCACGGAGACGGCGCACGGGCTGGCGCGACGAAGCTCTGGCAGCCCCGGCTGCCTGGGCGGAAGAGGACTTTCTCATGGAAAATGGACAAGGGTAAATATTGGGAAAAACCTGACAAGTATCATATAGCACTCGACCATCCATCTTCCACCCGAGCGCTCATGAACCACGGCAGCCGCCACACCGACGCCCCCGACACCGCTCCGGACGCCACACCGTCCGCAGACGACGCCCCCATCAGCAAGACCCGCAGGAAGCAGCAGATGCACGCACTGCAGGCGCTGGGCGAGCGGCTGGTGAAGCTGCCGGCCCAGCAGCTGGCTCGCGTGCCGATGCCCGAAGACCTGGCCCAGGCCGTTCACGAGGCCCGCCGCACGAAAAGCCACGAGGGCCTGCGGCGCCAGATGCAGTACGTCGGCAAGCTGATGCGCAGCGTGGACGCCAGTGCCATCGAGCAGGCCCTGGCCGTGGACGAGGAACGTCACCAGGGCGCCGTGCACCTGATGCACCGCGCCGAACGCTGGCGCGATGGCCTGCTGGACGGAAGCCTCTCGCTCACCGACTTCATCGACGAGCACCCGGCCGCCGCCCAGCTGGGACTGCCCGCACTGCTGGCCCAGGCCCGGCGCGAGAAGACTGCCGGCAAACCGCCTCGTCAGCAGCGTCAGCTCTACCGCCTGCTGCACGAGACCCTGGTCGAAGACTGGCAGCCCGCCGCAGCCCCGCAGGCTGACAACGAGCCCGCCTGATCCCGGACCGGGCTCAGCAACCCGTCATCGGCCCCAGGCCGCCGTGCTTCCCACCTGCCCACCGCCCCCGACGGTTTCCGGGCAGCCCAACAACGACTCTTCCGGTCCCCACCATGTCCACTTCCATCCAAGACACCGCGCCCCTGAAGATCGGTCTCGTCTCGATCAGTGACCGTGCCAGCAGTGGCACCTATCAGGACCTCGGCATTCCGGCCATGGCCGACTGGCTGGATAGGGCGCTCACCTCGACCTGGCTGGGCAACAGTCGACTGATTCCGGACGAGCAGGAGGCCATCAGCCAGACCCTGTGCGAACTGGCCGACGACGTGGGCTGCCACCTGATCCTCACCACCGGCGGCACCGGCCCGGCTCCCCGCGATGTCACGCCTGAGGCCACCCTGGCCGTGGCCGACCGCGAACTGCCCGGATTTGGCGAGCAGATGCGCGCCATCAGCCTGAACTTCGTGCCCACCGCCATCCTGTCGCGGCAGACCGCCGTCATCCGGGGCAACACGCTCATCATCAACCTGCCCGGGCAGCCCAAGTCCATCCGCGAGATCCTGGAAGGCGTGCGTGATCCGGAAAGCGGCGAGATCCGCATCCCCGGCATCTTCGCCGCCGTCCCCTACTGCCTGGACCTGATCGGCGCCCCCTACATCGAGACCGATCCGGACGTCTGCCGCGCCTTCCGGCCCAAGGCGGCGGTTCGCCCGGCCGCGCCACCTGCCGTCCCTCAGACCGAGCGCCGCATGGATGCCGCCGCCACCCTGCCCACAGCCGAACCATCCCTGCCTGCGCACCCGTCCGGCACCATCCCGGCTGAGCCGATGAGCGCGGCCTCCGATACCGATCCCGCACGGGCCCCCGAGCCCCCGGACAGCACCGATCCGACGGCCATGCACGCTGAAGCCGGCCCCGTCGACGAGACCGGCACCATGGACAACCTCGAACCCATGCGCAGCACGGAAGACGTGCCCGATGAAGGCGCAGCGCCCACCGTGACGGCGACGGATGAAGCGCCCGCAGCCCCTGCCCGGGGGCCCCTGCCCGGCGGCCGCATCGAGCCCACCATCGGTACCACGGCCAATGCACCTCACCCCACCGGCCAGCCCATCCAGCAACCCATTCCCGACGACTCCAGCCTGCCCGGACTGGGCTGATCAGCTGCCCCCCTGAAGGCACGCCCGGCACTCAAGACCGGGCGTGGTCGGCGTCCATCCCCAAGACGGCCCCCCGCGCTCGGCGTCCAGGGCTCCCCGGCGCCTAGACCCGCCGGCAGCCCATCACCCCCGGAATCTGCCGAATCGCATTGCGCAGCTTGTCCAGAACCTCGGCCGACGGCACCTCCAGCACCAGCGTGAAGCGTGACAGCTCCTTCACCGTCTGGCTCTGCACCGACAGCAACGGGCACTGTTCGCGCGCCAGCATGTCCAGGACGTCGCGCAACAGGCCCGAACGGGCCTCGGCCGTCACCACCACCCCGGCCGAATAGCGCCGGGGCTTGAGCTGCCCACCCTTGGTCTTCACGGGCTTCTGCCAGTCGTCTCCCCATGAGACCGCCAGTTCGCGCTCGGGCGCCCGCTCGCGCAACGCGGCCAGCGCCGGGCATCCCTTGCGGTGCACCGACACCCCGCGTCCCCGGGTCACGAAGCCACTGATTTCATCGGGCGGCACCGGATGGCAGCAACCGGCCAGATGGGTCATCAGGAAGTCCACCCCCATCACCAGCACCGCATTCGACCCGGGCGCTGCCGACTTGCGCATCTCCGGCGCTGCTGGCGGTGTCGGCGCAGGGGCCGGTGGCACCACCGGCTCATTGCGGATCGCTGCCTCCAGCGCCCGCGCTCCCACCTCCTCGCGCGCCACGGCCGCGAACAGCGCCTGCGTCGACGGATACTTCAGCCGCTCGGCCAGCACCTCCAGCGACTGCCCCGTGCGACCCTCGCGGGCCAGCGCCTTCTCCACCCGCTCGCGCCCGGCCAGCTGCTCCTGACCACGCGCCTGCGCGTTGAACCACTGCCGAACCTTCTGCCGGGCCCGGTTGCTGCGCACAAAGCCCAGCGACGGGTTCAGCCAGTCACGCGAGGGCCCCGGTTCATCCATGCCCACCCGGGCCTGGACGATCTCCACCACCTGTCCATTGGCCAGCGGCGTGTTCAGCGGCAGCATCCGCCCGTCCACCCGGGCACCCCGGCAGCGATGCCCCAGAGACGTATGCACGTGATAGGCAAAATCCACCGCCGTGGAGCCCATCGGCAGCTCGATCACCCGTCCCTGCGGCGTCATCGCAAAGATCACGGAATCATCGGCCGTACTGGTTTCCTCGCCCGCAATCCGCTCGCCCTGATCATGCTGCCAGGCCAGCAGCTGCCGCAGCCACGAGATACGCGCCTGCCCGTCCAGCGACGGCACCACCACCTTGCCGCCCCCGGGAGCGCTCTTTTCCTTGTAGCGCCAGTGCGCCGCCAACCCATACTCGGCTGCCTCGTGCATCGCCCGCGTGCGGATCTGCACCTCCATCGGCCGGCCATCGTCGGCCATCACCACCGTATGCAGCGACTGGTAGCCATTGGGCTTCGGATCGGCAATGTAGTCGTCCAGCTCGTCCATCTCCGGCACCCAGCGCTGATGCACCAGGTCCAGCGTCGCATAGCAGTCGGCCAGCGTCTCCACCATCACCCGCAGCGCCCGCAGGTCATGCAGCTTCTCCAGGCTCAGATGCTTGGCCCGCAACTTGTTGTGGATGCTGTACAGATGCTTCGAGCGCCCTTTCACCTGCGCCTGGATGCCGTGCTCGGCCAGCAGCGCCGACAGCTCGGCCGTCGCATTGGCCACGAAGGCATCCCGCTCCGGACGCTTGCTGTCCAGCGCCCGCGCCAGCTCCCGATACCGCGCTGGCTCCAGGCAACGGAACGCCAGATCCTCCATCTCCCACTTGATGCGGTAGAGCCCCAGACGGTTGGCCAGCGGTGCCAGCACCTGCATCGCCTCCTGCGCCAGCCCCTGCACATCGGCCTCCGACACCGGAGCCGCCGACACGCCCGGCTCGACAAGCCCCTCGGCCAGCGACGAGCCCTGGCCCTCGGCGTCATCCCCGGTCCCCGGGTGCGCCGCCACATGGCGCAGCGACTGCAGAGCCGACGCCAGCCGCACCATCACCACCCGCACGTCCCGTGCCATGGCCAGCGTCATGCGGCGCAACACCTCCGGCTGCGACTGCCCCGGCGCCCCCTGGCTGCCGATCAGAGCCGAGAACGACAGGGACATCAGACGCTGGCAGTTGGCCAGCAGCGTGCCCAGGTAGGCGCCCAGCTCCTCGCCCAGCTGCACATCCAGTTCCGCCTGATCCGGCCAGGGATCGCTGCACACCAGCAGCCCGAGCACCCGGGTGATCGGGTCCGCCCCCTGCAGCTCCAGGACCGCCGCCAGCCCGCGCCCGTGCTTCAGCCTCGCCTCGCCCAGCGCGCCGTGGCCGCTCACCCGCCAGGGCCCCTCACCGTGCGCCGCCAGCCAATCGAAGGCCCAGGCCAGCATCTCCTGAGAAGTGCCCAGGATCGGCGCAGGCACGGCTGCGCCCTCCGCCGCATCGCCTTGCCGCCCTGTTTCCTCAGCTGCCATCACGATCCCCTCATCCAGCATTTTCAACGAATGTTACGTCATCACACAGGGAATCCGACGACATCCGCCCCACCCCGGGAAAGCCCCCGACGGGGCCACCACCCGGCACGCAGATAGCCCGGATGACACGACATGCCAACCTGACGTGACCCGGTAACCAGCCCCTGCATCACGCAAAGTTTGTCACATCCACTGACAGAAGGCCTCGGCAGAACCTGTTGCGCTAACAACACAATGCAACAAATATCATTCCGCCAACATTGGGGGTGGACAAAGCGTGCAGTATGTCCTTAGGGGTTTTTTTTCTTTCTGATGGAATACCCGACACCTAGACGACCACCCCATCCGTCCATGAGCAACAAGCACCTTATGATCGTGGAACTCTCGCCCGAACATGCCATCGGGCTGCAGAACTCCCCGCTGGCGAGAGACGCCCTGCTGATCCAAGGTATCAAGAAAGCCATCGTCAAGCTGCACAGCACCGAAGTCGACGTCATCGTGCTCGACTTCGGCACGCACGGTGGCCCCAGCCAGGCCAACTCCCCCGTGGACGCCTGTCGCCAGCTGACCGCGGCCAGCCCCAACGCCAAGATCATCGCCATCGGTGCCACCGATGACTACCTGGCCGGCCAGCTGCTGCTGCCCAACGTCTACGACGTGCTGGCCTACCCGTCCGACACCCAGGTCCTGCCCTATGCCGTGCAGCGCGCCCGCCGCCTGCAGCAGATCCGCCTGCACAACATCAGCCTCACCAAGGTCCGCCCGCTCAACGAGCTGATCCCGGGCCTGATGAGCAGCGATGCTGCCGTGCGCCGCGTCGTCAAGCGCGCCCGTCGCCTGCTGGGCCACAACCTGCGCATCCTGATCCAGGGCGAACCCGGCACCGGTCGCAAGACCCTGGCCCACTACTTTGCCCAGTACAACGGCCAGCGCCCCGGTACCGACAGCGCCCAGCTGCCGGCCGTGCCGATGCCTCCCATCGTCAGCTGCAACCGCTACACCCGCGGCATCGACATCGAGGTTGCCTTCCGCAAGGCGACCACCGAGTACCAGGGCACCGGCCAGCCCATCGTCATCCTGGAAAACGTCGAGCAGCTCGACCCCACCACCCAGACCGAGCTGCTGTACCTGATCCACAACAGCGAGACGCGCTGGAAGGATGTCAACACGCTGCCGCAGATCATCAGCATCGCCAGCCCGTCGCTGGGCAACCGCATCGTCGAGGGACAGTTCCGGCGCGACCTGTACGACCGCCTGGGCCAGGTGCACCTGTGCCTGCCGGCCCTGCGCCAGCGTGGTGACGACGCCCGCGAACTGGCCCAGTGGCTGCTGAACCAGGCCCACCAGGAGAACCCGGACAAGCCCCGCATGGTGCTCTCGGACGACGCCCTCGTGGCCATCAGCCGCTACACCTGGCACGGCAACATCACCGAGCTGCGCAACGTCATCCAGCAGGCCATGCTCACCACGGACGGCGTCGTCATCCAGGCGTCCGACCTGGCACTGCCTGCCAACGAGACCCTGCCGCCGGTCACCATCAAGCATGCCCGCGACGAAGCCGAGCGCGATGCCATCATGCGCGCCCTGAAGGACGCCAACGACAACATCGCCAAGGCCGCCATCACCCTGGGTGTCAGCCGCCCCACGCTCTACGACCTGTTGGCCAAGCACCACATGCGCTGAAAACGGCAGCCGCCCCGGGGCCTGGCCCCGGCCTGCACCTGTCCAGGCCCCCCTGGAACCGGGTACTGCGGTAAAATACAGGGGTACGGTACACCGTCCCCCGTCAGATGGACGGTGCAGCCTGATGGCCGCACCGTTCTGTCGTTTCCGTGCCCGGGTGGTGTTCCTTCGGGCAGTGTCTCACTCCAGAGGTGATTCCTTGGCTGCGAACCCCAAACGGGCTCCCCTCAGCGCCCGACATCTGCTGGGCTCCACGCTCCTGCTGCTGTCCGCCTCCGCTGCCGCCCAGACCGGCGGCCCCATCGGCGGTCCGGTCGGCGCCCCCACCGGCGCCAATGGCGCCACCGGCGGCAGCTACTACCAGGGCAGCCGCGGCGCACTGGCCTCGCCCAACGGCAACTGGTCCTCGGGCCGTGCCGGACGGGGTGCCTACGGCATGGACCGCCGCAACCAGTCCTACAACACCTACCGGGCCACCGGCTACGAAGTCCAGCCCCAGATCCGCAACGTTCCCGGCCAGGCCCAGCCCAGCGCCGCGCTGCAGAAAAAGGTGCGCCCTGGCCAGGAAGATGCCACCCGGCGCGTGGCCGGCAACACTCGCCGCAGCATCGACGAACCCATCAACCTGTCCTCACTCACCAAAAAGGTGGCGCGCAAGGAAGTCAGCGCCATCGAGCACTACCGCGACATGGTGCAACAGGGCATGATGGCCGAGTCCGGCCTCTCCGGTCGCCCGGACTATGGCCGTGCCCAGGCCCTGTACTGCGAGGCCGCCCGCGGTGGCTACCCCGACGCCATGGTGCGCCTGGGCTGGATCTACGAGGAAGGCAAGGGTGTTCCCAAGAACACCGACATGGCCGCCACGCTCTTCCAGCGTGCGGCGCGCTTCGGCAGCGACATCGCCCAGGACCTCACCCAGCGCTACAAGATGGGCAAGGAAGTGCTGCCCCCCTGCGTCAAGGGCAGCATCGTCGAGAAAGGCTCTGCCGAGCGCTCGGCCAGCGTCACCGAACTGGCTGCACTCAGCAACCACACCGCACGCAGCCGCAATCCGGTGGCCGGTGCGGCACGCACCAAGATCGTCAACCACGTCATCGCCGAGGCCCGCAAGTACAAGCTTGATCCTCGCCTGGTGCTGGCCGTGATGTCCACCGAATCCGCATTCAACCCCAACGCCCGATCCGATCGCAACGCCTTCGGGCTCATGCAGATCATCCCGGAAACGGCCGAGCGCTTCGGCGTCACCGACATCATGGACCCGGTGCAGAACATCCGGGGCGGCATGGCCTACCTGCGCTGGCTGCTCAACTATTACCGGGGTGACGTGAGCCTGGTGCTGGCCGCCTACAACGCCGGCGAAGGTGCCGTCGACCGCTACAACGGCGTGCCGCCCTATGCCGAGACGCTGGCCTACGTCCAGCGCATCCGGGCCGCCTACCCGTTCGACTTCCACCCCTACGATCCCAGCGCCACGGCCAGCAGCTCGATGTTCAAGGAAAAGGGAAAGCCGAAGGACACCACGCTGTCGGCCAACCAGCCGACCTCCCGTGACCGCAACAGCTGAACCACAACAGCTGAGATCGTCCGGGATCGTTCCAGGGCCCCTGCATGAAGGGGCCTTTCAGACCGCCTGAAGCAACAAGGCCCGCCTCATCGGCGGGCCTTCTCATTCATGACCGGGCCTTGTCACTCACTGGCATGGATCCGAGCCGCGAACGGCCCAGGCAATCGACAGACTCACAACGGAAACAGCCGTCCTGAAACGGCCATCACTCACGCTGTCCGCTTTGCTCGCACCTAACCTGCTATCTGGCTACCGGGTCCATCGGTAGCCCATCCTCCAACCGGAATCAACCTGCCGCCTCGCTCTTGTCCTCACCATCCGCCGTCGTGCAGACGGCAGGATGTACGGCCGGCGCCGAAGCATCAGCGGGTGTAGACATCAACGGCTTCGGATCCACCAGCCCCAGCAGGCCGCCCCCCACCATCGGGCCAGTTCCCTGACCCACAGCCTCCCCTGACGACAGGTTGGGCACCCCATCTGTCGACGCCTGGCCCTGTCCCAGACCCCAGCGAACCGGCCCCTTCTCCGGCATGAAATAGGAAGGATCATGCCGCTGAGGCGCAGGCCCCGTATTGCTCTGTACCGGTGTGCGTTGGGGTACCGGACGCAGCGTGCCGGCGCCCAGCGTGCTCCCCTGGCCCATGGGCACATTCGACTTCACGGCAGCCATCAGCAGGGGTGAGCGCCGTGCGGGCGACATCATCCGCGTCGTGGCCACCACCTTCACCGGAATGCGTCCCTGCAGGTAATACAGGCAGTTGCCGCTTCCAGCTCCCCCCTGGGCCACCAGGCCCGCCAGTGAATCACAGCCGTGCAACGTGCGCATGGCCTTCAGGAACAAGGTAGATACCCCCGGTACCCGCAGCGGCACCCCGTAGGTCACCTCCAGCCGCAGCATGTTGGCATCGGCCAGCGTCTGACCGGAACTGCGCCCGATCGGCTCATTCCCGCGATAGCCCGACGTGCCACTGGCCGGCGTCGTCTTCTCACGCCGGTTGTCCAAATTGTCGTTCGGAATCTCGTCCTGACCGGCAATCTTCTCGCCAAAAGGATCCAGCGCCGGCCCCGCCCAGTCCGAAAAACTCTCCAGCGTCGGAGACAGCTGCTTCACCTCGATCCACTGGGCAGCACGACCGCCCGTTACATGCAGCCGCGCCTGCTGCTCCTTCAGCATCTTCTCGGCCATGCTGCCTGCTCCATAAAGCCATGGCACCAGCCCGCTGGCCAGGCCCTTCAGGATCGCCTCCTCGCCCGCATGCTCGACCGCGCCCGCCCGTGCCGCCTCCTGCAGCGCATACCCCACCGACTGGCGCGCATGAAAGACCAGCACCATCTGCACGACGGCCATGCCGACCAGCAGCAGCGCCGGAACAGCCACCACCAGCTCCACCATCGACACGCCACGCTGCCGATGTCCCTGCCACTTTCCATCCCGAATATGGGAAACGGCGGAAGACACTGATACTGCCATGAGGGAATCGTTCATGATGATTTCACGCAGGGTTCCGACGAGGCACGTGCACCGCTGGCGCCTCATCCAGATACTCGATCACCGGCCTTGTGGCGGGGCCCTTGCCGGAACCTTGGCCTGTCACACCTTCCGGCAGTCTCCCCTCGGCTGCGATGGGCGTTTCCGCGCCCCCGGCCGAATACGGCCCGGACGCAGACTGTGCCCCGGAACCTGGCTGTACCGGATAGCCGATCAGCATCGCAGGCGGTGACGACTTATTCGGCCGGTACACATCCCTTTCAACCTGCCGCATCGGATTCTGTCCAACAGGATCGTTCGATACCTTTCCATGGCGAACAACATGCACTGCCCGGTTCTCTCGAACCGTTCGTGCATCCAGTTCCACGGACACGACTTCTGGCACCGCTGCGTTCAGAGCCCGAGAAAAGGCGTAGTCACGAGAAACACCAGAACTACCGGGAATGCCTGAAGGAACGCCTGGTCTGGCCGGAACACCCCCCAGCATCTGCTGGATCCGACCTACCTGGGCCAGCACACTGTCCACAAGCACGGCTTCGGCCTGCTCGGTCAGGCCCGCCGCTTCTCGCACGGCCGGACTCTGCTGCAGCAAAGCAATATGGTCCAGCGATGCCTGCGTCTGCGCCACCGACAGCGTGAGCAGGTTGACCATGCCCTTCAGGCGCAACGCCTGTTGCTGCACATCCGGCTCAGGATAACGGCCCACACTCCCCTTCGCTGCACCTACGCTGGCGCCCCTGGAGAATCCACGCTCTACGCCGCGAGAACCCGACACCGACACACCGTCTGACATGCGCGTTCCCGATTGCGCCGGATCATCCGCCAGAAGATGACGGTAAGCGTCCAGCGCCGCGCCAGCCGAGCCTGCACGCTGGTGGATGTTGCCAACCCGCAGCCAGGCCGCATTCCGATACTGAGGCGCCAGTTCGATCAGCGAAGAGAAGATGCGCAGCGCCTCGACATCCTCGCCTTTGCGGTAATGCTGCTCCGCTTCATCGTAGAGCTGCTGCAGCATCTTCGCCGACAGCCCGTTCTGATTCAAGGCCATGCGAGGGCATGACAACGACGCCTCCGTCCCGGCGGCATGTGGCACCGTTCGCCTTGCATTTGTCCCAACCGGCGTACTGGAAGATGCATTGCACTTGGACTCATCCCACCCCGGCTGAGCCGCCTGGGCAACCGGCATGGAGAGCATGACGGCACTACACACCAGTGATGACAGCAGTAGCCACTTTGCGCCAACCACTGGGCCTTCCTGGCGACGCATCACCGCTGGGCCGCAAGGTTTAACGCTTTCAGTTCGAATATTCATGACATGCTCTGAACGATTGACTTCACCACCTGGTTTTACTTCGCAGCCATGAACGCGCCGCCCTCCGCACCGAAGATGTCATCATCCGGTACCAGTTGCAGTCGCATTCCCGGGCGAATATCCAGCCGGGAGGCCTCACCTTCCCGAAGCTCCAGCACCGCACGAGCACGGCAACAGATCCGCATCCCGAAGCGCGGCAGACGACAGCAGCACAACACCGTCTGATCACGGTCCAGAAACACGATATCCAGCGCATGCGCCATGCCAATCCCATGGACGGCATTCGTCTTCGGAAAGAACATGCCGGCGCCGTGCCGCGGTTTCGGATGCGCAATCAGTCCACGAGCCCGCTGCCACCAGGTACGTGCATGGTGCACGTGGATGCGCACGAGATCCGTGTCGAATTCGGCATGGGCGTTCATCAGAATAGGCCTCCTTCCATAATCCGGATGGCGATCGGGAAGAACACGATGATGAAGGTGCACGGAAATATGCAGATCATCAGCGGAAACAGCATCTTGACCGGCGCCTTCAGCGCCATGGCCTCGGCCTGCATGAAGCGTTCGTTGCGTCGCTGATCGGCCTGGGCACGCAGGATCGGCCCCAGGCTGGAACCCTGCTTCTCGGCCGTCAGAATGGCGGCCACCCAGTTGGAAATGGCCGGAATGCGCAACCGTTCGGCCAGTGCCCGCAACGATTCAGCCCGGGTTCGACCCGCACGGATGTCACGAAGCACGCGACGCAACTCTTCGGACATCGGTCCGGCTGGCCCCTTGTCCACCGCATGCTGCAACGCGCCCGTCATGTTGGAGCCCGCCTCGATGGCCAGCGTGATGATGTCCAGGTAGAAAGGCAGCGCCTTGGCAATCTGCCGCGTGCGGCGTGCCCCCAGGTCACGCAGCCAGCTCATCGGCAGAAAGGCACCCACCACAAGGGCCAGCACACACCACGGCAGGCTGGGCAACCCATGCGGCAGCCACGCCAGCACCAGCAGCGCCAGGGCCAGCAGCGCGCCCAGCACCTGACCGGCCACGAACTGCTCGGGTGTCAGCGCAAACTCCAGACCCCCGCGGCGCAACTGCTCCTGGAGTCGTCGTCGCATCGTCGGCGACACGAGCGGCGTCACCCAGAACGTGGTCGCGTGTCCCAGCCATCCCAGCAGCGCCCAGTAGCGTGGCGGATCATCCTGATACTCGTTCTTCTGCTGTTTCGGAACCTCGGCCGCAGCACGTGACCCCGCCAGCATGAAGAGCCATATGCACAACACCAGGGCCCCGACAGCCACGAAAGGCAGCGCCGATGAAATCCAGCCATTCATGATATTCCCTCACTCACTCAGATATCGATGGCCATGATGCGGCGAATGAAGAGCAGACCCACGATCTCCAGCACGGCCACCACGCTGCACACGATCCAGCCCTGCCAGCTATGCAGCAGCGGTGCCATGGCCGTGGGCTCGATGGCAAACAGCGCAGCCCCCACGCCCAAGGGCAGCAGCACCATCACCCAGCCCTGCATCCGGCCCTGCGCGGTCAGCGCCATGATCTTGTCCTCCAGCGCCATCTTCTTGCGGATGGTGTCGGCCAGCCGCTCCAGCGTCTCGGCCAAGTTGCCGCCGCTTTCATTGGCGATTCGGACGGCGGCCCCGAATAGCCTCAAGTCATCACAGCCCATACGACGTTCCAGGTTCAGCAGCGCATCATCCAGCGTCACCCCCAGTCGCAGCTCCCGCAGCATCAGCTCGAATTCCTGACCACCGGGTGCAGGCAGCTCGCTGGCCATCTGCCGCAGCGCCAGCGTCATGCTGGCACCCGCGCGCACGGCGCCGGCAATCAGCATCATGGCGTCGGGCAGCTGCCGGGCAAACAGCTTGCGCCGCTGCGCCCCCAGGTGACGGATGAGCAGGCTGGGTAGCGCTCCCAGCGCGACAATGGCCGCCACCACCAGGAAAAGCGCCCCCGTCAGCAGCCAGATGAGGCCGCAGGCCAGCGCGCACAGCAGCAGGTTGGCGCGAAACAGCCGGTCCACGTCGACAAACAGCAGCAGGTCCTTCATGCCGTGTCCAACGCGACCGCTGAAATGCCGTCGATAGCCCTCGCCGGCCTTCACGGCACCCGGCATCAGCACCAGCACCGCCATCACCACTGCCACACCCAGCGACAGTGCCGCCACCCAGAACCATCCATCGAATCCGGTCGAAGCATTCATCATTGCGTGCCCCTTGCGTCTGGCCGCTTACGCGGTCACCGCGTCGTCCTCGAAGATGCTGAAATCCACCGCCACGCCACGATCACGCAGCGCCTCGTAGAACGAAGGCACCTCGTCACAGGCCCGGAAACGCCCCTGCACACGACTGTTCTTCAGCCCGGTCTGCTCATAGCGGAAGATCTCGTGGCTCTGGATCTTGCCGCTTTCCACACCACACACCTCGGTGATCGACGTGATGCGACGCGACCCATCCGGAAAACGCGCCTGGTGGATGATCAGGTCCACCGCACTGGCAATCTGCTCGCGCAGCGCCGCCAGCGGCAGCTCCACCCCGGCCATCAGCATCAGCACCTCCAGCCGCGACAGCACGTCGCGCGGCGTGTTGGCGTGAACCGTCGTCATCGAGCCCTCATGACCGGTGTTCATCGCCTGCAGCATGTCCAGCGCCTCGCCGCCCCGGCATTCACCCACGATGATGCGATCGGGCCGCATGCGCAGCGCGTTCTTGACCAGATCCCGGATGGTGATGGCCCCGCGCCCCTCGGCATTGGGGGGCCGCGACTCCAGCGACACCAGGTGCGGATGCATCAGCTTCAGCTCGGCCGCATCCTCGATGGTGATCAGCCGCTCACCCACCGGAATCAGGTTCGACAGCACATTCAGCAGCGTCGTCTTGCCCGAGCCCGTGCCGCCCGAGACGATGATGCTCTTGTGCTGCTCCACACAGATGCGCAGGAATTCCATCATCGCCGGCGAGGCGCTCTGGTTGGCCACCAGCGTATCGGGCGTCATCACCGTGCGGTTGAAGCGCCGGATGGTGATGGTGGGCCCTTTCAGCGCCACCGGCGGAATGATGGCGTTGACCCGCGAACCATCGGGCAGACGCGCATCCACCAGCGGCGAGGACTCATCGATGCGCCGGCCCAGCGGCGCCACGATGCGCTCGATCACGTTACGGATGGCATCATCGTCCGAGAACGCCAGCGGCACCTGCTGCAGCTTGCCCTTGCGCTCCACGAAGATGTCGGTGGCACTGTTGACCATGATCTCGCTGATCAGCGGGTCGGTCATCAGCCGCTCCAGCGGCCCCAGGCCCACGGCCTCATCCACACTGTCCTGCACCAGCATGTCGCGGTCGATGTCGGGCGGCAGGTTCTGCATGCCGGCCACGATCCGCTCCACCGCCGAACGCACCTCGGCCTTCACCTCGTCGGCCGAGAACTGGGTGAGGTTGCTTCGCCGCAGATCGATCACCTCCAGCAGCTGCCGTTGCACCAGGCGCCGCCAGCCCAGCGCCTTGCCCTGTTCCTGCGCGGCCCGGGCATAATCGGCCAGACGGGCCTGGTCGATGCTGTCGTCGGCACCGCGCGAGCCGGCATCAGCAGCAGCGCCCATGGACACGACCTTGCCGCCGTCGCTGACGCCAGCACCGCTGGGCGCTTCACCTTTCTCATCAGCGCCACCTGCTCCGCGTCTGATGGCGTCGGGGCGCTCACCGGAATCGCCGTGCTCACCCGAATCGCTGAACTCCCCCTGATCGCGGCGGTCAGCAGCTACATGGCCGCCCACAGAGCCAGGGCCAGAGGCTCGGCCATTCCCATCCGGGCTTCTGTCAGCACGGCGACCATCTTGTGTCGCCTGCATTGCGTCGTTCACCGGCGTGGCCAAGGTTCTTCCTGAGAAGCCCTGCCCCGACTGACCATCACCGTGATCAGAAGCCCCCTCGTCATCCGATCGACGGCTCACCGCATTCCGAAGCAATGCCGCAGCCCCGGTCGCGGCATGATCCCCTTCGGGCGCAATCTTCTGCGCTGCGCGTGCCTCCGTCCCTTCGACATCCGTCTCCAGCCCGTCGTCATCCAGCAGCGCCGAGCGCCCCGATGCAGCAAGCCGCAACCCGCTGCCCTGCACGCGCAGCCGATAGCCCGCCACCACGATCTCGTCCCGTTCGGACAGCGGGCCGTACTCCACCACCCGCTCGCCGTTGACGCGAGTACCGACGATGGTACCCAGGTCAACCAGCTTCACACCACGGCCAATGCGTTGAAGCTCGGCATGTACGCGCGCCACGCGCCAGCCGCCCAACTGCACCTCGGCCTCCTTGCCCCGGCCGATACGGCACGGCAGGCCCGCCACCGGAACGGTGCGACTTTCCCTGCCCTCTTCCTCGATCACGATTTCCAGCATGTCCGTCACCTGACATTGAAAGGCTTTCATTGCACCGCAAGCGGCTTCCATCGTCGCGGCATCCGTGCCGCCTGCCATCGACCGGCCTAGTCCATCCCGGCGACCATGGCGGATGGGCGCTGTGACGCCCAGGCTCAATCCAGCATGTCGAACTGCTTCTTGAGCGCATCGGCCCGCTGCTGCAGAGCCTGAACACGAGGATCCACGGCGGGTGCCGAACCCTGCTCGCTGAGCCTGGGCGTGATCAGCACCACCATCTCGGACTCACGCTGACGGAAACGCTTGGAGCGGAACAGATGGCCCAGGATGGGCAGGTCACCCAGACCCGGAATCTTGGTGATGGCACCCGACATCTCGTTACGCACCATGCCGGCAATCACCAGCGTCTCGCCCGGGCGCAGGTTCACATCGGTGTTGGAACTCTGCTTGCGCAGGCCCGGTACGCCCATGACCGTCACCTCATCGTCGATGGACGAGACCTCGGTATGCAGGCTGGCCGAGATGACGCCCTGGGCATTGACCACCGGCTCCACCTCGAAGCGCACGCCATACTCCTTGAAATCGACGTTGGCTGCGCCGTTGGCGCTCAGCACCGGAATGGGCAGCTCACCGCCCGCCACGAAGCGCGCCTTGCCACCCGAGCGGGTAGAAAGACGCGGTTCGGCCAGCACGGCGGCATCACCGTTCTGCACCATCAGGTCGATCATGCTGCTGAGCGAAGAGACCATCGATGCACTGGTAGCAAAGGGATGAATGCGTGGCGCAACGGCAAAGCCTCGCGTGGCTGCTGCGCCCCCTTCCGGCAGGAAGGCGCCGCTTCGCTTGAAGTCGCCGATGACGCCAAAGCTGGGGCCTGACACCGCCCAATCCCCGGCGCCCCCGCCCTGCCAGCGCACACCCAGCTGCTTGAGCGCATTGCGGCCGATCTCGATCATCTTCACTTCCAGGTTGATCATCTGCTCATAGCCGCGACGGCTGACCAGACTGATGACCTGCGGGTAGCGCTTGACCAGCTCGGCCGCACGCCAGGCCCCTTCCTCGGTGGGGTTCTGACCTTCCAGCAGGATCCGGTCGCCCAGCGCCCGGGCACGCACCCCACTGTTCTCTCCCAGCAGCAGGTTCATGTCCTGCGCCAGCCGCACGCTGTTCGATTCCGTCACCAGGATCTGATACTTGCGAATGCCGCCCCCCTTGAGCCACAGGTGCAGCGTCGTCTCGCCCGGCGCTTCCGGAATCAGCAGGAGCTGCCGGTCATCCAGCCAGTTGGCCTGCAGCACGCGCCCCGAGCCCAGTGCAATGCGCAACACCTGGCCCACTTCCATCAGATGCCCCTGCCCCAGCGACAGGGTGATCGTTTCGACCTCGTCCGTGGAGCTCAGCGTGGACGACGGACGCAGAACGGATGCCACGGGGCCCGCCTCATTCATGCGCGTGGTGGTGCGTGTGGGCGTACTTGTGGACGCGCGCACCATGTCGGGCGTCGCGGCAGCAGGCCTGGGCGCTACCGGCATAATCACGTCTCGGGCAGACGCAATCTCCTGCCGGTTTGCGCGGGAGACGTCTCCCGATGGGTTCATCTCCTTTCGCAGCTGCTGCTGTCGCTCGGCAGCAGCCAGCAGCGCGGCACGTCGGTCAACCACCGGCCGGGCACTCGCCGTCGCAGGCGTCACCACAGGCTGGACTTGCGGTGCTGCATTCTGTTGCGTGCCATTTTGCGCATCCCTCGGGGCAGCCATACGCATGGACGGCACGCGCTCTGTCGATACCGATGCTGATGCCGTGGTCAGGGTGGGCGTCGATGTCGATGTCGATGCCGATGCCGACGCCGATGCCGATGCCGATGCCGATGCCGATGCCGATGCCGCTATGGATGCTGCTTTGGATGCCGATACCGGGGTTGCAGTCGCGACACTGGCCAGCAAGGCCTCCAGGGGATCCTCCCCCTGCAGATCCTTTGCCGCACCTGGAGCAACCGGCAGGGCATTTCCGGGTTGAACCTGCTTCGTTACACCATGGTTCGATGCAGCCACCGGTGCGCCCTGCGCGAGGACCGACTGCATCGACAGCGCCCCCAGCAGTGCCACGCAGATCGTCCTGGGCCAGAAGGATCGGGAGGAGAACGGATCGGCCTTCACGGTGCGGTGTTCCTGCAGCGACGGTTCAAACGGGGATGGAATATGAGAGAACATGGCGTGCTCTGCTTTCACGAGAATTCGGAATGAGGGTTCAGCGATTCGTCAACGAATTGCCAGATTCCTCGGCCTGCACTTGCGCCTGCATCTGAGCCTGGGTCAGCGTCTGTGCCTGTGCCTGTACCTGAACAGCCATCGTCGGTGTGGCAGGCTTGGCAGCCCCGGGCTGCAGGCTGTAGGCCGGCATCCGTCCAATCATTGGCTGGCCCATGCCCCCCACGATCATCTGCGGACGACGATCCTGCCGTGCCACCAACTTGCGGGGCGCCACCGCCGGACGTGCCGGTTGCGGGAACAGGCTGCGCAGGTCCACAGCCGCGGCGTCCATCGGCATGCCGTCGTCGGGGTTGCGCAGCACGGCTGTCAGCCGGCCGGCACGCTGCGCCACAATGAGACGTTGCGCCTGACTGGGCGTCACTTCCACCGTCACTGACGAGAAGCTTCGAGCGTCGCCGTTGTCATCGGCCCCAGGACGTACTTGGCGACCTGTGGCCATCACCAGCAGGTTCTGCAACAGCGGCACCGTGGCGTCGTGCTCGGCTTCACCATGTCCGCTGGCCGAAGGGGGTCGTGCCGTCAGCAGCAGGTCGATGCGGTCCCCCGGCTGCAGCATGCCGGAGATGGAGTTGATCTCGTCGACGGAGATGGTCAGTGCGCGGATGCCCGGCTTGACGCGCGACGAGAACACGAGCTGCTCGGCGGACGACACGGCGGCCGTCGAGAGCATCTCGCCGGGACGCATGGACAGCAGCAGACGCTGGCCCACCAGGGCGTCGAACTGCTCCGGCGTCACCACTGAGCTGGACACGTATTCGGCCGGTACGGAGCGAATGGCCATCGTGTCGCCGCTCACGATATCGCCCTTGTCGAGCGTGGCGTTGGCCACCACCACATCGACCATCTGCTGGGCTACGGGCGCCAGGCGCTCGCGCTCGGCCTGGACCTGTTCGTTCACATAGCGTGAGCCAGCATAGATCGCCACGCCACCGCACAGCATGGCGGCAGACATCAGCAACAGGTTTCGATGACGTTCGAGGATCCGGATGACAACGGGATTCATGGCAGTGACATGGCGTAGGAAAAGTGGGAATAGTTCTGCTGAATGGCGACCAGAATCTTCTTCATCGCACTGGGCTCGCCATGAAAGAGGACCAGACACAGCGCAAGTCCGATCAGCAGATACTCGATGGAGGCCTGCCCGCGCTGAGAAAGCCGCTGGCGTCGGCCGATGTCGACATGGTGCGCGGGTTCGTCTCCTGGGCCCATGTCACAATGAAGCCCCTGCAAACCTGGCCTAGTCCGGGCGGCGATTTCTGACGGACAGGCGGCCAGATGGATGATCCGATGCGTGACTTTCATCACCGCCTCCAGTGCATCACGGCAAATTGCCGATTACCCTGCTTCGAGACGGCCAGCACGACTTCCTCACCCTGTCGGCCGTAGATGGTGGCCAGGGCGTCCTTGCCACCGCCCTCACCCGAATCGCTGATGAGCTGATAGCCCTGCTTCTGCAGCTTGCGACCGATCCAGTTGTCCAGGCGCACCACGCTGTCGTCCGTACTGGCCACGAAGGTGCTGGTGCGATGGCCGCCGTCCACATGGGAAATGGCAGGCATCGGCCGTGCCGTGGCCGGCAGCAGTCCCTTGAACCATCGCTCGTCCTCGGCCAGCGATGCCTCGGCCTTCTGGTCAGGCTTCCAGCGAATGCGCCGCCCCTCGATGCCTGGACCGCTGCGCTTCATCTCCACCGTCTCGATGACATCGCCGTCCATATGCGTCATGACCTGCCAGCCATCACGCTGGCTGCGCATCGGAGGCAGGTCCGGACTTGCCCAGTCCTCCTCCAGACGGCGCATGGCGTCCTCCACCGAACCGCTGTCCCGGAACTGGCTGACGCTGACACGCCCCCCCGGCAGCAGACTGTCGGTCATCAGCATCTGCTCATGCGGCTGAAAGCGTGGCGCAGCGTGGGCAGGCATCGACGCCATGCCGATGCCTGCCAGCAGCAGGACAGCCAGCATCGATCTTGCAGAGGTGCACTTTTGCATGCTCATGGACGCATCTCCGTGTTCGGTGGCGGGAGGCGGTCCTCCGGAACAACCTCGACATCCACCTGGTGGTAGTTGAACTTATTGCCGTTGCTTTCCTTGAAGATCTTGCTTGGCGAGCGGATGAGGTGAACCAGGGGTTGATGAACCAGCTCGATGAACCGCTCGGGATCGCCGTTGGGCAAGCTGCTCACCATGTCCGTTGGCAGAACGTGGGCGACATCGTTGGTGGCCTTGATCAGCTCCCGGCCGGATGGCAGGCGTCGCCCCTTGTCCAGACGGGACGCCAGGCTGCTGGCTTCCGATCCCTTGGCACTGGACGCATTCCAGGCATCGGCCAATATCCCCAGGCGGCTGTCGAAGGTCAGCATCGGGTCATGGTTCAGGTTCAGCTTGCCCCACAACCACGTATCCATCGGTGCACGACTCTGGACCTGCGCGGAGAACAACCCGCCACGAGCCGCCAGCCCGAACCGGCCGGGGCCGGACACATCGGACGCAGCACTCAGGAACGCTTCAACCCGCCGCTGTCCCTTGAACGCATCGAAATTCTCGTGATCGATCCTGAGCGCCACATCCTTGTAGCTCTGCAACAGCGCATTGCCTTTCCGGTCCACCCAGAAACGGTTCCGCTCCTGTTCCAGCTGATAATCCGCCGGGGTTTCATCCGACCGCAGGCCAAGCAACGTCTTGCTGAAATGACGCCGACGGATCTGATCGGCAATGTCATCCGCTGCCTGGCCGTTTCGACAGGCCTCGAAGCGGACCGAACACTCGAAGGCTGCGGTGCGCGATGCCGACACCGTGGCCTGTCGCATGTCCTGGTACTTGGCCAGCAGCGGTACCGCCACAAAGAACGGCAGCATCACGAACGAAATCACGACCATGGTTTCCGCCAGTGCCTGGCCACGTTGGCCGCGCCCTGAAAGGTGCTCCTTGAGGACCATGTTCATCTCCCGATCATTCCCAGGGTACCTGCCATGACCCGCTCCTGCGCATCCACGCCCACCAGGCGAACCTGCCAGTAGGGGCTGTACATGCTGGCGTACTCCACCCGTTCATTTCCGCCCGGCGGGCGGCGGAAGTACACCTGTGCAGACGACATGGCAACCATGGCCGCATCTCCGTTGAAGTCTGCAAACGCGTCCTTCAGCTTGAGACGCCCTGCCCCCAGACCGGTCTGGTCGGCCGTGTTGATCGTGTTCTTCTTCTGGATCACGCCAATCACCGTCACCTTGTCGGTGGGGAAGCGGCTGTTCTCCCGCATGGCCTTGCTGTTCTCATCCAGATCCCTGACCGCGGGAAGGCCCAGATAGGCTCTCGCCGACCAGAACCCGGATCGGTCGATCAGCCGATAGGCGCGCCCGTTATCGTGCTTCTGGCTGCTGGCCTGCTCATTCAGGCGGTCCATGGACTGCTTGGGATCCCTGGCAATCTCGACACCACTCCAGGCCAGAGGCATGGCCTCCCGCGTCCTTCTCTTGTGCCGCCATCTTCTGTGATGGACGGACAATGTGTCATAGGACTGCCACCGATCCATGGCGGTGGTATCGTGATCCCGGATCATTTCCGTCTGACCGCGCCAGACCATCCAGTCCGGTGTCCCCGGTATCCAGACCTTCAGTCCCCGATTCACCGAGTACTCATCCAGCGATCGCTGGACGAGATCCTTGAGCCGGCTCCGATCCTCATCGCCATGGTTGCGGGTCATCTGCTCACCCAGCGTTCCACGGATCAAGTAGCCATGAAAGTGCTCGTCCGTCTTCTTCATCACCTCATTGGTGAGCTGGTTCAGCACATAGCCATTGGTCGTTCCCCATATCACATCCTGGCTGACCGCCAATGCATGGATGTAGGCACTTCGTCCGGCCACTTCCACGGCACTCATGATCCGAAGCGCCTTGTTCAGGTTGGTAACGACCCGTTCAACAGCGCGCAGATAGGCATTCAGGGGCGGGATCACTCTGGACACGGTTTCCAGGTTCTTGACCGCCTGCGTGATGAAGCCCGCGTATGAAACCAATGTCGCTGTCTGCGCAATGGCCACTTCGTTGAAGATGATGGCGCGGTTGCTGTAGGCGTAGTAGTTGAAGGCACGGGCTCGCCAAAGGCCAGCGCTGTAGGCAGCGGCATCCGTGGCGTTGACCAGGCGCATGCGGGCGGTGGTCACCTGTCCGGTGGAAAACTGATAGAAAGTCAGCACCGCCACGATGACCAGCAGGAACATGCCGAAGATCAGCGCCTGGCCAGACTGTCGCGCAGCAGGTGGGCTGACGGTTCGATGAAAAAGAACGGCCCGGGTGTGCGGGCAGCCGGGCCGGATCGTGTGTCGCATCACATCATGCTCCAGACGAGTTGACGGACAATGCGGAGGCGATGGTCACAAGGGGGCGGCTTCGGTGGGTATAGGGAGTCTGTCCTGCCCGATGCAGCCCCGACCCTTGTCGGAAGCCGCATCGGAGGCATGGCAAGACCGGATGACCGAAGCCGCGCTCCCCGCCATCAGTGGTTGTTGCTGTTGTAGTTGTTGAGCGTGGCCTTGGCCTTGGCGGCATTGACCGCCTTGTCGCTGGCGCTCTTGGCCTCCTTGATGCCTTTGTCCGCATTCTCGCCAGCCAGCTCCAGCGCAATGCCGGCAGTGGCGCCGCGTACTGACTGACCCAGGAAGGAATAGACGCCGATGGCGGCCACGCCCACCAGCGCAACGATGACGATGTATTCCGTCATGCCCTGACCCAGCGATTTGCGGCGGGCAACGGTACGGGTGGCGGTGCGGGGGGTGCTGACTGCTTGTGCCATTTGGAAGCTCCGTGTGGCTTGTTGAAGGAGGCTCCATCTTGGCGGATCAAGACCTTTCCGACGATCGGCATCGCGGATGGCCTGGCCTAGTCCGGCAGGTATCCGTGGGGACTGAAATGCGCGGCCCGTCAGTATCCGACAGCTGTGATCGATTTCCTGAAGTGGCGCATGTTCTCTGGAAAAACGCCTTCACCTGCTCCAGAACCTGGGAAGAAAGAAAGCAGACAAAAGGCAAATGTCATTGCCTGGCCATTCGGGCGCTCGTTCCGATGGCTCGGTCGATTGGCCGATCAGAATCGCCGTTCATCCGGGCTTTCCAGTTGCTCTGCACCGGCGTTGGCCTGGCATGTTGCCCATCATGCCCTTCCGGGTGTGGCTCCTTTGTGCATGAGGGAGGTAGCGATGTGCCAGAATGGGCTACCCCCTTGACCCGTCGCCCTTGGAGTGATCCGCCATGTCTCGTCCCCCTGATCATGCCGTCGACGAAACCGCCAAAGGACCGTCTGAAAGGCCTTCTGGCTCCCTGCCGCTGACGGCCGAACAGATCGCTTCCCAGTTGCGCTGCCCGCAAGGCGAGCTGGGCAAGGAATTTGGGCGGGTGATGAACCTGCGCAATCTGTCGATGATCCTGGGAGCGCTGGCACAGCTGGATCTGCAGGCAGGCAATCGGGTGCTGGAGCTGGGAGCCGGCGATGGCGGGCTGCTGGGGTATCTGCTGTCACGGGCGCCCGAGCTTCAGTACATCGGGCTCGACATCTCGGAGACGATGGTGGCGCAGGCACGAGCCTTCAACGCGCCCTTCATCCAGGCCGGCCTGGCCGACCATGTGCTTTATGACGGCACACGGCTGCCGCTGGCAGATGCTTCGTTCGACCGGGCGCTGGCGGTGAACACGGTGTATTTCTGGGCCGATATGCCGGCAATGCTGGCAGAGCTTGCGCGGGTGCTGAAGCCGGGCGGCCGGCTTTGCCTGACGTTTGCCGAAAAGGCCTTCATGCAGCGGCTGCCGTTTGCCGCGCACGGCTTTGTGCTGTGGGACGCCGCCGAGATCGAGCAGCAGGTGGGCGCGCTGCCCCTGCAGCAGGTGGCGCGTGTGCAGGAAGAGGATCTGGCCGTCAGCAAGGACGGGCGGCTGGTGAAGCGGCCCTATGTGCATCTGGTGCTGGAGAGGGCATGACGGAGGGAGCCTGATACAGGGGAGCTGGTTGCAGACCAGGAGCTGAAAAACGGGCCGGGTGACGCTGGTTGCGTCATCCCGGCCCGCTTGATGGGCGGTGCCCCTACTGAGGCACCGTCAGCTTCCCGGCTGAATGGCAGATGCCTGGATCAGCCCTTGGACTTGTCGAAGAACTGTTCGTCTTCGGTGGAGCCCTTCAGCGCCGTGGTGGAGCTTTCGGCGCCCTCGATGGCGGTGGTCACCGCATCGAAGTAGCCGGTACCGACCTCACGCTGGTGCTTGACGGCCGTGAAGCCCTTGTCAGCGGCGGCGAACTCGGCCTGCTGCAGCTCAACGAAGGCCGACATGTTTTCACGTGCATAGCCGTAGGCCAGGTTGAACATCGAGTAGTTGAGGGCGTGGAAGCCGGCCAGCGTGATGAACTGGAACTTGTAGCCCATGGCACCCAGTTCGCGCTGGAACTTGGCGATGGTGGCGTCGTCCAGGTTCTTCTTCCAGTTGAAGCTGGGCGAGCAGTTGTAGGCCAGCAGCTTGCCGGGGAACTGCTTGTGGATGGCCTCGGCAAAGTTGCGGGCATACTCCAGGTCCGGCTTGCCGGTCTCGCACCACACCAGGTCAGCATACGGTGCGTAGGCCAGACCCCGCGAGATGGCCTGATGCAGGCCCGGCTTGGTGCGGAAGAAGCCTTCGACGGTACGCTCGCCGGTCAGGAAGGGCTTGTCGTTGTCGTCCACGTCGGAGGTGACCAGGTCGGCTGCCTCGGCGTCGGTACGGGCCACCAGCACGGTGGGCACGCCACACACGTCAGCCGCCAGACGGGCTGCGATGAGCTTGGCCACGGCTTCACGGGTGGGCACCAGCACCTTGCCACCCATGTGGCCGCATTTCTTGACGGAGGCCAGCTGGTCCTCGAAGTGGACACCGGAAGCGCCGGCATCGATCATGGCCTTCATCAGTTCGAAGGCGTTGAGCACGCCACCGAAGCCTGCCTCGGCATCCGCCACGATGGGAGCGAAGTAGTCGACGTAGCCGGCATCACCCGGGTTCTTGCCTTCGGACCACTGGATCTGGTCGGCACGGGTGAGCGTGTTGTTGATGCGACGGACCACCTGCGGCACCGAGTTGGCCGGATAGAGCGACTGGTCGGGGTACATCTCGCCCGCACCGTTGGCGTCACCCGCCACCTGCCAGCCCGACAGATAGATGGCCTTCAGGCCGGCCTTGACCTGCTGCATGGCCTGGTTGCCGGTCAGCGCGCCCAGGGCGTTGATGAAGGGCTCTTCGTTGAGCAGCTTCCAGAGCTTTTCGGCCCCACGGGTGGCCAGCGTGTGCTGGGCCTGCAGCGAACCGCGCAGCCGCACCACGGTGTCTGCGCTATAGCCACGACGAACACCGCGCCACCGTGGGCTCTCCGACCATTCTTTCTGTAGGGCCTGAGCTTGCTGTTCGCGTGAAGTCATGATGCTTGTCTCCTGTTGTGACGATGAAAGCCGTGGGTCTGGCGGGAGAGGCTCAGCTGGCCTGTCCGTCGATCCGTCATGTGTCCATGATAGGCCTTCATTGCTGCAAGGCAACTAGGGAAAGCCCCCAAAACAGGGCAAGAAAAATTCCCTTCAAAAACAATCAACTAAAGAAAAATTTTTGTATTACGGCACGAATATTTTGCAATAAGAAATTTCAACGCTGCTTTGCAAACAACCGGCATTTCATATTGCGGAACATTCTTCACCCTTCTGAAAACAGGGGCTGTTGCCGATCTATTGCCGATCTATTGCCGATCGTACGACAGCGCCGCCGTGCCGGCATGACGGCGCTGCCTCCGATGCTCAGGCGCCGCGCAGGGCGCGCAACGGCGGGGTGTCCAGCAGGCGCCAGATGTTCCAGCCCCCTGCCAGCACGATGAACAGCATGCTGGCCAGGATGCTGCCCAAAAGCAGCCAGAGGCTGGGCTGGTAGGCAAAATCGAAGACCTCCCGGGCCAGCAGCCAGCCCAGCAGCGTGGCACCGGCGGCCCCCATCAGCCCGGCCAGCAGACCGGTCAGGGACAGTTCCAGGAGCTGCACCAGGCCCAGCTGCCGGCGTGATGCCCCCAGGGCGCGCATCAAGGCCACTTCGGCCACCCGTTCGTCGCGCACGCTGCCCATGGCGGCGTAGAGCACCACACAGCCCGCCGCCAGCGTAAACAGGAACAGGAACTGCACGGCCTGCACGACCTGGCCGATCATCGTCTGGATCTGCGCCGTGATGGCGCCCGTATCGACAATGGTGAGGTTGGGCATGGCACGGGTCAGCTGTCGCACCAGCCCTTCCCTGCCCGGCGGCAGATGGAACGAGGTGATCAGGCTCTGCGGCTGTGTGGCCAGCGCCGCGGGCGAGCCGATCATGAAGAAATTGACCTGCATCGAATCCCACTTCAGCTCCCGGCTGCCCACCAGGGTCATCTCGACGGGCTGGCCGGCCACATCGAAGCGCAGGTGGTCACCCAGCTTCAGGCCCAGGGTGTTCATGATGCCGACCTCGGCCGAGACCTCGGCAGCCTGGGGATGGATCCAGCGGCCGGCAGCCAGCCGGTTGTGGCCCGGCATCCGGTCGGTGTAGGAGAGATTGAATTCGCGGTCCACGAGACGCTGGGTCCGATCGTCCGGATAGTCCTGCGGGCGGACGGGACGGTCGTTGATGGCCACCAGGCGCCCCCGCACCATCGGGTAGAGCTGCACCTCGCCCAGGCCAGCCTCGGCCAGCATCCGACGGACGTCCGCCTGCTGATCGGGCTGGATGTTGATGACGAAGCGGTTGGGGGCATCGGGTGGCGCAGCCTGCTGCCAGGCGGCCAGCAGATCATTGCGGACGACGGTGAGCAGCAGCAGCGCCATCAGGCCGATGGTGAGCGCCACGATCTGAACGGCCGTCATGGACAGTCGCCGGGACCAGCCCGTCAGCGCCAGGCGCAGCACCAGCGCCCAGCCGCCACGGGTCCGTTTCGGGCGCAGACGTGCGGCCAGCCAGACCCCGCACATGGCCAGCAGCACGAAGGCCAGGCCCGCGACGACGAAGCCGCCCAGGGCCAGCAGCGACAGACGGGCCTCACCCACCAGCCAGAACAGCAGCAGGCCAAAGGCCCCCAGCGCCACCGCCAGCACCAGCCAGACGGACAGGCCGGGAGCGCCCAGGTCACGTCGCAACACGCGCAATGGCGTGACGCCGGCCAGTCGCAGCACAGGGACGGCGGCAAAGCCCAGCACCAGCACCACGGCCACCAGCAGGGCCTGCAGCGCCGGCCAGGCCGAAGCAGCAGGCAGCGAAGTCTCCAGCATCACGCGAGCCACGCCGGTGAGCGCATGGTGGGCCACCCAACCCAGGGTGACGCCCAGGGCGCCCCCGGCCAGTGCCAGCCAGAGCATCTCCAGCATCAGGGTCCGGGCCAGCACGCGCTGGGTCAGTCCCATGGCCTTCAGGATGGCGAAGCCATCCAGGTGGCGCTCGGCAAAGCGGCGGGCGCCCAGACCAATGGCCACGGCGGCGATCAGGGCCGACAGCAGCGAGACCAGCGCCAGGAACTGACGTGCACGCGCAAGCGTGTTCTGGATCTCGGGACGGCCCGCTTCCAGATTCTCCAGGCGCTGGCCTGCGCCCAGCCGGCGCTGCAGCCAGTCCTGGAATTCTGAAACAGCCTGAGCCTCCCCAGCCACCAGCAGGCCATGACTGATTCGACTGCCAGGGCGAACCAGGCCGGTGGCCGGCAGATCGTCGATCGACAGCATCAGTCGTGGCGCGAAGTTGACGAAGGACGCGCCGCGACTGGGCTCCATCAGGATGAAGCGGTCGATGGTGAAGCGGGCATTGCCCAGGGTCAGCGTGTCCCCGAGCTTCAGACCCAGCGCCTGCGCCAGGGATTCGTCCACGAAGACGGAACCGGCCGGCGGGCCATGCTGGATGGTCTGCGATGCACGTGCCTGCAGATCACCAGGCGCGGCCGTTTCGTCGGCCGACGAAGGGCCTCGGGCGGGTGCCTGCTGCGCATCCACCGCCCTGCCTGGGGACGCTCCGTCATCGGTCCCGGACACACCCGCAGACGGACCGGCTTCGTCGGCTGTGACGGTCAGTTCACCCCGCAGCGGGTAGTCATGGCTGACGGCGAGCACCGAAGCCAGCTGCGTGGGGGGAAGTGCCTCGTCCTCGTCTTCTTCATCCGCGGCCGGCGTGGAAGACTCGGCCATGGCCATGCTGGGAAACGAGGCGGTATGCGCCACCCGAAGCCCCAGTGCCCGTGCCTTCCGGGTCCAATCCTCAGGAATGGGCCGGTCGGCACGAAGCACCAGATCCCCACCCAAGAGGTGCAGGGCCTGTTCGTTCAGTGCACGATCCAGTCGATCAACAAAGAAGCCGACGGTAGTCACGGCTGCCACCGCTACCAGCAGAGCCACCAGAAGCAGGTTCAGCTCACGGGCCAGCAGGTCGCGCCACAGCAGCAGGAAGGACAGGCGCAGGGCAGAGGCACGCGAGGCAGTCGGTGACATGGTCGGAGAGGGAAGCAAGGAGACGAAGCGGGCAAAGGGCGTTCTCAGCCGCCTGCAGGAGGCGCGGCGGGCGCCGGGGTATCCACCGGTGTGGCCTTCAGGCCCTCATCCACCGCAGCCAGCACGTCGGCTGTGGCCGGGATGACGCCGACGCCCCCGAAGCTGGCACAGTAGCTGTCCCCCGAAACGGCGCACTGCACGGCATCGAAGTCGGCAAAGATGCCGATCGTGGGACGCCCCAGTGCACCGGCCAGATGGGTGAAGCCCGTATCAAGGCCAACGACGATGCGGGCCATGCGGATGACGCGGGCGGCATCGCGCACCGACAGGAAAGGAGGAACCACCGAGGCGGTGGCCTGGGCGCCCGCTGCCTGGACAGCCGCATCGGCCAGCCGCCGGGCGCGTGCCTCTTCGGCCGGAGAACCCCAGAACCAGACCAGGTCCAGCCCGGCCCGCTGCAGGTGGACGGCCACCTCCAGCCACTGCGCCTCGGGCCAGAGCTTGGCGTCACGGCTGGCACCGGTGACCAGCAGCGCCATGGGCCGCCCCTGCGGCAGCCAGGGGGCTTCGTCGATGCCCAGGTGCGGCACGGTCAGGCCGAAGCGGGCCGGCGTGTCGATGGAATAGCCGAAGGCGCCGGCACCGATGGCACGATTGCGCCGCACCACGTGCCAGTCACGCGGGACCGGCACGGGACGATCGTAGGCGAGCGCTGCCAGTGGCTCCCGTGCCGAGGCACGGTCGGGGCCCACGCGCACGCCGCCCCGGGCCATGCGCACGACAGCCGCGCTCTTGATGAGTCCCTGGCAGTCCAGGATCCAGTCATAGCGACGGCCGCGCAGTGTCTGCCAGAAGGCCTGCATGGCCGCCCGTGTCTCGGACTTGCCCAGCGACTTTCGCCAGCGTCGCCAGGACAGCGGGATGACCTCATCGACGGCCGGATTCATGGCCGGCAAGGCCGAAAAGGCCGATTCGACGACCCACTCGATGCGGGCATCCGGAAACTGTGCACGCAGGTCGGTGGCCAGGGGCTGGGCATGGACGACGTCCCCCATGGAGGACATCTTGACGATCAGGATCCGGTTCATCGGCAACAGACAGCAGAAAAACAGGCGGCAGAAACTGAAACGCCGCACCAGCCCAGGGACCGGTGCGGCGTTTCAGATAAGAACGAATAACGTCAGAAAAGATCAGCTGAGACCAAGCTCGCGAAGCATGTTACGCTCTTCGATGGCCCGACGCGCCTCGCGCAGACGCTTGGCCTGCTCGGTGACGGCGATGTCCGCATAGTCTTCCGGGCGCGATTCGACGCGACCGGCACGCATACGGGCGGCATGCCGAGCCGTGACGATGGCGCTATGATGATGCGCGGTCATGGCTGAATTAGGTTTACGAGTCGATTTCATCCCTGAGTCCCGTTAAGCTAAGAATGAAAGGCGTGCTTCTTGCAGGCGCAGGAAGGAATTGTCGCCGAAACACAACAAAAACCCTTTGCTTGAGCAAACTTCCGAAACACGATGAGATTGAATAGTATAACACACCGCCGCCTGTCGGTCGCCATCGTCCTTTTCTCCTGGGGCAGTGTCGGCGTGGCACTGTTCACACAGCACGTGCTGGGCATGCAGCCCTGCCCTTGGTGCATTGCTCAACGCGTCCTGTATCTGCTGTGTGGCGCGCTGGCCATGCTGGCCGCCCTTGCGCCCGTCAGAAGCTCGGCGGGACGCGTCATTGCCACGCTCTTTTCCGCGACCGGCATCGTGGCGGCTGGCGGTGCCCTCGTCACGGCGCTCTATCAGCATTTCGTGGCAGCGGCCAGCGGTTCCTGCACCGTCACGGCAGCCGACCGTTTCCTGATGAACACCGGCCTGGCCGACTGGCTGCCCGAAGTCTTCGAGCCGCGCGCCTCATGCGCCGAGGCGGACCAGGCCCTGATCGGACTGCCCTATTCCATCTGGAGCGCCATTCTTGCGGTCATCCTGCTGGTGTTGGGCGGGCAGGCGCTTCGGGCATTGTGGCGATCACGCGTCCGATGATCGCGGCATGGCAGAATGCGGGCTGAAGGCCGCAAGGCAGAGCCTGCATTCCAGAGCCATTTTTCGGGTCCCCGCATCCTTATCCATGACCCCCTCATCCTCCCCCAACCCCACCGCGGCAACCGCGCCCCTCATCGCGCTGCTGGATCGCCACCCGCTGTTCTCGGGGCTCCCCCAGCCCGTTCTGATGCAACTGGCCGAAAACGCCTGGCACCAGACGCTGGACGCAGGCGAAAGCGTGTTCCACGAGGGAGATCCCGCCACCCATTACCTGCTGGTGGAAAGCGGACAGCTGGAGATGGTGCGCTTCAGCCAGGAGGGTGACGAACACGTCTTCCAATCCTTCGGCCCCAACTCGCTGGTGGCCGAGGCCGCCATGTTCATGCAGCATGGCCGCTACCCGATGAGCTCCCGCGCCGGCAGCGGGTCCGTGGGCATCTGGCGGCTGTCGGGCATCAGCCTGCGTGCCACCTGCGAGGCCCACCCGCCCCTGGCCACCCGGATGCTGCAGCGCTTCAGCCAGCGGCTCTACCACCGCGTCAACGAGGTGGAATGGCTGACCAGCAGCACGGCCCAACAGCGGCTGGCGGCCTATTTCGTGGCACTGCGCAAGCAGCAGGGCGACGAGCTGAACTTCCCCCAGAGCCAGCGCCATGTGGCCGCCCAGCTCGGCATACGCCCCGAAACGCTGAACCGCCTGCTGGCAGACTGGCAGCAGCGCGGCTGGATCGCGGGCTCACGCCGCAAGTGGACCCTGTCCGAACCCGAGCCGCTTGTCCGCATGGCCGAGGGGCGCGTGCGACCGTTCTGAGCAGGAACCGTGAACAACAAGGGCCGGAAGGATCTCTCCTTCCGGCCCTTTTCTTTTGCCCCGGAATCCCCGGGGCGTTGACGTCGCAACGTCAGCTGATGCCGATCAGCGGCCCAGCAGGCCCTTCAGGGCGTCCTTGGCCTTCTTCGTGTCGACCTTCTCTTCGAGCTTGCTGCCCAGGCCGCTCTTTTCCAGGCTCTGCTTGAGCTTGTCCTCGGCCTTGCCCTTCAGCTCCTCGCCCACCTTGGACTTCAGGGCATCCTTGGCGGCAGCCGACCAGTCGATCTGCCAGGACGGCGCATCGAACGGACCGTTCAGGCGCACGGGAATGGTCACTCCCTTCAGGTCAGCCAGCTCGCGTCCACCCTGCCCGCTGCTGGTACCGACCACCGACGCACGCACCGTGTAGTCCAGCACGCCGCGACCGATGTCGATGGAACCATCCCCACCGACCCGCAGCAGCGGCGACTTCAGCGAAAGGTCGTTGCTGCGCGCCACACCGTTCTGCAGCTGGAAGCTGACTGACATCTCGGTGAAGTCGGTCTTCTGGGTCTTGTCGGAAGCCTGGTTCTGGGTACCGGTGTTGGCCTTGAACATGTTGCGCGCCTCGCGCAGCTTCTCGCCCAGGTTGATACCCTTGAGCGCGCCGTCCTTCAGGGCCACCGAGGCATTGCCGCCCAGCGAGCGCTTCATCGCCTCCACCGTGGCACCACCCGTGTTGACGGCGACATTCAGGTTGCCACTACCCTCCAGCATGTCCTGATTGGCCAGCGCCTTCAGCAGCGGCTCGATGGAAATGCCGGTGAGATCAGCCTTCAGCGTCACCTTGTTGGCCGCAGGCGACGAGCCGGTCGTGACCGTGGATGAAGCCGCCAGCTTGCCCTGGTAGAGCGCAGCCGTCACCGGCGAGAGCACGAGCTGGCCGTTGGCAACCTTTGCATTGGCCTTGAGCTGGCGCATTTCCAGGCCGCGTGCAATCAGATGGCCGATGCCCACCCGCGCATCCACCGTCAGTCCCTTCAGGGCCGACAGGTCCACCGGCGTCTCGGCAGGATTGCCCGTGGTCGAGTCGGGGGCCGGCGCAGCCGCAGCATCGGTCTTGGCCGGCGGGAACAGACGATCCACATTGAGGGAATCGGCGTCCAGGGCCACCGTGATCTTCGGCGTCTTGAAGCCGTTGACACCGGCCTTCAGAGCCATCTTCGCCTGGTCCAGCAGGGCCGACAGATCAGCCGCAGCAGTTTCCTTCTTCAGATCGGCCGACACCTGACCGCCCAACTTCAGCGACGAGGCCGCTTTCGACACCGACGGATCCTCGATGTCGACCTGGCCATCCAGAGCGGTGAGCTGGTAGCGACCGGCCGCCAGGCTGGCCTGCACCGGCGTGGCCAGCTTGGTCGTCACGGTACGTCCGTCCTGCGTCAGCTTCGCATCCAGCCCCAGGCTGTTGACCTTCAGATCATCAGCGGTGCCACCGACACCGGCCAGCGTCAGCACTGCCGACAGCCATTCCTTGTCCCCCAGGCTCACCTTGGCCTGGACCGTGTCACCCGAAGCCTTGTCGCTGGCAATGGCCAGCTTCGGCGCCGCCACCGTACCACGGAAGCTGTCAGCCCCCATCCGGCCCTGGGCATCCAGCGCCAGGTCGTTCAGATCAATGACCGGGCCCTGCGGATCAAACGAAAAGCCCTTGAGCTTGAGGGCAAACTGCTGGACCTGCAGCGTGTCGATGGCGCCCTTGAGACCGGCGCTGAAGTCACGCAGCCCATACCGCCCCTGCTCCAGGTCGATCTTGAGCTGGCCCTTCATGTTGAAGTCGCCACGCGCCTCGGGCGAGGTGGCACCAAAGCCCAGCGACAGCGAGACAGGCGTCTCGATGACATTGGCCAGCGGTCCGGTCTCGACGTTGAGTCGCTCCAGCGTGTAGGTCTGGCCGGCCTGGCGATCATCGAAGACCACGCGCGCGTTGGCCAGCGTCACCCCGTTCACGTGGAAGGCGGGGATCTTGGCGGCAGCCTCCGGCTCGGCCGGCTGCTCCTGGGCGGGCGCATCCTGGGCGCCCAGCAGGTCGTCGATGCTCATGCTGCCATCAGCCTGGCGCACCACCTTGGCCTTCAGGCCATCGATGGTGACCGTGTCGGCCTGGACATCGCCTTTCAGCAGCGGCAGCAGCGCCACGCTGACCTGTGCCGACGTCAGGCTGGCAGCCTCCTGCTCGGGCTGATTGGGCTCGGACAGCCGCACCTCCGGCAGCGTGACCCCAACATGGGGAAAGATCGACAGCTTCAGGTCGCCCTCGAACGAGAGGGTGCGGTTGTAGCGCGTTGCCACGAAGTTGGCAATCTGCGGCTTGAAGTAATTGACATCGACAAAACTGACCGCGACGGCGGCCACGACCAACAGGCCCACCAGCACGCCGACGACGATCGACAACTTCTTGATCATGACTGGACTCCAATCAGTGAATTCAGATGCGCGGCCAGCGAGGCAACCTCGGCATCGACCTGCACAGGCGGCCGTCCGGGCTCGTGCAGCGCCCGCAGCAGGCGCCGCAGCGTTTCCTCTCCCGGCAGCACCGGCCCGAAGAACCGGGGCTGGCCCTTCACCGTGACCAGCAACGTGGGAAAGGTCTCGATGTCGAGATCTCCCAGCAGCTCGTCATCGTCCTCCACATCGACCCAGGCAAAAGCGGTTCCAGCGTGGCGTGGCGCCTCGTCGGCCAGCATGGTCCGATAGTCGCGGCAGGTGCCGCACCAATCGGCACACAGGCAGATGACCATGGTCTCGGTGCCACCTTCCGGACGATGGATCAGCAAGGAGGAATCGGACATGTAGACGGCGAAGACGTGACCCGGGTTGACAGGGGCAGAGAGGGATACGACCCAAAGGACGGTTTGCGGGACACAGATCCCAGCAGGGTAGCACGCCTCCATTATAGAAGCATGACATGCCCCGGCATCCATCCTGCCCCGATAGCCGCCTGCACTACCCGGTGATGCGTCGGCGCGACAAATCGGCGACAAAGACGCTTTCCGCCGAAGTCCAGAACGTGATGGATTCGACAGACAACCTGCCGCATACCCCGGATGATCATGGAATTTCCCTTACGGCACATGCCCCCATGGAGGCCAGACAGTTCCTCACCCCATCCCTGGTTGTCGACGGCAGCCAGCTGGCATTCGTCGGCCCCATCGAACCGGGCCGGGAGGCCGAGACCTTTGCCACCCTGCTGACCTTCACCACGTTTGCGGAGAAATCCGACTCCGTCATCGATGAGGCCTACACCCTGGCCTGCGCCAGTACCGGCACTTCCAGCCGACTCGACGAGAACCGCTGGTACGACATTGCCCGCGAGTACTACGAAGAGTATCTGGAACAGCTGAACACGGCCTCCCCGGCCGAGCTGCAGAGCCACCTGGACTGGCTGGACGTGCATTTCTTTGCCCGGCACCCCGGCTACGAAGGCGCGCGGATGATGATCGAGCGGTTTCTGGTGACGCACGGCGGACCGCTGCACTAGACGGCTCTTGAAATTCCCGCAGGTCTCCTCATCTTCTGGGCACGGGCGCTGAATCATCGGGCCCGTGCACATTCCATCGCTTGATCTTCGAGGATAAGGAAACCATGAACCAGTTCGACTTCGCCCCCCTGTACCGCTCCGCCATCGGCTTCGACCGCATGGCACGCATGCTCAACAACTCGCTGCGCAACGACGCCCAGCCCAGCTACCCCCCCTACAACATCGAGGTCTTCGGCGAGAACGCCTACCGCATCACCATGGCGGTGGCCGGCTTCGACCGCTCGGAAATCGAGATCGAAGTCGAACAGGACGGCCTGAAGATCACCGGCCGCAAGCGCCCCGCCGCCTCGCAGCCCACCTATCTGCATCGCGGCATTGCCGCCCGCGACTTCGCCCACCGCTTCCAGCTGGCCGAGCACGTGCGCGTCGTCGGCGCCTCGATGAACAACGGCCTGCTCGACATCGACCTGGTGCGCGAGATTCCTGAAGTCATGAAGCCGCGCCGCATCGACATCGCCGATGGCTCTGCAGCGCCCCGTGCCGATGTGCTGGGCAATCCGTCCCAGACCCAGGGCGACGCCGCGACGGCTGCCCCCCAGAACGTCTGAGCCACCACACCGGCCGCGCCATGGCCGGTGCATCATCATCCGCCCGTCATCGCTACTGCATGATGACGGGTCGTGAGCCTCTGGATCAGGACAAGGCACCGGAAACAGAAAAGGCACCTTCGGCACGCATCCGCGGCCCAAGGTGCCTGACAGGAAAGACAGGTCCTGAACGCCCCGCTGCGCATCCCGCACCGGGGCGTTTTCACGCCGTCAGTTGTTGTTCATCAGCTCGGCACGCAGACGGTCGCGCGCAAAGTTCTTCTCGGCATTGGTAAGCTTGCCGTGTCCCAGATCGGCATAGATGTGATGGATCAGCAGGCGGTCCAGGGCAGCGTCGATGCGACGGCTGGTCGGATCGATTTCCGAGCACAGACCGGCCTGTTCCTCGACGAAGACCTTGACGGACTCGATGATCTGCTGCCGGCTCTCGTCATCCAGGGGCGTGTGCTCATTGCGCATGCCCGGATAGGCCGACGCCGACGGCGGCGCACCATAACCACCGGCGCCCCCTGCCACTGCACCGGCCAGGCCGCTGGCGTAGGACGCAGGCTGGCTGTATTCATAGTCACCGGCCTGCGTGCTGGAGGCCATCGGCGCTGCCGGCGGCACATAGCGCATCACGGCCGACAGGTCATAGACATTCAGGCGTGCCACACGATCGGCACGGCTGGTGATCTCGAAGCTCTGGCGATGCGAGACGCCCAGCTCGGTGTCCTCGACGCCGATGACGGCAATGCGCACGCCCTTCTTCTGGGCCATCTCGATACCGATGGCGAAGTCGCCGTCGCCCGTCACCAGCGCGGCATCGGAAATGGCACCGTTGCTGGCCAGCTCGATCAGGTCGGTAACGATCAGGGAATCAACACCCCGCTGCTGGCCTGCCGCATTGACGATGCCCGAACGGAAATGCACATCCGGAAGCTCGGCAATGGCTCGTTGCTGCGGCGACAGCCCACTGGCCATCACGCCGTCATACCAGTACACCCGCAGCAGTTCGCGGGTGGTGAGGCCCAACGCGGTACGCGTCTTTTCCAGCAGCAGATTGATCAGGGCTGCCGGATTCATGACCTCCAGGTGATGTCGCTTGGTGGAGGCGCGCTCGCTGACGATTTCTGCCGACTGATGCAGCAGATAACCAGCGTCCACCATGACTACGAAACGATCCATGTCGAGAGATTCCATTAAGAAAGTAACTAACTAGCGCAGGCTTCCGATTGTGTGATTGATTTGTCCGACCCTGGGTCGCAGCCTGCTGTTAACACGATTCAGTATATCCAAAACGCTCGTCACGGCCTCCAGAGAGGAGCCCCTGCCGCCACCCCGGTGAACAGCATCCCGCTCGCAGGTGCCAGACGACGATTGCTGAGAAACCCAGCCATCGTGGCAGTCGCAGCCAGTGCACGGGGAAAGTACCTCTTTGGTTAGCAGGGGTAATGATCCACGTCAAAGTTCGTGACATGCTACGCCCCGTGTACCTATAGCGCAACACACCGGTAACGCTAGCGCCTCGCCCCCCCTACACCAAGTTAAGCCCAGCACAGACCCCACAGCCGACTTAGCCCCTACCAGACACTGTTTCGCAGCATGAGCGCAAGCGGACATAGCGCAACAATATCATCCTTAGAAATTTTCCAAGATTTACTAATACCTATAAAAATATGGTTAAAACGTCCGCAGGCCACCTACTTCGATGCCCGATTCGCCTCAACCATAAAGAGAATAGAGGTTGCCGTGAGATTCAATGCGTACCGTGCCAGGTACTCTGGCACAGGAACCGGCTCTATCCCCTGCCCATGGCCACCGTTCTTATTCCGAACTGTTGGAACACCACTTTCCAACAGTGAACGCACAGACGAAAACTGCGAGTTGAAGTACTCGGGGAAAAGGCGATTACTCATGCACACAGCAATAAGGTTCTTTGCTGAATCTTCAGGCTTTGTCTTCCAGCCACGAAGGCAACAAATAGTCTTCATGGTACTCTCAAAGGCTTTCAGGGCATCAACTAGGCACTCTTTATATCGACCATGCCGATAATGTGCGTGGGCACTCAAAAATTCGTCGTTAGCGCCATCAAAGCCATCTTCATGAAGAAGCGAAAGCGTTGGCTTCATCGCTTCCGCATGCAGCAACTGAGAATCAACCCGAATAATCTCACCTGAAACAAACAGGTAACCAACGCCGTGCTCCTTGAAACGCTCATTCAACTCAAGAATAGCATCATCAGGATCAACCCTTACTGTTGTAAACATCTTATAATTATGATCGATTTTGTCCTTCATTAAATTAAAACACAACTCAACAACATCAAGTGCGCGATCTACATCCTCCTCACCTAAGAAAAATTTAAACAACGAATCCTTGGAAGACTTTACGCCCTGAACCAATTCAAAAACACCAAACTCCCTACGAAGAACATCAACGGCGAAGTCATATAATTCTTTTGCAAGACAACTTTCATAGCATAAAGAAACTTCATCAAAAACATCTTCACCAAACGCATCACTAATAATTTGAACAATCTGCACGCGAAGTTTTCCCGGCAGATTATCATAGACATAAACATCGGGCATTTCGCCACGAGCACGCTTCTGACGTTTGGAGTAAAGATCGAAGACAGCCATGAAACCCTCAGAGGCAACGGAACACTCACAAACTTGGCGGTGGGTCAGGGATTCGAACCCTGGAAGGGGTTGCCCCCTTGCTGGTTTTCTAGCTTAACACAACCCACTTTGGCCCACCTTGTCGTAGCTTTGCCTAACCCGTATGTCCCTTATGAATCAATGTCTTATCGTAGTTTCGCGTTTGGCGTATCTTGTCGTAACATGCCCCACATTGCTAAACATGCGCTAAAAAGCACGCTTCTAGGGGCTGGCGACATGGCAATATTGACAAAGACCTACATCGACAAGGTGCAGGCACCGGCGACGAGCTACGAGATTCATTGGGATGACCGAAGAGGTACGGGCTGCGTGCCACCGCTGCGGGCACGCGAGTGTTCGTGGCTCAGGGGCGCATCAGAGGCAAGGCGGTCTGCTTCACGATTGGCCCATACGGGCAGCTCACCGAACACGAGGGGCGCGAGAAGGCGCGGCGCATCTTTCAGGATATGCGCGAGGGTATCGACCCGCGCGCGACGTGAAGAAGGCAGACGAAGCTGCCAAGGTGACGCTGTACCAGGTCGCCGACGCTTCCTCATCAACTATGCCGGTCGGCAGTACAAGAAGCACGACAGCACCCCGCTCATCCTGCACAACCCGGTCGGCGCGCTGAAAGATGACTGGATCGAATTGCAGCCGCACACGTCCGACATTGACGAGAAGAAGGTCGGCGGGGTGTGGCACATACTCACGCAGGCACGCGCGAACGCCTACAACCGGGATACGTGTCAAGCCTCGACCTTGTGATGTTCCTCATGCCAACCGGCGCGCGCATTGGCGAAGCGTCCGCGCTGAGCGCGACGTGACAGAGAGGCGAGGTGTGTTAAGGGTAACTGAAAGATGCTTGCGGCAGTCTTTGCAAGCTGTTGTTGTCGTTAGATATTTTCTGGTGTTCCCGATTATCAAACCCGACTCTTCAAGCTGGCCTGAACTGGGCAACAGGAACACGAACCCAAGCGTTTTCGCCCTTTTGATGAAGTACATCAATCAGATTGATGGTCTTTTCCCCAGTCTTTGAAAGTACAATCCTGAGCGGATGTGTTGGTGTCAGTGATACGGCAAGAGGGCGCAGGAACACTGCATTCACGGTTCCCCCATTTTCGAGGTTGAAGGCATCTTTATTGAATCCTACAATGCATGGAGACTGGCCTTTAATAGATCCCGACACCTCATTCTCGGCATTCGTGACTATCAATGCGAAGCTCGGATTAGGCTCCATCAGGTGCGAGGCTTGAATCGTTACCTCGATTGAACCGTTTTCGATAGTGGTTCGAATATGGGTAAGGTTTGAGAACCCCTGATGCTGCGGGGTGAAAGAGGCATGACCTTGGGTAACGCTGACGATCTGCGCAATCGCGGCTTCAAGTCCGACGGTGTGCATGTCGATAAACAGCGTTTGTTTAAGGACAGCAGGCATGTCACTGCCATCAACTCGGACAGGCACGATCCGTGTTTTACCCTTCGATGCAGAGTAGAGCGCGTTCTGCCATTCCAGTTTCACCATGCCGCTCGCAAGACTGTTGGCTGATACGAAGAAGAAAACGAACTCAGGAGCCTCAAGGCCCTCGTTCATCTGGTCAATGATGCCGTCACCGGGGCGAATCGACCAAGAGTCATAGAACACTTGATCCTGACCGAATATGGCGGCCAACTTCAGTGCAACCGCTTCAACCAGCGGTTTGTCATTGTGGTTATGACTGAGGAAGATTTTGTGAGCCATCGGTTCCCGTGATGTAGTGATGGCGGTGGGTCAGGGATTCGAACCCTGGAAGGGGTTGCCCCCTTGCTAGTTTTCAAGACTAGTGCCTTCAACCGCTCGGCCAACCCACCGTACTACGTAACACACAAGGCCCAAAAGACAGGCCTGTTCGAGCATAAGCGTAGCCAAGCCTCGAGACTGTGTTTTCACAAGCTATCGAGGTAGCTAAGTTAAGTGTCCTCGTACCTCCCATCATGGGCGGAAGCGAGCCCCCGAAATCACTCTGCTGATTCTACCCCATCCCCGCTATCCACAATCTGGATTTCGCCTAGAGTGCGACACAACCCCGTAAGGATGAAGGACATTGCCCAAACCTACTGGGACAAGACCCACAGACTACCACTGGGAAGCACACCGTTAAACGTGACAGCAGCATGCGGGATATCATTCATCGCAGGTCCGCGCAACTGGATACACCAGTTGCCGTTAGTCCCAGGGTAGGGAGTACATCCACCAGCCTCGGCTATCTCCCATATGGCTTTCCCGCCAGAATGCTGGCGGCAAGAAACTACCGCTTCCGAACCCTCGTCCCCCAGCGATCGCCATCTCATGACCGAGTCCTCTCTTAACGTGCTACCCCAATCGTCTGGCCTCCCTACCCGCCCCCTGCTCGTCCGCTTCGGCGCCATGGGCGACCTGGTGCTCATCCAGCCAATGATCCGGCTGCTGGCAGCCCGCTACGGGGCACCGGTGGATCTGCTGGCCGCCGGAGGCTGGGTGCGCCCGCTCTACCAGGGGCAGCCCGATGTGGGCGAGATCCATCTGCTGGCCAAGCGCAAGCTGCCGCTGTGGCTGAGCGCCGAGAAACGCCAGCTGCTGCAGTGGCTGCGACAGACAGGCCCGCGTCCGGTCTGGTATTGCGACTTCGACGAGAAGCTGGTGCCCCTGCTGGCCCAGGCTGGCATGGACGAGCGCTGGGTGGTGCGCGCCAAGGCCGTGGGCACACTGGATGGCGAGCATCTGGTGGATTTTTCGCAGCGCCTGGCACGGACGGTACCGCCCGCGTTGCGGCAAGTGACGGAACAACGCATGGAAGTGTCCGGGCCCCATGTGGGCCAACCCGCGGAAGCAGCGGGCGTCCAGACTGTACCCCCGGCAGCGTCCTCGAGAACCCGGACGGACCTGGACGACCGCGACCCGAGCCTGGGCATTTCCGCCACCATGCAGGCCGACGTGCAGGACTGGCTGCAGGCCAAGGGATGGCTGGGCAAGCCGCTGCTGCTGGTTCAGGCCGGCAACCGCCGCACCATGCGCACCGGCCTGCGCCGTCGGATGTCCACCAACACCAAGTGGTGGCCCGAAGACAACTGGGCAGCCATCATCCGCATGCTGGCCGAGCGCCATCCGGACGCGGTCATCCTGCTGGTGGGCGCCCCACCCGAGGCCGACCTGAATGACGAGCTGCTGCAGCGCGCTGGCGTCACGCAGGCCTTCAACGTGGCGCGCGAGCTGCCCATTCCACGCCTTCTGGCCCTGCAGGCGCGTGCCGCCGGCATGGTGACGGTGGACACCGGCCCCGCCCACACGGCGGCGGCCGTCGGCTGCCCGCTGGTCGTGCTGTTCGGTGTGGCCGATCCGGTGCGCATCCGCCCACGCGGCGGCGACACCCCGGTGGAAGTGCTTCAGGCCATGCACGACGGCAAGCCCGACATGACGGCCATCAGCGTGGACGCCGTAGTGCAGGCCTGGCAGCGCTTGCCGCTGCGCCAAGGGGCCAACGGCGAGGACACGGCGGCATCAGCCGCCGGTCACGCATCCGTGACGTGAAACCGGATCAGAGATCGAACGTCGGCCACGGCAGGCTGCCGTCGTCGAAGCGCTGCAGCCAGTGCACGGCAATCTGGGTCTTCACGTCCAGCAGGCGGTGCGCACGCAGCTCGTCCACCAGCCAGCCCAGAGTCACCCATTCGATCTCGACGAACTCGCCAACATCCAGCGAACGCTCGACCTTCTCCAGGTCACGCGCCAGATAGATGTCCATCACCTCGTCGGCAAAGCCGATGGCCGGATGGATGCGCGTGAGGTGCGCCCAGCGTCTGGCACGGTAGCCCGTCTCTTCCACCAGCTCGCGCTTGGCGGTCTCCAGGCTGGTTTCGCCCGGATCCTTCTTGCCGGCCGGGATCTCTACATAGACCCGCCCCGGGCCATAACGGAACTGGCGCTCGATCAGAATGCGCCCGTCAGCGTCGATGGGCACCATGGCGGCCGCCCCGGGGTGCATGATGAACTCGCGCGTGTTGGTGGAGCCATCGGGCATGCGGGCCACGTCCTTGCGGACCTTCAGGAAGCGCCCCTCATAGACCACCTCACGCGACACGGTGCTTTCGGCCAGTGACGGATACTGCTTGGCCACGGTCGGATCGATGTGATCGGGGATGGCGGTATCCGCCGCCTGCGGGTTCTGTTGCTTGGACATGCTCTGTTTCTAGGTTCACGGAATCCTGTGCTTGAGAGCTTACCCGACTTCTTCCCCGCACGAAAAAGCCGGGACATGCCGTGACGCATATTGCGCACGCATGCCCCGGCTGTTGTGTGCGGGTGCCCCGGGGAACGGGGCCGGGTCTCAGCCCAGGTGCCAGGCGCTGCGGATGGCTGCCACGCACAGGGCCATCAGCGGCCCGGGCAGCAGGCCCAGCAGCAGCACGGCCACGCCATTGATGGCCATCAGCGTCCGTGCCTGACCATCCACCACGATGTCGGCATCGTCCTCAACCTTGTCGAAGAACATCACCTTGACCACACGGATGTAGTAGAAGGCGCCGATCAGCGACATCAGCACGGCGTAGACCGCCAGCCAGGCGTAGCCGGCAGCCACCACCGACTTCAGCACGGCCAGCTTGGCATAGAAGCCCACCAGCGGCGGAATGCCGGCCAGCGAGAACATCAGCAGCATCATCACGCCAGCCAGCCAGGGGCTGCGCCGAGCCAGACCGGCAAAGTCCGAGATCTCCTCGGCCTCGAAGCCCTCGCGGGCCAGGAACTGGATGAGACCAAAGGTGCCCAGCGTGGTCAGCACATAGCTGATCATGTAGAAGAGCGCATTGCCGAAGGCCTCGTGCGACGGCGGGAAGCCCTCGCCACCGTAGACGCCCGTCAGACCCAGCAGCACGAAGCCGACCTGCGAGATGGTGGAATAGGCCAGCATCCGCTTCAGGTTGGTCTGGGCCACGGCCACGATGTTGCCGATGGCCAGCGACAGCACCGCCAGGATGATCAGCATCTGCTGCCACAGGCCCGCCATCTCGATGACGGCCTCACCCAGCAGACGGAACAGCAGCGCGAATGCCGCCAGCTTGGGACCGGACGCCACGAGCAGCGTGGCCACGGTGGGCGCGCCGTGGTAGACGTCGGGCACCCACATGTGGAACGGAACGGCCCCCAGCTTGAAGGCCAGGCCAGCCACCAGGAACACCATGCCGAAGGCCAGCACCTGCGGCGAGGCCATGCCGCTGTAGACACGGCCCATGATCTCGGCGATGTCCAGCGAGCCGGTGGCCCCGTAGACCATCGACATGCCGTAGAGCAGGAAGCCCGAGGCCAGCGCGCCCAGCACGAAGTACTTCATGGCGGCCTCGGTGCCCTGCGTCCAGTTGCGGCGCAAGCCGATGGCGGCATACAGCGACAGCGACATCAGCTCCAGGCCCAGGTACAGCACCAGCAGGTTGCCGCCCGAGACCATCACCATCTGGCCCAGCAGCGAGAAGAGCGCCAGCGCGTACAGGTCCGCGCCCCGGATGCCCCGGTCGGCCATGTAACCACGTGAATAGATGATGATGCTGCCGGTACAGACGATGCCGCAAACCTTCAGCAGGTAGGCCAGATCGTCGGCTAGGTACATGTGCCCGAAGGCCTGCTGCGGCCCATGGTTGTACTGCCAGAGCACCGCCACCAGCGGCGCCACCAGCACCAGCAGCGCCATGCGGTCGGCGCGCATCGAGCGTTCCTTCCTGCCGGTCAGCGCCTCCACCACCAGGAAGACGCAGATGCCAAGCATCAGCAGGATCTCTGGCGCCAGCGCGGCCAGATTGAGTTCATGCAGGGTCAGTGACACGGCCATGCCTCTCTATGTCTACTTGAGCTTGGTTTGGGAAACGTGCGTGAGCAGCTGCTCCACCGAGACCTGGATCAGGTCGGTGAAGAACTTCGGATAGATGCCCATGAACAGGACGAGTGCGGCCATCAGCATCAGCAGCCAGAACTCGCGCCGGTTCACGTCCTCCATCTTGTCGACGTTGGGATTGGCCACCGGGCCGAAGACCACGCGCTTGTACATCCACAGCGAATAGCCCGCGCCCCAGATCAGGGCCGTGGCGGCCAGCAGGCCGATCCAGAAGTCGAACTGCACCGCGCCCAGAATGACCAGGAACTCGCCCACGAAACCGGAGGTGGCAGGCAGGCCCGCGTTGGCCATCGAGAACAGCAGGAACAGCGCCGCGAACTTCGGCATCCGGTTGATGACGCCGCCGTAGTCGGCAATCTGCCGGGTATGCAGCCGGTCGTAGAGCACGCCGATGCACAGGAACATCGCGCCAGCCACGAAGCCGTGCGACACCATCTGCACCACCGCACCCTGCATGCCGGTCTCGTTGAACATGAAGAAACCCAGCGTGACGAAGCCCATGTGGGCGATCGACGAATAGGCCACCAGTTTCTTCATGTCGGTCTGCACCAGCGCCACCAGGCCAATGTAGATGACGGCCACCAGCGACAGCGTGATCATCAGCCAGGCCAGCTCATGGCTGGCGTCCGGCGCGATGGGCAGCGACAGACGCAGGAAGGCATAGGCCCCCAGCTTCAGCATGATGGCGGCCAGCACCACCGAGCCCCCGGTGGGCGCCTCGACGTGGGCGTCGGGCAGCCAGGTGTGCACCGGCCACATCGGGATCTTGACCGCAAAGGCCAGCAGGAAGGCCACGAAGATCAGCACCTGCTCATGCAGCGTGAGCGGCAGCCGATGCCAGGCCAGGATCTCGAAGCTGCCCGACTGCAGATACAGGTAGATGATCGCCACCATCGTGAGCAGCGATCCCAGCAGGGTATAGAGGAAGAACTTGAAGGCCGCATACACGCGGTTCGGGCCGCCCCACACCCCGATGATGATGTACATCGGGATCAGCGTCGCCTCGAAGAACACGTAGAACAGCATGCCGTCGGCGGCAGAGAACACCCCGATCATCAGGCCGGAGAGGATCAGGAAGGCCCCCAGGTACTGATGGACACGGTCCTTGATGACTTCCCAGCCGGCGATGACCACCACGAAGGTGATGAAGGCCGTCAGCAGCACCAGCCACACCGACAGGCCGTCGATGCCGAGTGAATACTCGATACCCAGGCTCTCGATCCAGGGCTTGCGCTCGACGAACTGCAGCGCAGCCGTGGTACGGTCGAAGCCCGTATAGAGCGGGATGGTGACGGCGAATCCGACCAGTGAACCCAGCAGCGCCAGCCACCGCGACAGGGTCGCACGCTGTTCGTTGCCGAGCGCCAGCACGATGATGCCGCTGATGATCGGTACCCAGATGGCGGCACTCAGCCAGCCCATGCTCAATGTCTCAGTCGTCTGTTCCATGGTCGATCTATTGCGCGCTGGCCAGAAGGGGAAGGAACCAGAACAGCAGGAAGGCCAGCCCGATGATCATGGCAATGGCATAGTGGTTGAGGAACCCCGTCTGCCCCTGACGCAGGACGCGGGAGAACCAGCCCACCAGCCGTGCGCTGCCATTGACCACCAGCCCGTCGATCAGCCCCTGGTCGCCACGTTTCCACAGCCCGGAACCCAGGCGGCGGGCACCACCGGCGAAGAACCACTCGTTGAAGCGGTCGAGGTAGTACTTGTTTTCGAGAACCGTGTAGATGCCCTTGAACGTCTGCTGCAGGCGAGCCGGAATGGCCGGGTTCACCAGGTAGAAGTACCAGGCAGTGGCAATGCCGGCGATCATCAGCCAGAACGGCAGCGACGTGAAGCCGTGCAGCGCCATGGCGACCCAGCCGTGCCAGTGCTCGGCCAGCGCGGCCATGGCCGGATGCTTGTCGGCGAACACGGTGATGACACCCTTGAAGTACTCGCCCGTGATCATCGAATCGGCCGCAAGAGCACCGATGATGATGGACGGGATGGCCAGCAGCACCAGCGGCACCGTCACCACCCAGGGCGACTCGTGCGGCACGTGAGCGCCATGGCCGTCGTGGCCGTGTGCATCATGCCCGTGCGCGTCATGGCCATGCGCCGTCTCGAACCGGGGCTTGCCATGGAACACCAGGAAGTACATCCGGAACGAGTAGAAGGCCGTGACGAACACGCCCGAGAGCAGCGCCCAGTAGGCAATGCCCGAGCCCGGCACGTTGGCATGGTGCACCGCCTCGATGATCGACTCCTTGGAATAGAAGCCGGAGAAGAACGGCGTGCCCACCAGCGCCAGCGAACCGATCAGCGAGGTGATCCAGGTGATGGGCATGTACTTGCGCAGTCCACCCATGTGACGGATGTCCTGATCGTGGTGCATCCCGATGATGACCGAACCGGCCCCCAGGAAGAGCAGCGCCTTGAAGAAGGCGTGCGTCATCAGATGGAAGACGGCCACGCTGTAGGCCGAGGCGCCCAGCGCCACGGTCATGTAGCCCAGCTGCGAGAGCGTGGAATAGGCCACCACCCGCTTGATGTCGTTCTGGATGATGCCCATCAGGCCCATGAAGAAGGCGGTGATGGCACCGATGATCATCACGAAGGACAGCGCCACTTCCGACATCTCGTAGAGCGGCGACATGCGGCTGACCATGAAGATGCCGGCCGTCACCATGGTGGCGGCGTGGATCAGCGCGGAGATCGGGGTCGGGCCTTCCATCGAGTCCGGCAGCCAGACGTGCAGCGGGAACTGCGCCGACTTGCCCATGGCGCCCACGAACAGGCAGATGCAGGTGACGGTGATGAGCGACCACGGCGTGTCGCCGATCAGCTGGATCGTGACCTTCTCGAGGTTCGGAGCGGCCGCGAAGATCTCGGCATAGTCCAGGCTGCCCGTCCAGGCCACCAGCAGGCCGATGCCCAGCACGAAGCCGAAGTCACCCACGCGGTTGACCATGAAGGCCTTCAGGTTGGCGTAGATGGCCGAGGGTTTCGTGTACCAGAAGCCGATGAGCAGGTACGACACCAGGCCCACCGCCTCCCAGCCGAAGAACAGCTGCAGCAGGTTGTTGGACATCACCAGCATCAGCATCGAGAACGTGAAGAGGCTGATGTAGGCGAAGAAGCGCTGGTAGCCGTCGTCCTCTTCCATGTAGCCGATGGTGTAGACGTGCACCATCAGCGACACGAAGGTCACCACCACCATCATCATGGCGGTGAGCTGGTCGATCAGGAAACCCACTTCCATCTTCAGCTTGCCGATGACGGCCCAGCTGTAGAGGGCACCGTTGAAGGTGTTGCCCTGCGAGACATCGTGCATGACCCACAGCGAGGCCAGCAGCGACACCAGAACCCCGAGGATCGCCACCCGATGGGTGGCCTTCTTGCCGATGGCCCGACCGGCGAAACCGGCCACCATCGCACCGACCAGTGGTGCGAAAGGTACCAGCAGATACGCTGTTTTCATCGGCTAGCCCCTCAGATGGTCGAGATCTTCGACGTTGACGGAATGGAACTGACGGAAGAGCACGACCAGGATTGCCAGGCCGATGGCCGATTCGGCCGCCGCCACCGTCAGGATGAAGAACACGAAGATCTGGCCGGCCAGATCCCCCATGTAGTGTGAAAAGGCCACGAAGTTCATGTTGACGGCGAGCAGCATCAGCTCGATCGACATCAGCACGACGATCAGGTTGCGGCGGTTGAGGAAGATCCCCACCACCCCGATCGAGAACAGGATGGCCCCCAGCGTCAGGTAGTGCGCGAGGCCCAGTTGCAGGAAATCAGCGGTCATCGTTGCACCCCTCTCACGATTCTTTCGAGGCTGCAGGCTTGGCCTCGGCAGATGCGGCGGCCGGCTTGGCATCGGCCGGCTTGGCATCCGCGGCCCCGGCAGCCGGCTGGGCTGCGGCAGGCGCGGCCGGAGCAGCTTCCGCCCCCTGCCCTTCAGCCGCTTCGGCAGGCTGCGGCGGCACAGGCACCACGGCCGGCATGCTCACCAGACGCACGCGGTCGGCGGCACGCACCCGCACCTGCTGGCTGGGGTTCTGCGACTTGTGATCCTTGCGACGGCGCAGGGTGAGCGCGATGGCTGCCACCATGGCCACCAGCAGGATCATGCCGGCAATCTCCAGCGGATAGATGTAGCCCGTGTAGAGCAGCTCACCCAGCGCCTTGGCGTTGTCGTAGTCGGCCGCCGGCTGCACCAGATCGGCCTCCTGGACGCCACCAAAGTGGGCCCACAGCACCAGCGACAGCTCGACCACGATGATGGCCGCCACGAAGAGCCCGACCGGCAGCGATCGCCAGAAGCCCGCACGCAGGTTGTCGAGGTCGATGTCGAGCATCATGACCACGAACAGGAACAGCACCATCACCGCGCCCACGTAGACCAGCACCAGCACGATGGCCAGGAACTCGGCTTTCATCAGCAGCCAGATGGCCGCCGATGACACGAAGGTGAGCACCAGGAACAGCGCGCTGTGAACCGGGTTGCGCGCCGTGATCACGCGCGTGGCCGCAACGACCGTCACCAGCGCGAACAGGAAAAACAAGACTGATATGACATCCATGTTGCCGACCGTCCTTGCTCAGCGATAGGGGGCATCGGCTTCGCGAGCCGCGGCGATCTCGCTCTCGTAGCGATCGCCCACGGCCAGCAGCATGTCCTTGGTGAAATACAGGTCGCCGCGCTTCTCGCCGTGATACTCGAAGATGTGGGTCTCGACGATGGAGTCGACCGGACAGGACTCCTCGCACAGCCCACAGAAGATGCACTTGGTCAGATCGATGTCGTAGCGGGTGGTGCGACGCTGTCCGTCCGCACGCACCGCCGACTCGATGGTGATGGCCATGGCCGGGCAGACCGCTTCGCAGAGCTTGCAGGCGATGCAGCGCTCTTCGCCGTTGGAATACCGGCGCAGTGCGTGCAGCCCCCGGAAGCGCGGCGACAGCGGCGTCTTCTGCTCGGGATACTGGACCGTGATCTTGCGGGCGAACAGGTAGCGCCCCGTCAGCTTCATGCCCTTGAGCAGCTCAAGCAGCAGGAAGCTGGAAAAGAAATCCTTGATCGCTCGCATCTTCAGCTCTTCCAGATGTTGAAGGGCGTCTGCATCCAGACGGCAATCACCAGCAGCCAGACCAGCGTGACCGGAATGAACACCTTCCAGCCCAGCCGCATGATCTGGTCATAGCGGTAGCGCGGGAAGCTGGCCCGGAACCAGATGAACAGGCTGACCAGGAAGAAGGTCTTGATGAACAGCCAGAACCAGTCCCACAGCCACTGCGGACCGATGTCGAGCCCCAGCGTGAAGAAGGGCTGCCAGCCGCCGAAGAACATGATGGCGGCCAGCGCCGACACCAGGATCATGTTGGCGTACTCGGCCAGGAAGAACACTGCAAAGCTCATGCCCGCGTATTCCACCATGTGGCCGGCCACGATCTCGGACTCGCCCTCCACCACGTCGAACGGGTGACGGTTGGTCTCGGCCACGCCGGAGATGAAGTACACCACCAGCGCCGGCAACAGCGGCAGCCAGTTCCAGGACAGGAAGTTGATGCCGTGGTCGGCAAAGGTTCCCCTGCCCTGCGCCATCACGATCTCGGAGATGTTCATGCTGCCCGAGACCATCAGCACCATCACCATGCAGAAGCCGATGGCCAGCTCGTAGGACACCATCTGGGCCGCCGCACGCAGCGCGCCCAGGAACGAGTACTTCGAGTTGGAGGCCCAGCCCGCCAGGATGACGCCGTAGACCTCCAGCGAGGTCAGCGCCAGCAGCAGCAGGATGCCGGCATTGATGTTGGCCAGGGCGCGGTCGGGACCGAAGGGAATGACCGACCAGGCCGCCAGCGACGGCATGATGGCCAGCACCGGCGCCACCAGAAAGAGCATGGGGCTGACCTGCGTGGGCAGCAGGATCTCCTTCAGCATCAGCTTGATGCCGTCGGCCATCGGCTGCAGCAACCCGAGCGGGCCGGTCCGGTTCGGGCCGATCCGCACGTGCATGTAGCCGATCATCTTGCGCTCCCAGAGCGTCAGATAGGCCACGCAGATCATCAGCGGAGCCACCAGCACGATGATCTTGATGAGGTTCCAGACGACAGGCCAGGCCATGCCCAGCCACTGCTCGCCCGTTTGGCTGATCACGTCGACGAAATTCACTTGACGGCCTCCAGCGTGATCGGTCCGAACATTGCGGGCAGCGCCGTGACCGAGACATGCGCCGCCGGCACCCAGGCCACGTCCTGGGCCAGCCGGTCATCGCGAACCAGCGGCAGCACGATCTCGTGACCGTCCTGGCTGACCCGCACCTCGGCCGCCCCTTCCAGACCCAGACGGGACAGCGTCTCGCCATGCAGGCGGACTACCGGCGCACGGGCGTCGGCAGTCTTCTGGAGCGCCGTGCCGCGCCGCACCAAGGCATCGACCGAATAGATGGGCACGCTGGCCAGCCGCTGCAGCACCCCGGCCCACGGCAGGGCACGGTAGGCCGGCAGCTGGGGCGCCACCTGGTTGTTCAGGAGCCGCCCGAAATGGCGGCCATCGGGAATCTGTGCCGCCGAGAGCGACTCCTTGCGCACCAGGCCGCGACGCAGGCCGGCGCCCGGACGACTGGACGAAACCGGTGCGGCAGGCCGTGCCGGCTCGGCGGCGACAGGCTCGACCGCGCCGGCCAGCGCCCGCTGGCGCACCTGCTCGACGCTCTCGAAATCGAAGCCCGGGATGCCCATGAGCGAGCCCAGCACGCGCAGCACCTTCCAGCCCGGCCGGGTCTGGCCGGCGGGACGCACGGCACCGTTGAAGCTCTGCAGCCGGCCCTCGCAGTTGACGAAGGAACCGCCCGTCTCGGTGAACGGGGCGATGGGCAGCAGGCAGTCGGCCAGCTCCATCAGGTCGGGCGAGGCGTAGGCGGTGAGCGCGATCACCGTGTCGGCCTGTTTCAGGGCGGCACGGGCAGCCACGGCATCGGCGATGTCGAGCGAGGGCTCAATGCCGTGCAGCAGATAGGCGCGACGCGGCTGCGCCAGCATCTGCACCACGTCCAGCCCGGAACTGCCGACGACCGGCAGTGCGGTGGCCAGGTAGCCCCCCACCGAGTTGGACGCCTCGCCGATGACACCGAAGTGTGCGCCGGTGAGCTGGGCAATGGCCTGCACCACCTGCAGGATGGCGCCGTGCTGCGGATGCTGGACGACGGCATTGCCCAGCCAGATGGCCCGTTTCTCGCCTTCGGCCAACGCCGCGGCCAGTGCCTTGGCGGCCTCGGAAGGCTCGACCTCGCCATACGGCTGCGGCACCGACTGGCCCGCCTGGCGGGCACAGGCCACCAGCACCTCGATCAGGTGATCGAGCCAGCGGTGCGGCGCCAGCACCTGCTGTCCGGCCATCGGCATCAGCCAGTCCTCGGCCACGCCATGCACCGAGTGGACGGCTGTGCCGTTCCTGGCGGCATGACGAACCCGTGCCGACAGCAGCGGATGGTCCTTGCGGAGGAACGAACCGATGATCAGCAGCGTGTCGAAGGAGTCGACCTCGTCGATGGCGTGGCCCAGCCAGGGCACGCCGGCGCGGCTGGCGTCGATGGAGAAGTCGGTCTGACGCAGCCGGAAATCGACGTTCTCGCTGCCCAGGCCGCGCATCAGCGCACCGCCCAGATACAGCTCCTCCAGCGTGGAGGTCGGTGAAAGCAGCATGCCGATGGACTCGGGCCCGTGCTTCTGTGCGATGTCGGCCAGCGCGTGCGTCACGTAGTCCAGCGCGGACTCCCACGACGCCTCGCGCCACTCGTTGTCCTGCTTGATCATCGGCACCTGCAGGCGGTCAGCCGCCTCCAGGCCCTCATACGAGAAGCGGTCGCGGTCCGAGATCCAGCACTCGTTGACCGACTCGTTCTCGAAGGGCAGCACGCGCTTGACGCGATCGTGCTTGACCTGCACGACGATGTTGGAGCCCAGCGAATCGTGCGGGGCCACCGAACGGCGGCGGGTCAGTTCCCAGGTACGGGCCGAGTAACGGAACGGCTTGCTGGTGAGCGCCCCCACCGGGCAGATGTCGATCATGTTGCCCGACAGCTCGGAGTCGACCGAATGGCCCAGGAAGCTGAGGATCTGCGAGTGCTCGCCCCGCCCGGCCATGCCCAGCTCCATGATGCCCCCGATCTCCTGACCGAAGCGCACGCAGCGGGTGCAATGGATGCAGCGCGACATCTCCTCGGCGGAGATGAGCGGACCCATGCTCTTGTGGAAGACGACCCGCTTTTCCTCACGGTAATTCGACATGGAATGACCGTAGCCCACCGCCAGGTCCTGCAGCTGACATTCGCCGCCCTGGTCGCAGATCGGACAGTCCAGCGGATGGTTGATCAGCAGGAACTCCATCACCGCCTTCTGGGCCTCGACGGCCTTGCGGGAATGGGTGTGGACCTTCATGCCGGCGGTGACCGGCGTGGCACAGGCGGGCAGTGCCTTGGGCGCCTTCTCCACCTCCACCAGGCACATGCGGCAGCTGGCGGCAATGGATAGCTTCTTGTGATAGCAGAAATGCGGCACGTAGATGCCGGCCGCATTGGCCGCGTGCATCACCATGCTGCCTTCGGCGACCGATACCTTCTGCCCATCGATTTCGACTTCGACCATAACTGTCCCGTCAGATTCAGCTCAAAGGGAGGTCGGCACAAGACAGGTCTTGTGTTCGACGTGATGAACGAATTCATCACGGTAGTGCTTGATGAAGCCCCGCACCGGCATGGCGGCCGCGTCACCCAGCGCGCAGATCGTGCGCCCCTGGATGTTGCCGGCCACGCGATCGAGCTCGTCGATGTCCTCGGGACGGCCCTGACCGTGCTCGATGCGGTGCACCAGGCGGTACAGCCAGCCGGTGCCCTCACGGCACGGCGTGCACTGGCCGCAGCTCTCGTGCGAGTAGAAGTACGACAGCCGCTCCAGGCTGCGCACCGGGCAGCGGGTCTCGTCCATGACGATGACGGCGCCGGACCCCAGCATGGAGCCGGCCTTGGCGATGGCGTCATAGTCCATCGTCAGGTCCATCATCATGTGGCCGGGAATGACCGGGGCCGACGAACCGCCAGGGATGACCATCTTCAGCTTGCGACCGTAGCGCACCCCGCCCGCCAGTTCCAGCAGCTTGGCAAAGGGCGTGCCCAGGGGGATCTCGTAGTTGCCCGGGCGCTCGACGTCGCCACCGACCGAGAAGATCTTGGTGCCGCCGTTGTTGGGCTTGCCGGCCTCCAGGAAGGCCTGGCCGCCATTGCGGATGATCCAGGGCACCGCCGAGAAGGTCTCGGTGTTGTTGATGGTGGTGGGCTTGCCGTACAGGCCAAAGCTGGCCGGGAACGGCGGCTTGAAGCGCGGCTGGCCCTTCTTGCCTTCCAGCGACTCCAGCAGCGCCGTTTCTTCGCCGCAGATGTAGGCGCCGAAACCGTGGTGGGCATTCAGGTTGAACGAGAAGTCGGTCCCGAGGATGCGATCCCCCAGATAACCGGCAGCGCGTGCCTGCGCCAGCGCCTCCTCGAAGCGCTCGTAAATGCGGAAGATCTCGCCGTGAATGTAGTTGTAGCCCGCGCTGATGCCCATCGCATAGGCAGCGATGGTCATGCCCTCGATGACGATGTGCGGGTTGTAGCGCAGGATGTCGCGGTCCTTGAAGGTGCCCGGCTCGCCCTCGTCGGAGTTGCAGACGAGGTACTTCTGCCCCGGGAACTGCCGCGGCATGAAGCTCCACTTCAGGCCGGTGGGAAAGCCCGCGCCACCCCGGCCCCGAAGCCCGGAGGCCTTCACTTCGGCGATGACTTCCTCGGGCGTCATCGGCGGCTTGCCGTCCGCCCCCAGCAGGACACGCTTGAGCGCCTGATAGCCACCGCGCGCCTCGTACTGCTCAAGCGTCCAGCCGTCGGCCGAGGTCAGCCCCGCGAAGATCTGCGGGTTGATGTGCCGCCCATGGAAGCACGTCTCCTGGACACGGGCGTCAATCTGCAGGTTCCTGTCCATGGTCAGTGACGCTCCTTGTTCCTCAGTTCATCGATCAGCGCATCCAGCTTTGCGTTGTCCATGAAGCTCTCGACCCGCTTGTCGTTGATCAGGCAGATCGGGGCATCGGCACACGAGCCCAGGCACTCGGTCTCGATCAGCGTGAAACGCCCGTCGGGCGTGGTCTCGCCGAAATCGATGCCCAGCTTCTGCTTCAGGTACTCGCCGGCCTTGTCACCCTCGCGCAGCGCGCACGGCAGACAGGTACAGACGCCGATCTTCCAGGTGCCAACCTCTTCGAGGTTGTACATGTTGTAGAAGGTGGCGACCTCGTAGACCGCGATGGGCGGCATGGAGAGGTAGTCGGCCACGTCCTCGATGACGGCGGGCGACACCCAGCCCACTTCGTCCTGGGCGATGGTGAGTGCACCCATCACCGCCGACTGTTTCTGGTCCGCCGGGTACTTGGCGATCTCGCGGTCGATGAGCTGGTAGGCCTGGGCCGACAGCAGACGTTTGACCGGAATGGCTTTGGTGGCCGTCATCGATCGATCTCTCCGAAAACGATGTCCTGGCTGCCGATGAGGGTGACGACGTCAGCCAGCATGTGACCGCGCGACATCTCGTCCAGCGCCTGCAGGTGCACGAAGCCGGGCGGACGGATCTTCATGCGATAGGGTTTGTTGGCGCCGTCGGACACCAGGTAGATGCCGAACTCGCCCTTCGGATGCTCCACCGCCGCGTAGGCCTCGCCCTCGGGCACGTGCATGCCCTCGGTGAAGTACTTGAAGTGGTGGATCAGCTCTTCCATGTTGCTCTTCATGGCAACACGCTTGGGCGGGGCCACCTTGTAGTCGTCGATCATGATGGGGCCCGGGTTGGCCCGCAGCCACTCGACGCACTGGCGGATGATCCGGTTGCTCTGGCGCATCTCGTTGACGCGCACCAGGTAGCGGTCGTAGGAATCGCCGTTGACGCCCACCGGGATGTCGAAGTCGACCTTGTCGTAGACGGCATAGGGCTGGAACTTGCGAAGATCCCAGACCACGCCCGAACCCCGCAGCATCGGGCCGGTGAGACCCAGCGCCTTGGCACGCTCGGGCTCGACCACGCCGATGCCCACCAGACGCTGCTTCCAGATCCGGTTGTCGGTGAGCAGCGTCTCGTACTCGTCCACGCAGGTGGGGAACACGTCGGTGAAGGACTCGATGAAGTCCAGCAGCGACCCCTGGCGATCAAGGTTCAGCGCCTTGGCGCGGCTCTCGGAGATGCCGCCCTTGCCGCCCGCCTTGTACTTGGCCATGGTGCCCGGCAGGTCGCCGTCCACACCACCGGGACGGTAGTAGGCGGCGTGCATCCGTGCGCCCGAGACCGCCTCGTAGCAGTCGAAGAGCGCCTCGCGCTCGCGGAAGGCGTAGAGGATGACGGCCATGGCGCCCACGTCCAGCGCATGCGAGCCGATCCACATCAGGTGGTTCAGGATGCGGGTGATCTCATCGAACATCACGCGGATGTAGCGCGCGCGGATGGGCGCCTCGATGCCCAGCATCTTCTCGACGGCCAGCACGTAGGCGTGCTCGTTGCACATCATGGACACGTAGTCGAGACGGTCCATGTAGGGCAGCGTCTGCAGGTAGGTGCGCTGCTCGGCCAGCTTCTCGGTGGCCCGGTGCAGCAGGCCGATGTGCGGGTCGGCACGCTGCACGACCTCGCCGTCCATTTCCAGCACCAGGCGCAGCACGCCGTGGGCCGCCGGGTGCTGCGGCCCGAAGTTCAGGGTGTAGTTCTTGATCTCGGCCATGTTCGTCTCACTGCTCGTTGCGCGTGGTACCGCCTGCGTACTGGGCTTCGCGGACGACGCGCGGCACGTTCTCGCGCGGCTCGATGGTGACGGGCTGGTAGACGACGCGGCGCTGCTTCTCGTCGTAGCGCATCTCGGTGTAGCCCGAGATGGGGAAATCCTTGCGGAACGGGTGACCGATGAAACCGTAGTCGGTCAGGATGCGGCGCAGATCGGGGTGGCCGGAGAAGACGATGCCGAAGAGGTCGAACGCTTCGCGCTCGAACCAGTTGGCACAGGGCCACAGGTCGGTGACGGTCTCGACCATCGGCGCCTCATCGTCCATACAGAACGAACGCAGACGCACGCGATGGTTATGCCGGATGCTGAGCAGCTGCATCACCACCGCGAAGCGCGGGGCATCCCATTCGGCATTGCCGTAGGTGGAATAGTCGATGCCGCAGAGATCGATCATCACCTCGAAGCCCAGACGCGGATCATCGCGCAGGCGCTCGCAGACGATGTGATGGCAGTCGGCACTGATCTCGATCGTGACCTCGCCGAGGGCGGTAGACAGGCCCAGGATGCGCTCACCGAGAGCGTCCTGAAGGGCAGCAACCAGGGTTTCGGTACTCATGATCAGCGACGCGCAATGGTGTTGGTTTCACGGATCTTGCGCTGCAGCTGGATGATGCCGTAGATCAGCGCCTCGGCCGTGGGCGGACAGCCCGGCACGTAGATGTCGACGGGCACGATGCGATCACAGCCCCGCACGACCGAGTAGGAATAGTGGTAGTAGCCGCCCCCGTTGGCACAGGAGCCCATTGAGATGACCCAACGCGGCTCGGGCATCTGGTCATAGACCTTGCGCAGGGCTGGCGCCATCTTGTTGCACAGCGTGCCGGCCACGATCATGACGTCCGAATGGCGGGGACTGGGCCGAAAGATGACACCGAAGCGGTCCAGGTCGTAACGCGAGACGCCGGCGTGAATCATCTCGACGGCACAACAGGCCAGACCGAAGGTCATGGCCCACAGCGAGCCCGTACGGGTCCAGTTGATCAGCTTGTCGACATTGGTGGTGACGAAGCCTTCGTTCAGTACGCCTTCGATGCTCATGGGCCTACTCAGAGGAAAATGGACGGTTGACCAGACGGATGCTCGGCAGGAATGGTCAGCGAAACGGCAGCCATGTCGGGGATGAGCCTCGGCAGCCCCGGACACGGCAGGAAAGACGGCAGCACGCAGCAGCCGGTCACTCCCAGTCAAGCGCGCCCTTGCCCCATTCGTAAATGAAGCCGATGACGAGAATGCCGAGAAAGACCATCATCGACATGAAGCCGATGAAACCGATGGTGCCCAGAGAGACCGCCCACGGGAACAGGAAGGCGATCTCCAGGTCAAAGAGAATGAAGAGAATGGCGACCAGGTAGTAGCGGATGTCAACCTGCATCCGGGCGTCACCAAATGCCTCGAAACCGCATTCGTAGGCAGAGAGCTTTTCAGGATCGGGGCGGGAGGGACCGAGCAGCTTGCCGATCACCATGGGGCCGATACCAACGAGGGAGCCAACAAACAGAAAAAGAAGGACCGGTAGATAGTTGTTCAAATCCATGACATATCCTCTCGGACCGATAATGTTGGCAAGCCCTATAAATGAACCGGCAGGCGTTCTACAGAACATCTGCCGGACCATAGAGTGATTCTGGTGCCGACGGCGAGACTCGAACTCGCACAGCTTTCGCCACTACCCCCTCAAGATAGCGTGTCTACCAATTTCACCACGTCGGCAATCGGGTCATTCTACTTGGATTCTACAGGGCGTCCAAAGGACGCTGCGGAATCCGGCTGCATCCATGTCTCCTTGCTGGACCGGGGCTATATTACCTCAATCCGGCCGGCATGGGTGCTGCGACATCCAAGATGATGCCTGAGCGAAACCCTGCCTGCCTTGACCCAAATCAGTTGCAGCCTGATTTGATGGATTCTACGTGAACGATCGGATGATCAATCCGATCGTTCGAGCGCTTATTGTTGCTTGCCAGCCGGTGCCTGGGCACCCTCTGCCGACTTTTCTGCAACACCGGCCGGGCCTTCCGGCACGGCATTGCCCTGTTGCGCAGGCGCCGCAGCAGGTTGTTCACCCGGCAGCGTGGGCACCGACGACGAAGCCGGCGCCGGCACGTCGACACCTTCCATCACGCTGCTGCCACCGCTGGTGGAGCGAGCGTGCTGGCCACCCGGGTGAGCCAGGAAGGCCAGCGCCAGCGTGCTGGCGAAGAAGACCGTGGCGCAGATGCCCGTCATGCGCGACAGGAAGTTGGCCGAGCCACTGGCCCCGAACAGGCTGCCCGAGGAGCCGGACCCGAAGGCCGCTCCCATGTCGGCGCCCTTGCCGTGTTGCAGCAATACCAGCAGCACGACACCCAGCGCCGAGACAATCAGCAGGACCAGCGCGATCGTATGAAAGAGATTACCCATCGAGTGGCTCAAGCTCCGAGGCTGTCGACGGCCGCCTTGGCGATGCCGACGAATTCATTGGCAACCAGCGACGCGCCACCCACCAGACCGCCATCGACATCCGGCTGCGAGAAGAGCTCGGGTGCGTTGGCCGCCTTGACGGAGCCGCCGTAGAGGATGCGGACGGAAGGGGCGGCTGCATAGCCGCTGGAAGCGAGGCGGTCACGCAGGAAGGCGTGCACGGCCTGGGCCTGTTCGGGTGTGGCGGTGAGACCGGTGCCAATGGCCCAGACAGGCTCATAGGCCAGCACGAAGGCCGAAGCCGGGTGACGCTCGATCACCGGCAGGACGGCGTCAAGCTGCCGTGCCAGCACCACTTCGGTGTCACCGGTCTTGCGCTCTTCGAGCGTCTCGCCGATGCAGATGACGGGGATGAGGCCGGCGTCCAGCGCAACCTGCGTCTTGGCGGCGACGATCTCGTCGGTCTCGCCATAGAGCGAGCGACGCTCGGAGTGGCCAACCAGCACCCAGCGCACTTTCAGATCCACCAGCATGCCCGAGGAGACTTCGCCGGTATAGGCGCCATCCTGCTGGGCCGAGAGATTCTGGGCACCGAAGGTGATGTTGCTGTCGGCCAGCTGCGAGGCCGTCTGCGACAGGTAGGGGAACGGGGGGCAGACCGCGACGTCGATGGTATCGAAGCCGGCCACGGCGGGCTTGAGCGCCGACAGCAGGGCCTCGTTGTTGGCCTGCCTGCCATTCATTTTCCAGTTGCCCATCACCAGGGGGCGACGTTTGCCTTGGGTATTCGTGGAGTCTGGCATGGATGTACCGTATCAGAAGAGGATGACAGCCTTGCCGCACGCAGTCTGCACGCGGGCAGGCAGGGACCCGGACGGGCCGGGCATCAAGTCGATTCTATCGCCCCGCAAAAAGCAGGGTCAAACAAGACCCTGCCTTCTTCTTCGCCTTGCAACGGGCGTCAAAGGCTCCAAAGACATGTCATGCGAGCATCCGGCACGCGAGACAGCAGGTATCCATCGCCTGCGGCTCCCCCTGCAGCAGGCTGCCCGGGTCTCGGGCAGCCTCGTCAGACGTGTGCCAGGGTCAGTTTCCGCCCTGCCCGCCCGTCAGGCCGGCGGCCTTGCGCCGACGGCGCTTCAGGTAACGCAGCGCCTGGGTGACGTGGCCCGAGATCCCGTAGCCCATGAAGATCAGGAACAGGATGCTGGGCGGATCGGAAGACACCAGCACCAGCGCCAGCATGAGCAGGATGAGGACGACGAAGGGAACGCTGCGCCGCAGGTTGAAATCCTTGAAGGAGTAGAACGGCGAGTTGGAGACCATCGTCAGGCCGGCATAGACGGTGATGATCCAGGCCAGTCCGCCCAGTTCGCCCCCGGTGGCCGTGATCAGCCGCGAGTCATGCCAGTCGGTGGCCAGCCAGACCAGCCCCGCCACCAGCGCGGCCGCTGCAGGACTGGGCAGCCCCTGGAAGTAGCGCTTGTCGACGACCTGGATGTTGGTGTTGAAACGCGCCAGTCGCAGGGCGGCGCCCGCCACATAGATGAAGGCGGCCAGCCACCCCCATTTGCCCATGCCGGTGAGCGCCCAGGAATAGATGACCAGCGCCGGCGCCGCGCCGAACGAGATCATGTCGGCCAGCGAGTCGTACTGTTCGCCGAAGGTGCTCTGGCTGTTGGTGAGCCGGGCCACGCGTCCATCGAGGCTGTCGAGGAACATGGCCAGGAAGATGGCGATGGCAGCCCACTGGAATTCACCGTTCATGGCCATGACGATGGCATAGAAGCCGGCAAACAGGTTGCCGGTGGTGAAGGCGTTGGGCAGCAGGTAGATGGCTCGCCGATGGCGTACGGCCGGGTGGGCGGCGTCATCCACCACGCCTGCGGGTTGGACGTCCTCTTCGGGCGAAGGCAGCATGTCCGGCGGCTGCACGGGCATCTCGACCGCCGTGAAGTGTCGACGCAACCGGACACGCCGGGCATTCAGGGGGCGGATCTTGCCCCGGGGGGAACGGGCACTCTTCACTGCTCGTAGGGCCGCTCGCGCAGCCATTTGGTCATGATCCACTTGTCGCCGCGGATCACAGGCATGCCGGCGTGCAGGCATCGATAGTCGAGCTGCCCGTCGGCGTTCTGGTATTCGAAGTACACGGCCGACCCCTTGATGGGCTTGGCCGAGAAACCGATGTCGGGGAAGGCTGTTTCACCCCCTTCCGGCACGTCATTCAGATACATCACCACGGTGCCGATGCGCTGGCCGCCGACGCGGGTGAGCACGGCCGAGCCCGGATCCTTCGGCTCGAAGAAGTCCTGGTGGGCCTTGTATTCACCCCCCGGGCCGTAGTGCAGGATCTGCAGCGGCTCGCCCCGGTTGACGGGCAGATCAACCAGCGCGGACAGGCGGGCCTCGATGCGCCGGACCAGTTCGTTCTCGCCGCGCTCGAAATGGCTGCCTTCGCTCTTGCGGACGCTGCTCTCGTAGCTGCCGCCGCTTTCGCGGTCCACAACCTGCGAGGTCTTCATCTTGCCGCGCGACAGGCGGATCACCTCGTCGCACTCCTCGTCGGACAGAAGCCCCCGGATGACGGCGATGTTGGGATTGGACATCACGGCCGCCAGTTCCACCTCGCGGTCGGCCACCGTGAAGCGCGGCAGCTGCGAGATGAGGCGGATGGGCGAGGCCTGGTAGCGCTGTTTGCGCGTCCCCTGCAGGCCGGCCGCTGCGCGCTCGTCCTCGGGCAGGTCCTGCACGCGCTCACCGATGCCACCGATGATCTCGATGGCGTGGCGGGCGAAGACCGGATCGAAGCCGTTCTCGACCATGATCCGCTGCATGTCGGCCCGCTCGCAGCCGCGCAGCACGTTGGTGGTGATCCAGTCCTGCCAGCTGGCAGGCAGGTGCGTATGGCCGCCCGCAGTGGCGCTGGCGCCCGATGGGGAGATCGTGTTCTGGCTCATGGTCCTGATTAGAGCGCCGGATGTCCGACGATGCAAGCCGCAGCCGCTCGGTGGCCACGACGCCGAGGGCCTGCCACCACGCCGTGGCGGGAGCCGGGCGGCGGAATGAAATGCGACAGAGCCTCTTTCCGGGATGATCCTGGAAAGAGGCTCTGCCAGTGGCCCGAGACCCCGTTGGGGCCAGCCCTGCCCGCTGCGCGGAGCGCACACCGGGCAAGTGCTGCCAGCGGGGCCATCGGGAAGGAGTCGATGCTCAGTTCTTCGAGCGGTCGACCAGCTTGTTGGCCTTGATCCACGGCATCATCGCGCGCAGCTGCTCGCCCACCACCTCGATCGGGTGCTCGGCGTTCAGGCGACGGCGCGACTCCAGCACCGGACCGCCGGCGCGGGTTTCCAGGATGAAGGACTTGGCGTATTCGCCGGTCTGGATGTCCTTCAGCACCCGGGCCATCTCGGCCTTGGTCTCGTCGGTGATGACGCGCGGGCCGGTGACGTACTCGCCATACTCCGCGTTGTTGGAGATGGAGTAGTTCATGTTGGCAATGCCGCCTTCGTAGATCAGGTCCACGATCAGCTTCATCTCATGCAGGCACTCGAAGTAGGCCATTTCGGGGGCATAACCGGCCTTGGTCAGCGTCTCGAAGCCGGCCTTGATCAGCTCGACCACGCCACCGCACAGCACGGCCTGCTCGCCGAACAGGTCGGTCTCGGTCTCTTCGCGGAAGTTGGTCTCGATGATGCCGGCACGGCCACCGCCGATGGCGGCGGCATACGACAGCGCCAGGTCACGGGCAGCGCCGGACTTGTCCTGGTGGACGGCGATCAGCATGGGCACGCCGCCGCCGGCGGCGTAGGTGCCGCGCACCGTGTGGCCAGGGGCCTTGGGCGCCACCATCACCACGTCCAGGTCGGCACGCGGCTGCACCTGACCGTAGTGGACGTTGAAGCCGTGTGCGAACGCCAGCACTGCGCCTTGCTTCAGGTTCGGCTCGATGTCGGCCTTGTAGGCAGCGGCGATGTGCTCGTCCGGCATCAGGATCATCACGAAGTCGGCGCCCTTGACGGCATCAGCCACCGCAGCCACCTTCAGGCCGGCCGCACGGGCCTTGCCATCGGACGGACCGCCAACGCGCACGCCCACCGTCACGTCCACACCCGAATCCTTCAGGTTGAGCGCATGGGCATGACCCTGCGAGCCGTAGCCGATGATGGCGACCTTCTTGCTCTTGATCAGCTTGAGGTCGGTGTCCTTGTCGTAGAAAACTTTCATGGGAATGGAAATCCTTGGTCGGTGGATTCCGGCCGTCCCACGAGCCCGAGGGCCCGGCCACGGCCAGGAAAATCAAAAAAACGTCACCTGCGACAGAGTGTAAACCGTCCCCGGGAGCCCCCGGGTGGCCCACCCCGCCGCAGACAGGGGGAAGTGCGGGGCGCGCAGGACTGCCCGTGCGCCCCTGTTGCGGGGTCTACAGCTTCAGTACCCGCTCGCCGCGGGCGATGCCACAGCTGCCGGTGCGGACGGTCTCCAGGATCACCGCCTCGCCCAGCGCGGCCAGGAAGCCGTCAAGCTTGGACGAGTCGCCCGTCAGCTCGATGGTGTAGGCCTTGTCGGTCACGTCGATGATGTGGCCGCGGAAGATGTCTGCCATCCGCTTCATCTCGTCGCGGTCCTTGCTGGCCACCGCACGGACCTTGACCATCATCAGCTCGCGCTCGATGTGCGGCGCCTCGGTCAGCTCCAGCACCTTCACCACATCGATGAGGCGGTTCAGGTGCTTGGTGATCTGCTCCAGCGTGTCGTGCGAGGCGCTGGAGACGATGGTCATCCGGGACAGCGAGGCGTCCTCGGTGGGCGCCACGGTGAGCGACTCGATGTTGTAACCCCGGGCCGAGAACAGCCCGACCACGCGCGAGAGTGCCCCCGGCTCGTTTTCCAGCAGCACGGAAATGATGTGTTTCATGTCGGCTCCTGTCCTGTCAGAGGTCTTCTGCGCCCAGCAGCATTTCGGTCAGGCCCTTGCCGCCCTGAACCATCGGCCAGACGTTCTCGGTGGGATCGATCAGGAAGTCAATGAACACCGTGCGATCCTTGTACTTGCCGAAGGCATCGCGCAGTGCCCCTTCCACGTCCTCAGGGCGCTCGACACGGATGCCGACGTGGCCATAGGCCTCGGCCAGCTTCACGAAGTCGGGCAGCGCCTCCATGTACGACTGGGAATAGCGCCCCTCGTACTCGATCTGCTGCCACTGCCGCACCATGCCCAGCGAACCGTTGTTCAGGTTGATGATCTTGACCGGCAGGTTGTACTGCGTGCAGGTGGACAGCTCCTGGATGCACATCTGGATGGAGCCTTCACCGGTGATGCAGGCCACCGGCACGTCCGGATTGGCCAGCACCGCCCCCATGGCGAACGGCAGACCCACGCCCATCGTGCCCAGACCGCCGGAATTGACCCAGCGACGCGGCTTGTCGAAGCGGTAGTACTGCGCCGCAAACATCTGGTGCTGCCCCACATCGGAGGTGATGATGGCGTCGCCGTGCGTGACCTGGCAGAGCTTCTCGACCACGAACTGCGGCTTGATCTTCGGGCTTTCGCGGTCGTAGGCCAGGCAGTCGCGCTTGCGCCACTCGTTGATCTGCGCCCACCAGCTCTGCAGTGCCTTGCTGTTGGTGCCGGCGCCGGCGCTGAACGAAGCCTCCAGCAGGTCCAGCAGCGAGGACATGCACTCGCCCACGTCCCCCACGATGGGCACGTCGACCTTGACGCGCTTGGAGATGGACGACGGATCGATGTCGATGTGGATGATCTTGCGCGAGATCTGCGCAAAATGCTTCGGATTGCCGATGACGCGGTCGTCGAAACGGGCACCGATGGCCACCAGCACGTCGCAGTGGTGCATCGTCATGTTGGCTTCATAGGTGCCGTGCATGCCGGGCATGCCGATCCACTTGGAGTCGCTGGAACGGTAGGCCCCCAGACCCATGAGCGTGGTGGTGCACGGAAAGCCCAGCTGGTCGACCAGCTCGTTCAGCACCTTGGAGGCATTGCCCAGGATGACGCCGCCGCCCACGTAGATGAGCGGGCGCTCGGCCGCCAGGATGAGCTGCATGGCCTTCTTGAGCTGCCCCTGGTGCCCCTTGACCACGGGGTTGTAGGAGCGCATGGCCACGGTCTTCGGGTAGGAGAACCCGCAGCGGTCGCGCGAGACATCCTTCGGGATGTCGATGAGCACCGGACCGGGCCGGCCGGTACGGGCAATGTGGAAGGCCTTCTTGATGGTGGCGGCCAGGTCGCGCACGTCCTTGACCAGGAAGTTGTGCTTGACGCAGGGCCGGGTGATGCCCACCGCGTCGCATTCCTGGAAGGCGTCCTCACCGATGGCATTGGTGGGCACCTGGCCGCTGATGATCACCATCGGCACCGAATCCATGTAGGCCGTGGCGATGCCGGTGACGGCGTTGGTGACGCCGGGGCCGGAGGTCACCAGACAGACACCGACTTCCTGCGTGGTGCGGGAATAGGCGTCGGCCGCGTGGACGGCAGCCTGCTCGTGACGCACCAGGATGTGCTGGATATTGCGGTTGGAATACAGTGCGTCGTAGATGTAGAGAACGGCGCCCCCCGGATAACCGAAGATGTGCTTGACGCCCTCTTCTTCCAGACAACGGATGGCGATTTCCGCGCCGGTAAGTTCCATTTTTGTTTGCTCCTCGCTCAGATTGCCCCACCGTCCGCCGGCCCCGGTTCGGCACATGCCTCCGCCCCGAGACAGACCCTGACAACGGCAGGTTCCCTGTTCCAGGAAGACCCCGATGGACCCTCCCTGACCCGCCCGACCGCCAGCGGGCACATGACGCCCGGCGATCCGACCAGTCCCTGCAGCACCCCGACGCCTTGTGGGCAGCCGGCATGGCAGCATGCACGCGGCCCGGCAGGGTCGCACGCACCCCGGCATGCTACCATCAACAGCCTATGGCGACCCGACCGGAAATATCGGAATTTCTCGCCTCGGTCGAGCGCCGGGCCTTCAAGCAGGTGGTCTACACCGTGCGCGACGACGACATTGCGCTGGACATTGTCCAGGACGCCATGCTCAAGCTCGTCGAAAAGTATTCCGACCGCCCCGTGGCCGAACTGGCCCCCCTCTTCCAGCGCATCCTGCAGAACGCCACCCACGACCACTTCCGTCGCCAGAAGGTGCGGCGCACGTGGGTCAGCCTGTTCTCGTCCCTGCCTGGCGTCGGCAGCCAGGACGGCGACGAGGATGTCGATCCCCTGGAGAGCCTGCTGGCCAACGCCGACGACCGCCGTACCGAGGACGCCTCCGATGAAGCCAGCCGCGCCCAGACCCTGCGCCTGATCGAGGCCGAGATCGAGCGCCTGCCCCGCCGTCAACGCGAAGCGTTCATCCTGCGTTACTGGGAGGAGATGGATGTGGCCGAGACGGCGCGGACCATGGGCTGCTCGGAAGGCAGCGTGAAGACGCACTGTTCCCGGGCCATCCACACCCTGTCGCAAGCTCTGCGCGCCAAAGGCATTACCTTATGACCCCCCACCAGGACCAGATGGCACGGCGCCTGTGCCAGTTGCTCGATTCCGCTGCAGACGACCTCTCGCCGCGCATCCAGTCACGCCTGGCGGCGGCGCGCGGCCAGGCACTCGCCCGCCTGGACGAGATCACCCGCGAGACCGGCCGCGCCGGACGCAGCCGGGGACGTTTCCTCGACTTCTGGCGCACGCCCTGGCAGGCACCGGCCTGGTCACGGCTGGCGCTCACCGCCATCCCGGCCATCCTGCTGGCCCTGGCCGCCCTGGCGGGCAGCCTCTTCACCCAGGAACGCACCGTCATCCAGCAGGCCGATGCCTACACCGAGATGCTGACCGCCGACGTGCCGCTGTCAGCCTACACCGACAACGGCTTTGCCGCCCACCTGCAGGGCGGCATGATGCGCACCTCCGCATCGGCACGCGACCGCTGAGGCCCCCATGCGTCAGAGCGTGCCCGTTCGTCCCGCCCTGCTTTCCCTGGCCACCGGGGCCGCCTTCGTGCTGGCCACGCCAGCCGTCGCCTCCCAGGGACAGCACACGCAGATTCCCCCTGCGTCTGCCCAGCGGCAGCCGGCCCCCGACCTGCTGGCCTTGCCACGCATCGACATCCCGCTTCCCGAGCACCGGCCCGGCGACGACACCGTGCAGCTGGCCGCCGGCGAGGTCCTGTCGCTGGAGCTGCCCATCGCCATCACCGCGCTGTTCGAGCCTGGCTGGGAAGATCTGGACGAGACCCAGCAGGAGATCCTCGCGCCGTTCGCCCCCGAATGGAACACCTGGCCCGTGGCCGAGAAGCGTTCATGGATGGCCTTTGCCGACCGGATGCAGCAACTGCCCGAGGCTCAGCGCCAGCGCGCCCGTCGCCGCATCCTCGAATGGGCCAACATGTCGCCCGAAGAGCGTCGCATCGCCCGGCTCAACCACCAGAACGCCCGCCGGCGCCCCATGCCCGAGCGCGTGAAGGAGTGGGAACGCTACCAGAGCTTCAGCTACGCCGAACGCGAGCGGCTGCGCCATTCCGAGCAGGCCCACGACATCGCCGCGGCCCAGCGCGCACGCGCCGGCGGCATGCCGCCCCCTCCGGGACACATGCCTCCGCCGCAGGGCGAGGACATGCTGGTCATCATCGTGAATCCGGAGTCCACACGCTCCGTGCTGATGCCCCCGCCGCCGCCAGACCCATCATCCCCCCAACAGATGAGCGTGCCCGGCCCCGACATTCCCCCGGGTGCCCTGCCCGGCATCCCTGACGGCGCCCCCGAGGCGCTCTTCGTCGAGAAGCAGCCCCACGGTCCGGACATCAGCCGACCGGCCTCCACTGGCGGTTCGCTGTCAGCACCCCAGCAGAGCGTTCCACAGACAGGTGCTCCCGACCTCCCCTTTGGCGCGCTGGAAAGCCGCCCACCCCTGAGCCCGGACCCGCGTGACAGCCGCCCGGGCTGGCACGACCATGACATCGGTGGCGGTCACGCCGACGGTACCGACAGCAACGGGCCAGGCGACGGCGACAACGGGCCGGCCGGTGGCCATGGAGGCCCGGGCGGTGAGGGTCCGGGTGGCGGTGGCCCGGGCGGGCCGCACTGAAGTATGCTTGGCGGCCCGTCATGCGATCATTCCCTCATGCCTGACCATACCTCCGCCCCGACCTCTCCCGCCCCCGCGCCAGCCCTGCCTGCCTCGCCGTGGCGGCGCTTCATGTCGTGCGTCTACGATGGCATCGTCCTGTTCGGCGTGCTCTTCTTCTTTGGCTACGCCTTCTCGGCGCTGGCCCAGTTCCACGGTGAATCGGGGCTGGCGCGCACGCTCTTCCAGCTCTACCTGTTCTGCCTGCTGGGCGCGTACTTCGGCTGGTTCTGGAGCAACGGCCGCTGGAGCCTGCCCATGAAGACCATCGGCGTGAAGGTGGTCCGCGACGATGGCACCCAGGGCCCGGTCAGCCTGCCCCGCGCCCTGTGGCGCTACACGGTGGCCTCGATCTTCTTCTGGGGTGGACTGGCCCTGGTCTGGACGGCGGGCTCGGCCATCATGGCCGTCCTGTGGGCGCTGCTCTGGCTGCTGCCCTTTGGCTGGTCCCTCTTCGATCGCCGCCGCCGCACCCTCTATGACGTGCTGGCCGGCACCGTGCTGGTGCGGCACGATGCCATGGCCGGCCGGCGCGGACAGAAGCCCGCGCCCCGCTGAACCGCCCCGAGGGCTTCAGCCCTCCTTCGGTTCGTGCGCCCGGTCCACGCAATCCACGTAGTACCCGATGCGTCCCTCGGCGTCCTTCTCGGCCACCAGACCATGCACGTCGGTGTGGAAGCCCGGGAACTGCTCGTTGAACTCGCGCACGAACTTCAGATACTCAACGATGGTGCGGTTGAAGCGCTCGCCGGGAATCAGCAGCGGAATGCCCGGCGGGTACGGCGTGACCAGCATGGTGGTAATGCGACCTTCCAGCTCGTCCACAGGCACCCGATCGACCTTGCGGTGCGTCAGGCACTCGTAGGCATCCGACGGCTTCATCACCGGCATCATGTCCGACAGGTACATGTCGGTGGTCACCCGCGCCACGTCGTACCGGCGGTAGGCATCATGCACCCGGGTGGACAGGTCGCGTAGGCCCATGCGGTCGTACATCGGGTAGGCCTTCACGAAATCGGGCATCACCCGCCACAGCGGCTGGTTCTCGTCGTAGTCGGCCTTGAACTGCTGCAGCTCGGTCACCAGCGTGTTCCAGCGACCCTTGGTGATACCGATGGTGAACATCACGAAGAACGAATAGAGCCCGGTCTTCTCCACCACCACGCCATGCTCGGCCAGGTACTTGGTGACGACCGCTGCCGGGATGCCCGTGTCGGCAAACTCGCCCTCCATGTCCAGCCCCGGGGTGATGATGGTGGCCTTGATCGGGTCCAGCATGTTGAAGCCGGGCTCGACGGGGCCGAAGCCGTGCCACTTCTCGTCGGCGTGCAGCATCCATTCTTCCTGGCGCAGCGCCTTGCCACTGCTGAGGTTGTCCGGCCCCCAGACGCGGAACCACCATGAACCGTCGTATTCCTGCTCGACCTTGCGCATGGCCCGGCGGAAGTCACGCGCCTCCTGCAGCGACTCCTGCACCAGCGCCGTGCCGCCCGGTGCCTCCATCATCGACGCCGCCACGTCACACGAAGCGATGATGGCGTACTGCGGCGACGTGGACGTATGCATCAGGTAGCTTTCGTTGAAGCGGTAGCGGTCCAGCTTGCGGGTCTGCGACTCCTGCACCAGGATCTGTGACGCCTGCGACAGCCCGGCCAGCAGCTTGTGGGTGGACTGGGTGGCGAACACCATCGCATGCGTGGAGCGCGGTCGATCCCGACCGATGGCGTGCATCTCGTGGTAGATGGGATGGAAGGTGGCATGCGGCAGCCAGGCCTCGTCAAAGTGCAGGTTCTCGACGTAGTCCTGCAGCTCGGCCTTGATCATCTCCACGTTGTAGAGAATGCCGTCATAGGTGGACTGGGTGATGGTCATCACCCGCGGCCGGACCGACTTGTCCTTGATGAGCGGGTTGGCCTCGATCTTTCTGGCAATGCTCTCGCGGCTGAACTCCTGCAGCGGAATGGGGCCGATGATGCCCAGGTGGTTGCGCGTGGGCTGCAGGAAGATCGGCACCGTGCCGCTCATCATGATGGCGTGCAGAATGCTCTTGTGGCAGTTGCGATCCACCAGCACCACGTCGTCGCTGGCCACCTCGGAATGCCAGACGATCTTGTTGGACGTGGACGTGCCGTTGGTCACAAAGAACAGGTGATCGGCATTGAAGATGCGCGCCGCATTGGTCTCGGACGCTGCCACCGGGCCCGTGTGGTCCAGTAGCTGCCCCAGCTCGTCGACCGAGTTGCAGACATCGGCACGCAGCATGTTCTCGCCAAAGAACTGGTGGAACATCTGCCCCACCGGACTCTTCAGGAAGGCCACACCGCCCGAATGCCCCGGGCAGTGCCATGAGTACGAACCATCATTGGCGTAGTGCACCAGCGCCTTGAAGAACGGGGGCGCCAGCGAGTTCAGGTAATTGGTGGCCTCACGGATGATGTAGCGCGCCACGAACTCGGGCGTGTCCTCGAACATGTGGATGAAGCCGTGCAGCTCCTTCAGGATCTCGTTCGGGATATGCTGCGAGGTGCGCGTCTCACCGAACAGGAAGATCGGAATGTCGGCATTGCGACGGCGCGTCTCGCGGATGAAGGCCCGCAGATCCTGGATGGCCACGCTCTCGGGCCCTTCCTCGTTGATCTCCTCATCATCGATGGACACGATGAAGGCCGACGCCCGGGCCGCCTGATTGGCCACCATCGCCACGTCGTAGTAGGTGAAGCCCCCCACCACCTCGGTGCCCTGGTCCTCGATGGCCTTGGCCAGTGCCCGGATACCCAGGCCACTGGCGGAATCGGCGCGCCAGTCTTCATCGATGATGACGATGGGAAAACGGAATTTCATGGATAGCCTGCTGGTCTGGAAGGGTCTGGGAAAGAAGCCGGGCATGCGGCATCCGGGGTGTGCGGATGTGCTGCATGGCTGGGCGGCCAAAACTGCTTCCGATGATACCCCCTGACCCGGGCGCATCCGGCCATTGCGCCCTCCAAGCATCTGCACGTCAGCCACAGACAACAGGCGGTCAGGTTGACCTTGTCGCCCCCGGAAGGCATCCTGCAGGTTCTATCCCTGCCCTGAGCGGCCATATGGCCCCGTTATCCCATGCCGCCCCTGTCCAGCCTCCTGGAAAGCCTCTTTTCCGCCGGCGCTGAATCGGTTGCCGAAGTGGTCGTCCAAGGAACCATCGAGGCCGCCATCGACGCTGCCACCCACAAGAGCGACGACGCGGCGGATGAGCCCGCGCCCCCCACCGACACCCAGGCGAGCACCGGCTCCTGAGCCGGCCGCGCCCCTTCTTCTGCCACCCGAACGCCTCATCCCATGCCCCCGCCTCCCGTCAAGCTCATCGTCGCCATTGCCTCCCGTGCCCTCTTCGACTTCGAGGAAGAGAACCGCCTGTTCGAAGCCGGTGACGACCGCGCCTACATGGCGCGCCAGCTGGAGCTGCTGGACCTGCCTGCCAAGGGCGGCGTGGCCATGCCGCTGGTGAAGAAGCTGCTGGCCTTCAACGACGAAACCGAGCGGCGCGTGGACGTGGTCCTGCTCTCGCGCAACGACCCCACCAGCGGCATGCGCGCCTTCCGCTCGGCCCACCACCATGGCGTGCCGCTGGAACGCGGCGTCTTCACGCGCGGCCGCCCTCCCTATGCATACCTGAAGCCGTTGGGCGCCCATCTCTTCCTGTCAGCCAACGCCGACGACGTTCGGGCTGCGCTGGAAGCCGGCTTCCCGGCCGCACGCGTCTACCCGCAGTCGCCTCAGCGGGCAGAATCCCACCCCGACGAAGTGCGCATCGCCTTCGACGGCGACGCCGTGCTGTTCTCCGACGAGGCCGAGCAGATCTATGCCCGCCAGGGGCTGTCGGCCTTCCAGGACCACGAGGCAAGTCGCGCCACCACCCCGCTGCCGCCCGGCCCCTTCAAGCCGCTGCTGGAGGCGCTCTACCGCCTGCGCCAGGCCGCGCCCCCGCACATGCGCATCCGTACCGCCCTGGTGACAGCCCGCAGCGCCCCCGCGCATGAACGCGCCATCCGCACGCTGATGGACTGGAAAGTGGAAGTGGACGAGGCCTTCTTCCTGGGCGGTCTGGACAAGGGCCCCTTCCTGCGCGAATTCGAGCCCGACTTCTTCTTCGACGACCAGACCGGACACTGCGAATCCGCCCACAGCGCGCAAGCCCCCACGGGGCACGTCATCAGCGGGATTCGCAACAACAAGCCTAGCGCCGAGCAAGCACCTACAGAATGATATGACAACGCCACGAAGCAGCAAGCTGCAACCGCGCCTCATAGAACGATCTCATCCGTACCCCCGCGTTAATTCTCTTTCTTGCTCTCCGAACAATCTTCCATGCCAGAGACCAAGGATTTCGGAAGGAAGTAGAACTGACGTTTCGACACCCCTTTGACTGTCACAACATAAGAATCCCCCAGATCATTTTCAATATAGACAGGGATACTGTGTCCCGCACCTACGATACGATGTTCTCGGGCTTTGGCATCATCAAGAACCTTTAAACCATCTGGAAGATGACCTGACCACATTATTACAGAACAACCTGCCGTTCCAGCCGAAGACAAACGCAACACCCTCTGCACAAGCCATGACCCAACAGGAAAGAACAAGGCAAGCCACAAAAGGGCAAAACAAACCAAGGACAAAACAAAAACAACCCCCTTTCCAGTGCCAATCTTAATATTTGAAAAAGCAAAAGCCAATAAGCAACATGGAAACTCGGATAAAATGGCCGTCATAGCAATAGAAAAGAAGCAACAGAGTCCGCAAGAAGCCCCCAACCCTCCATGTCCAGAGAAAATTGAAATAGCAAAAGAATCCCAAACAGACATGTAACAAAAAATCGTGAAATAAATCCAGAAATTATAAAACTCCCCAACCCCCATTGAGAAATAAATAAATCTACAAAAATAAGGAGGAATAATGAACACAAAGACAATTAAAGCGCCAATAGCAATATAATTACCAACTCCTTCATAGTTCGTATTTAAAATAGAAAATGAAAAAGCCAGAGAAGCCGAATGAAAAACCATAGAGAACGCAAACAACCAAATTACAAGAGATCTCTTCGATTTATCACATCCGATTCTATGGGCAATCCGATAAACATAACATCCATAGAAGACACCAATTGCCGTCACAGCAATCACGAAAATAAACACAATGATTAACAACAAAGAAAACAATACCGTCATCTTTATGCCAGAATTTATTGATAATAAACTCAACGGCAAGTTACTGCTCGACATGTACGCAAACACATAGAGCATGCTAACCCCAAACACCCCAACCGTCAGTTCCACGCTGTAGCGGCGCAATGCAAAAAAAAGACTCTTGACCTCACTTAAATCATCAAAGTCAGGCTCTTCTTTTTTAAACTCACCCTGGACAAGATCCTTGCTTTCTTGTTTTTCAATCATGACACCCTCTCGAGATCAAAGATGCATAGAAGCTTCTGACCCATTTTAGTCGATGCACTCTCCATGATGTTCGCGTTTCGATCCGGTGAATCCCTCTCCTACCATCCGCGCATGTCTGCCCCATCCACTCTGCCCCTCGCAAGCTCATTTCCGCGTTGAGAGATAGAATCATGCATTCAGGATCACCTCCCCATCTGATTGGGGTACATACCGACATCAAGTCCTGTCATGAACGAGCCCTCTTCCAGTCTGCCCACCAACACCCAGACCGCCCACGACCAGCATGGCCAGTACCCGCAGGCCACCACCGTGGACGACTTTCGACACAACCTGGCTGCGGTGCATGCCCGCATCGAGGCGGCCTGCCAGCGCGTGGGGCGTGATCCGGCCACGGTGCGACTCCTGCCGGTCAGCAAGACCAAGGGCGAGGATGCGATCCGGGCGGCCTATGCGGCCGGCTGCCGCTTTCTGGGCGAGAACAAGGTGCAGGAGGCCTATGGCAAGTGGCAGGCCATGCAGGATCTCACCGATCTGAAGTGGTCGGTCATCGGACATCTGCAGACCAACAAGGCCAAGGTGGTGGCACGCTTTGCCGCCGAGTTCCAGGCACTGGACAGCCTGCGGGTGGCCGAGGCCCTGGACAAGCGGCTGCAGGCTGAGGGACGGTCGCTGGATGTATTCGTGCAGGTCAACACGTCGGGCGAGCCCAGCAAGTTCGGGCTGTCGCCCGAGGATGTGCCGGCCTTCGTGCAGGCGCTGCCCGGCTTCTCGGCGCTGCGCGTGCGCGGGCTGATGACGCTGGCGCTCTTTTCCAGCGAGGCCGAACGGGTGCGGCAGTGCTTCATCCTGCTGCGCTCGCTGCGTGACCGGCTGCGCCAGGAGGCACCGGCCGGCCTGTCCTTCGACGAGCTGTCGATGGGCATGTCGGGCGACTACGAGATCGCCATCGAGGAAGGCGCGACCGTCGTGCGCGTGGGCCAGGCCATCTTCGGCGCGCGGGCACTGCCCGACAGCCACTACTGGCCCGGCGTCGCCGGCACCAACGACAAGACACAGGGCTGAGCAGATCGCGGGGGCCTGCACTTTCGGGTCCCGATCTTTCAGCCCGGACCGGATGCAGCCCGCATCCGGAGGATTCGAGCAAGCCGATTCATTCCGGAAATACATGCCGCCGGCCCGCATTGGCGATGGCATCCCAGATCGACAACCAAGGAGAACCAACGATGTCCGCCGCTTCTGCCCCTCCGGCCAGTCCGGACCCGTATGCCAATTACCGCGAGCTGACACTGCGCGGCATGGTGCTGGGTGCACTGATCACGGTCGTGTTCACGGCCTCCAACGTCTACCTGGGTCTGAAGGTGGGCCTGACCTTCGCCTCGTCCATCCCGGCCGCGGTGATCTCGATGGCGCTGCTGCGCTTTGCGCGCGGCAGCAACATCCTGGAAAACAACATGGTGCAGACCCAGGCATCGGCCGCCGGCACGCTGTCCTCGGTGATCTTCATCCTGCCCGGTCTGCTGATGGCCGGCTACTGGAGCGGTTTCCCGTTCTGGCAGACGGTGCTGCTGTGCACCTCAGGCGGCATCCTGGGGGTGATCTTCACCATCCCGCTGCGCCACGCCATGGTGGTCAACAGCCCGCTGCCCTACCCCGAAGGGGTGGCAGCAGCCGAGATCCTGAAGGCTGGCAGCCAGGAACACGCTGAAGACGGCTCGGCCGACAGCGGCATCCGCGAGATCGCACTGGGCGGTGCCATCTCCGGCCTCGTGAGCTTCTGCGCCAACGGCCTGCGCGTCATGGCCGACAGCGCCAGCTACTGGTTCAAGAGTGGCACCGCCATCTTCCAGCTGCCCATGGGCTACTCGCTGGCACTGCTGGGGGCGGGCTTTCTGGTGAACCTGGCGGGCGGCATCGCCATCCTGCTGGGCATCGCCATCGCCTGGGGCGTACTGGTGCCCTACTTCTCGTCCGTGGCCCCACAACCGGCCGACATGGACATGGCATCGTATGCACTCTCGCTCTGGAAGAACAAGGTACGCTTCATCGGCGCCGGCACCATCGGCGTGGCCGCCATCTGGACGCTGATCACGCTTCTCAAGCCCATGATGGAAGGCATGCGGCTCTCGTTCAAGGCCATGAGCGGCAAGCACGAGCAGGGCCGCAACCGCACCGAGCAGGATCTCGGCCCCAGAGCCATGATCGCCTGGTCCGTCGGCATGCTGCTGATGCTGGGCCTGGGCTTCCATCACTTCGTGGATGCCGCCTCCATCCCTGACGGCCTGGGCTGGCTGCTGGTGGTGGCGTGCACCGCACTGGCCTTCTTCATCGGCTTCCTGGTGGCGGCCGCCTGCGGTTACATGGCAGGCCTGGTGGGTTCCTCGTCCAGCCCCATCTCGGGCATCGGCATCATCTCGGTGATCATCGTCTCGCTGGTGCTGCTGCTGATCGGCGAATCCTCCAACATGTTCGCCGACGAAGCCAACCGCCAGTTCATGGTCGCCCTGACCCTCTTCTCCGGCACGGCCGTCGTCGCAGTAGCCTCGGTCTCCAACGACAACCTGCAGGATCTGAAGACGGGCTGGCTGGTGCATGCCACCCCCTGGCGGCAGCAGGTGGCGCTGATCATCGGCTGCGTGGTCGGTGCGCTGGTCATCGCCCCGGTGCTGGAAATGCTCTACCAGGCCTATGGCTTCACCGGCGCCATGCCGCGTGAAGGCATGGACGCCAGTCAGGCGCTGGCCGCCCCGCAAGCCACGCTGATGACCACCATCGCCAACGGCATCTTCCGCCACGACCTGCAGTGGAGCTACATCTTCACCGGCATAGGCATCGGTGTGGCCCTGATCATCGTGGACGTGCTGCTGCGCCGCAAACAGGGCATGAACATGAGCCTGCCAGTGCTGGCCGTGGGCATGGGCATCTACCTGCCGCCGGCCATCAACATGCCCATCGTCATCGGTACCCTGCTGGCTGCCTGGCTGCGGAGGCGCATCCGCAGCCGCCACGGCAACAGCGCCGCCGGCCCGCTGAAACGCGCCGAGCGCACCGGCACCCTGTTCGCCGCCGGCCTCATCGTGGGTGAGAGCCTGGTGGGCGTGCTGCTGGCCTTCATCATCGCCTTCTCGGTCACCAGCGGCGGCACCGAAGCCCCCCTGGCGCTGGCTCTGGAAAACTGGGACACCGCCGCCGCGTGGCTGGGCCTGGCTGCCTTCGTGGCCGCCGCCCTGGTACTGGGCCGGCGCGTGCTGACGGCCGCACGCTGACAGATCTGACGGATCTGAAGAACCGACGGGCTCAAGGGTCCGTCAGCTACACCGGGTCCAACGGGTCCACCGGGTCCAACAGATCCAACAGTTCCAACAGATCCAACAGATCCAACAGGTCTCACCGCTCTTGCAGGGTCGAGAGGCCTGAACAGACGGAGGAGCCTGACGGGTCCGGCAGTAAAAAAGGCGGTATCGATTTCCAGCCCTTTCCGGCTGGAGCCGATACCGCCTTTCCCATGGAACTGGCCTGACTCGCCGTGCCAGCGGAGCCAGCCGGAGCAGATCCGCCAGATCCGCCAGATACGTCAGCCCCAATCAGGTCAGATCCTTCACCTGCGTGGATGCACCGTTGGTCTTCACGCTGGCGATGCCCTTGTCGCGGCTGGCCTCGGTGGCATACAGCTGGCTGGTGCCGATCACCTGACCGTTGGACGCCTTCAGGTTGAAGTGGAACTTGCCGTTCGACGCAGTCTTCAGCTCATAACGGGCGTCGTTGCCACTGTTCTTCTGAACGGACTCAATGCCGTTCTGAGCCGAGGCCTTCTCCTTGTACAACTCGCTGGTCAGGATGGTCTCGGCATTACCGGCCTTCAGGACAAAACGGAACTGACCGTCCTTGCTCTTGCTGATCTCGAACCAACCGCTCATGATCCTCTCCGATAAGTGATGGGGTAAATGGAAACGATACCCCAGTTGGACACCGGGTTGGGTTCATCCATGAGCGATGTGGCGTTGCGAGCGACACTCCCGATGTGTAGGCTCCTACACATACATGGAGGACATATCGACGTGGCCACGAATCTCGCATTGGATTCTGACCTTCTGGAGCGCGCCTACCGTGTAAGTGGCGCAGCCACAAAGAAAGCGGCCGTCACCCGGGCGCTGGAAGAATTCATCGCCCGCCATGAACAGCGGCACATCACCGAGCTCTTCGGCACCCTGGAGTGGGACGACACCTTCGATTACAAGACAGAGAGGGACCGGAAGCAATGAGCTGGCTGGTTTACACCAGCGTCTGGTCCCTGGCACTGCGTCGGGACTCTGGCCTGCAGGATCATCCGGAAACTGTCGCGCTCAAGGAAGCGTTGCTTGGCACAGACCCCGTGTACACCACAGGGTTGATCCTGCAAGAACTCCTGCAGGGGTTCTCAGGCCCCAAAAACCGGAGAGAACTCCTCAAACGCTTCGACCCCATCCTGTCAATTGCCCCCGACAGATCCGACCACATAGAAGCAGCCGATATACGCAACATCTGCCGCCGCCATGGCGTACAGATCGGCACGGTCGATGCCGTCCTTATCCAGCTATGCCGCCGCCATCGCCTGACCTTGCTTACCGCAGACAAGGACTTCCTCCATGCCCATCAATTCGTGAAGTTCGACCTCTGGCAGGCGTCGCAGCACTGATTGAAAGCAAGGAGCAGGGGCGAAAAAAAAAGCCCGTACTGTGTACGGGCTTTTTCATGAATGGGTGTCTGACGATGTCCTACTTTCACGGGCGCGGGCCCACTATCATCGGCGCAA